>Ga0181526_10004959_pt1 | contig 10170 bp, 8 predicted proteins | sample PEATcosm2014_Bin_35_FD_119750 | JGI IMG/M metagenome (GOLD analysis project Ga0181526, IMG submission 119750) | Peatland microbial communities from MTU Mesocosm Facility, Houghton, MI, USA - PEATcosm2014_Bin06_30_metaG | ecosystem: Environmental > Terrestrial > Soil > Wetlands > Peat | place...
ACGCAATTTCTCGGCCACGACGCAGCGCCTGTGCCTGCCTCCGCACTAACGGTGGATGGTAAGCCAGGCATTAAGGCGAGCTATTCGCAGCTCGACCTGTCGAACCTGAATAATCCCTCAACTTCGAAGCCGGTGGCCGAGCGGGTGGAGGCCACGCTCGACGCGGCGGCAAACGGGATCCCCGTTGAAGCGGCGGCGGCGAAGCCATTGGCCATTCGGTGGGATGGGATGCTGACGGCGCGGGAGACAGGCGACTACAACCTCGGCCTGGCGGCTTCAGGCTTTTTCCGCATGCAGTTGGACGGCAAAAACGTTACTTCGTCCTACGGAGGCAACGGCAAAGACGCCAAACTGGGCCGTGTGCACCTGGAGGCCGGCAAGCCAGCGAAACTGCATGTGGAATATGCGTTTGGATTCGGGAGCGACGCAATTGCGGCGAAGCTGATGTGGTCGAAGCTGGACCTGAAGCCGCAGCCCGCGGCCGTCGATGCGGCCAAGGCTGCGGATGTCGTGGTCGCGGTGGTGGGCATCACGAGCGAACTCGAAGGCGAGGAGATGCAGGTGCAGGAAGAGGGCTTCAAGGGGGGCGACCGCACTTCACTCGATTTGCCCAAGCCTGAGGAGGAATTGCTTGAGGCCGTGGCCGCAACCGGCAAGCCGGTTGTGGTGGTGCTGACCAACGGCAGCGCGCTGGGCGTGAACTGGGCCAAGGCGCATGCCAACGCAATTCTCGAGGCATGGTATCCCGGCGAGGAAGGCGGCACGGCGGTGGCTGAGACGCTGTCGGGTAAGAATAATCCCGGCGGCCGTTTGCCTGTGACCTTCTACAAAGACGTGAGCCAATTGCCGGCCTTCGAGGATTACGCGATGAAGGGCCGCACGTATCGCTACTTCGAGGGTGAGCCGCTGTATCCCTTTGGCTATGGGCTGAGCTACACGAGCTTCGCCTACAGCGATCTCAAGGGACCAACGGAACCTGTCGCTGCCGGTAGTCCGGCGACGTTTGATGTTACTGTGACCAACACCGGAAAGACCGCAGGGGATGAGGTGGCACAGCTCTACCTTGACTTTCCCAAGGTGCCTGGTGCGCCGTTGCGTGCGCTGCGTGGCTTCCAGCGTGTGCATCTCGATCCGGGGGCTTCGCAGACGGTTCATTTCCGCCTGCGGCCGCGCGACCTGAGCATGGTTACGGATGCCGGCGAGCCAATCGTTGCCGAAGGACAGTACTCGGTGTCAGTCGGCGGCGGCCAGCCGAAGACGGACGCGCAGGTGGTGAGTACGACCTTCAACATAGCCGGGAAGTTATATCTGCCGGAGTAAGTGCGAACAAGCAACTCAAAGCGTCACGAAGGGCGTATCCATCGAATTGGGTACGCCCTTCGTTTGATTTGGGGGTTAGTTTGCAGCGTGCTCTCCCAGTGTGCGAGGAACCCGTCTCAATTCTTGGAACCACCTGGAACAATTTCAACGACCGCGGTGTCTACACAAGCACAGTGGTTCCGATGGGGATGTACGGAGGGCCTTGAACTCATGCGCCCGCGCCAACAAGCGCGTCGAGCGGATGAGAGCTCGCGTCTTTGCCTCCTGATTGGCGCGGCTGGATAACTTGGGGTCTGGTCTGAGCGAGCAGACCTCAAGTGAGAAATAAGTGGGAGGCAGGCGATGTTTGAGGATTCCACCTTTGAATCTACTGGAAGAATTCGGACCCGCAGCCGCGGCTGGATGGCCGCTACGTTCCTCTTGAATGGATTGGTACTTATTGGGCTGATCCTGGTTCCGTTGATCTATCCCGAAGCTTTGCAGCGGCAGGCGTTGACGTTTCTGTTGACAGCGCCTGCGCCACCGCCCGCACCGGCGCCTCCGCCAAAGCAACCACCACAAAAATTTCACGGAACTTCTGAAATGTCGCATGGGGTGATTCTTGCGCCGCCGAGGATTCCGCATGGTTTCTCCGTCAGTGAAGTTCCGGAACAGGCTCCAGGAAGCCCTCTCCTCAGCATGGATCAAGGCAATGGGCTACCTGACGGTGGAACCGGAGTATTCGTGGGCCGCAGAGCGGACACCGTGGTTCGCACGGAGACGAGCGGTCCGGTCCGCATTTCTTCCGGCGTGATGGAGGGAATCTTGCTCGCGAAGTTTGCGCCTGCTTATCCGGCGATTGCAAAGGCGGCGGGCGTGCAGGGGACCGTCGTCCTGCAGGCCACGATCTCGAAGAATGGGACGATCGAGAATCTGCGTGCGGTGAGCGGCCCCTTGATGCTGCAACAGGCCGCGCTGGATGCCGTGAAGACGTGGCGCTATCGGCCATATCTTCTCAACAACGAACCGGTGGAAGTGGAGACGACTGTGAATGTGGTGTTTGCACTTGGGCATTAGTCGTCCTTCGCGAATTCGCATTCCCTCGGGGGCTAAAGCCCAGGTTGTTCTGCTTGGTTTCATGTACGGGCTAAAGCCCGTACCCTTCATCCCGTACTTTTGTAGAGGTTCCTCAGATATCGCCGGCTTGCAGCTTTTCACGGGTGAGCGCATTCCATTGCGCGATGGCTTCGGGCATCGGTGGGCTTTGCACTCCTGGCGCGACGCGCTCCAGGACCTGCTGCGGGGCCAAGCTGCCGCGGTCGTCCCGCAACATCCCTTTTACCCAGCCGAGGGCGGCAAGGCCATCATTTCCCGTAAAAGTCTGCTCGATGTAGAACCATCGCTCGTCCCAGCAGAGGAGGCGAGACGTGAGCGAGAAGGTGGAAAACAGCGGCAGCGATCGGCGATAGGTAATCCACACAGCACCGACCAGCGGCCGCCAGCGCAAGCGCACGATGTGCTTCAATAGGCCAGTGCGCGCCAGCAGATGGGTGCGTGCGTAGTCCATGACGCTCAGGTAGCGGGCGTTGTTCATGTGCAGGTTGATGTCGATGTCGTGGGGCCAGACGCGGAGACGGATGCGATCTTCCTCAAGCACGGCGAGTGCGGGTAGTGGCCGAAGGTGTTGCCGGATTGCCAGCGCCGGAATGCGGACAAAGTTGATGAACTGTGACACGCTGGCTCCTTAGCTCCAGTGTAGGTGCCTGATGCGCTGGCGCGGATCGAGCCCCATCGGCGACAATCGCATTTGCCATGGGAAACCCAACTCGCCGCGAAATGATCAAGACCGCCTCCGCCCTCGCTGTTGCCACCGCTGTTTCACCTGCTTTCGCTGCAGCGAACCATCCGCGCGTTTTCGTTGGTTCGGGAACACAAAACGGAATTCTTGCCTATGACTGGGACTCCGCAGCCGGCGAGTTGACGGCCGCAGGCGTTGCTGCCCAGGTTTCGACAGTGGATTGGCTGACGTATTCACCGGGCGGCTGGTATCTATTTGCCGCGTGCGAAGTAGATAGCTTTAATGGCAAGCCCACCGGCGAAGTTGCGAGCTACAAAGTGAGCAACGGTGCGCTGCATCCACTCTCGGCGCAGAACTCAGCCGCAAAGGGAACATGCCATGTTGCGTTAGACAAAACAGGGCGCACGCTTTTGTCAGCCGACTACGGCGGCGGCAGTGCGGCCAGCTTTCTTGTGACCGAAGGGAAGCTCAGCCCTGCTGTTTGGACGGAACACTACACCGTTCACGGTCCCAATAAAGACAGGCAGGAAGCGGCGCATGCGCACTTCTGTTCTTTTTCGCCGGACAACCGGTTCGCTTATATCAATGATCTTGGCGGGGACATGATCCATATTTACAAGCTCGACGCGACGACCGCAAAGCTCACGAAAGCCGGGGCGTATCATGCGAAGCCTGGAGCGGGACCGCGCACGCTGCACTTCCATCGAAATGGACACACGGCGTACGGCATGAACGAACTGACTTCGACGGTGGACGTGTTGGAGTGGCACAAGGCCGATGGGAGTTTTACGCTTGTGACTACAGTCGATCTTTTGCCGCCAGGATCGCATGGCACGGTGGTGTCGACCGGATGCGACACCGTCATCACGCGGGATGGGCGTTTTGTCTATTTTGCGAACCGCGGCAACGATTTTTTGTACGGCTTCAAAGCCGACGCGAAGACCGGAGCGCTCACACCGATCAAACGCTTCAATTGTGGCGGGAAGACGCCGCGGAATTTTATTTTGGATCCGACGGAAAAGTGGATGCTGGTGGCGAATCAGGATTCGAACTGGATCAGCGTTTTTGCCCGCAACCCGCAGACCGGCGAGTTGGCGAACGAAGGCAAGAACTTTGACGCCCCAACGCCCATGCGGATTTTGTTTGCCTGATTGGCTTCAATGGATCTGTGCTGAAAGTGCGAGGTCGATCTATGCGCCTTGGAAAGCCGGGTGCGTCACGGCCACCGGATGCAGATTTTCCGTTTCTTCGGATGACTGCGCGGCGATGGGCACGCGGGCCAGCTCCCATGCGGAACGATCCTTGAGCAGACGGGAAACCAGTGCGGTGTGCATGGCGTGACCCGCGCGTTCGGCCACGACGAGGCCCTCGATCCGTCGACCGGCCAGCGCCAGGTCTCCGATGAGATCGAGCACTTTGTGGCGTACATACTCATCCTTGAAGCGCAGGGGGCCGTTCTCCGGGCCTTTCGGCCCAAGGACAATCGCATTTTCCGGACTCGCTCCGCGAATGAGGCCCATGTCGCGCAGGCGCATTTCATCCGCTTTGTAGCCGAAGGTGCGTGCACCGGCAATGAGAGTGCCGTAGGTCTCGGCAGCCAGATCCACACAGGTTTTTTGCTGACCGATCGGAGCAGGGAAGTCGATGGTGTATTGAATGCGGTAGCCGGAACCGGGGTAGACGCCGATGAATTTGTCGCCTTCGCGCACTTCCACCGGCTTCAGGATGCGCATATATTCGCGGCGGCGGCGCTGGGTGCGGATTCCCCGGTTAAGAATGGCATCGACGTAGGGAAGTGCGCTGCCATCGAGGATGGGCAGCTCCAGGTTGTCCAGCTCCACAATCACGTTATCGACGCCCATGCCGATGAGGGCGGAGAGCAGGTGCTCGGTCGTTGAGATTAGCACGCCTTGACGCATCAGACTGGTGGCATAACTGACCTTGGCGACGTTTCGACCAATGGCGGGAATTTCGAAGTTGTCGAGATCGGTGCGGCGAAAGACGATTCCCGAACCGGCAGGCGCGGGCAACAGGCGCATCGTGACGGGAGCTCCGTTATGAAGGCCCACCCCTGTGAATTCGAGGGGCTCGGCGATCGTCTGCTCCAAATGCTCGGAAGGTGACAGAAACATCTCTCCAGCTGTGGAAAACTTGTGCAATCGCCAGATTAGACGGGAAATGCGGAAAATGCCTGTGGCATTTTTGCCACAGTTTCAATGCAGAAATGCCGCATTTGACCCACTTTCCGGCGCAACAAGCCGCTGCATCAGTCTGATGCGCCGTTGGGGTTCGGTCCGAAACTGCAACAGAAACTCGTGAATTGCCATCCGAATCCATTGTGGGGGACTGTTTGGTAGTCGTGGCTTGTGGGCAAGGGAGCGAAAGAGCCTACGGTCATGCGAGCTTGGGCCCCTCTTCGATTCCGGAGTTTCGTCTCGCCGCGTCGTAGAATCGGGAAGGTCCCAATCGAATGAGGCTCTAGGCGAAAACCGAAGGCGGTTCATCGATGTCCGCATCATCCGATCCGTCGATTCCCATGCGCGCGTTGTTGGCGAGCGCCCGGCGCAAGGAGCGCGCAATCATCGAGTTCACGCGGAAGCTTGTGCGGGTTGAGTCGCCTTCCGACGACAAGTCCGCCGTGGATGCCTGTGTCGCTATGGTGGCGACGCATGCCAAATCGCTCGGCGGGCGAGTTCGAGTGCATCGGCAGAAGGGATTTGGCGATGTGCTGGAAGTCCGGTTCGGGAGTCGCCGCACGAATTCTGCTGAGAAGGCAATCCTTTTGCTCGGACATTTAGACACCGTGTGGCCATTGGGCACGCTCAAGTGCATGCCGTGCCGAGTGGGTCACAGCAGGCTGTGGGGGCCCGGCACGCTCGACATGAAAGCCGGTGTCGCCATGGCGCTGACGGCGCTTGAAATCCTGAGCGAAGCGGGACTCCTTGACCGCGAAATTGTGCTGTTGCTCAACAGCGAGGAAGAGGTTGGGAGCCCAGTATCGCGACCGATTACCGAGCGGCTGGCAGCTGAGTGCGAGGCTGTTTTCGTCCTGGAGCCGGCGCAGGGATTGGCGTACAAAACTGCCCGCAAAGGCACCGGGAACTGGCGCCTCGCGATCAAAGGTGTTGCTGCCCATGCCGGCGTCGATTTTGAGAAGGGCGCGAGCGCATTGCTGGAATTGGCGCGGGTGATGGAAACCGTGAGCGATTGGACCGATCTAAAGAAGGGCCTGACAGTGAGCGTGGGCGCGGCCGGCGGAGGCACCAAAACCAATGTGATTCCCGCGGAAGCGTGGGCCGAGGTGGATGTGCGAATTGCACGGACGGGCGATGGGTCGCGCCTCGAACGTAGATTCGCCAATCTCAAAGCGACGGACAAGCGATGTTCAGTGGAAGTAACGGGTGGGATCAACCGGCCACCGATGGAGCGTACCCCGGGCACGGTGAGGCTTTATCAGCGCGCGCGGGCGTTGGCTGCCGAGTTGGGCTTCGCCCTCGATGAGGCGGCAACGGGAGGAGCCTCCGACGGAAACTTTACTTCCGCGCTCGGCATTCCTACGCTTGATGGCATGGGCGCAGTGGGCGAGGGCGCACATGCTGCGCATGAGTCCATTTTGATCGAGCATCTCGCGCCTCGCACGGCGCTGCTGGCGGGCATGCTGACGGGAGCGTAAGGGGCAAGTGCGGCGTTCATTGCACGCCGGCGTGTGTGGATTGGGCGCAGCTATGGGTGGTGCAGGTAGTTTGCCAGGAAGAAGTAGCCCGCGGTGACGAAGCCAATGATGGCAACGGTCCACCGCATCGCGCGCTGATTGATCTTGCGGCTGTAATGGGCGCCGAGGTAACCGCCGACGCCGGCGACGATGGCCATCTCAAGGCAGAATCGCCATTGCACGCGACCCGCGACGATGAATGTGACGGCGGGAATGCCGATGGACACCACAGCCGTGACCACTTTCAGCGCGTTCATCTCGTGAATGTCGTGGACTCCGCAAATGCCAAACAGCGCCATCACGAGGAATCCGCCACCCGCGCCGAAATATCCGACGTAGACGCTAACGAAGACCATGCCGATCAGCAACCAGGTGTTGTAACGCTTGCCGCCGGAGAGCGTTTGCAGCCAGCGGCCGAGCGGAAAGCTGAGCACGAACATCACTGCAGCAAACAACAGAAGCCACGGCAGCAATTCGCGGAACATTTTGTTTCCAGTCTTGAGAAGCAGTTCGCCGCCAAGCCAGCCTCCTATGCCGGAAGCTACGGAGAGCGGCACGAGCTTCCAGCCGTATTCGCGCAGAAGTTGACGAAAAGCCACTAGGGAAGTCAGTTGCCCGGGCCAAAGCGCAACGGTGTTGGTAGCTTGCGCCGTTACTGCCCCCACGCCGATGGCAGAGGTGCTGGCGATGAGTGCGGGGAGCGACAGAAACGAGCCGCCGCCCGCGATCGCATTCAGTATCCCGGCAAAAAATGAGGCCACAGGAAGCCAGAGTATGTGAAGAACATGAGATGCTCCGTCGGACATTCCCTTACTTTAAGGCGAGTTGCATAAAGACTCATAAGGCTTCGGAGATTGAACGATCGGTGAGCAACGACCTGCCCGAAGGCAGGCCCGGCGGCGCCTGATAAACTTCAAAGAGATTCAAGCTGGAGTTACTGCATTCAATGAAGCATTTCTTTCTTTGTTCGATTTTTGTCTCCGCCGCTATTCAAATTTCCATTGCACAAACCGCGCCGAAGCCAGCGACCCCAGGCAAAGCTGCCACGACTTCGACTAGTTCTCCCGCTCCCTGGTTAAAGCTGCCGCCGGGTGTGCCGCGCGGGCGCGGGGTCGTCAAGATTGCTTTTTCGCTTCGCTATCAGGACATCAAGGTTGGCAAGGGCGCGGACGCGGAGCAGAACAAGGTGTACAAGGTTCTGTACACGGGGTGGCTCGCGGCCGATGGACGTAAGTTCGATTCCTCCGAAGATCACCGGCTCCCTTTGAAGGACAAAGACGGAAAGCCCGTGATGGGAGACGATGGCAAGCCGAAGCTGGGGGACGTGCAGCCGATCACTTTTGCGCAGGGATTCGGCCGCGTGATTCCGGGTTTCGACCAGGGATTTTCTGGAATGAAAGTCGGAGGCAAACGCCGCCTGTTCATTCCCTGGCAACTGGCATACGGTGCGCGCGGACACCCGGGACCTGATCCAGCGCATCCGGGAATTCCGCCTAAGTCCGATCTGATATTCGACATTGAACTCGTCGATGTGTCCGAGATGCAGATGCCGGCGAATCATCCTGGCATGATGCCGGTGCGGCCGGGAACTCCGCTGCCTCCAGGGCATCCGCAGATGAATCCGCCGCCAGCTGGATCGCCCGGAGCCGGAGCGGCGCCATCTGCTGCGCCCGCGACTCCTCCGGCGAGTTCCGCTCCGCCACCGGCAGCGAAGCCGGCGATTCCGCCTCCTGCTGCGCCTTCGACGACTCAGCCGCAGCCGCAGACGAAGTAAGAGTTTGCGAGAGCTCTCAGGCTGCGCCGGAAGGCAACTCCGGCGTGGCTGCGAGGAGTTCGCGTGTGTAGGCTTCGCGGGGTGAGTCGCACAACGACACCGCCTCGTCCAATTCAACCAAACAGCCGTGCTCCATCACTCCAATGCGCGTCGAGAGATAGCGCACTAGGGGCATGGAATGCGAGATGAAAAGATAGGTCAGACCGTGCTCCTGTTGAAGGCGCCGCAAGAGGTTCACAATTTGCGCGCCCACGCTGACATCGAGCGCAGAGACGGGTTCATCGAGGATCAGCAGCTTCGGCCGAAGTGCGAGCGCGCGAGCAATATTGATACGTTGACGCTGTCCACCGGAGAACTCGTGCGGATGGCGGTCGAGTGCGGACTCGTCGAGGCCAACTTCGGTCAACAATTGGGTGGCTCGTGCGCGCAGGGAAGCACGGTTATTCGCCATGCCGGGTTCAACACCGTGGATCGACCACGGCTCAGTGACAATATCCAAGACTCTCATTCGCGGATTTAATGCGGCGTAGGGGTCCTGAAACACCGGCTGCATCTGGCGTCGGATGCGATGCATTTCGGAACTTGAGGCGCGAACCAGATCGATGCCATCGACGCGCACGCTGCCGTGGCTGGGAGCGATGAGGCCGAGAATCATGCGTGCCACCGTCGTCTTGCCTGATCCCGATTCGCCTACCAAGCCCAGCGTTTCGCCGGCTTCAATGGTGAACGAGACATTCTCCACGACGGTATGGAGTTCCGTTCGTAAACCAACCCGGCGCGGATAGCCTTTTGAAACTGCATCCAACTCGACGAGCGCCATAGAGCGATGGTACACGGCGCGTTCAGCAGCTTCAGTCGAGTTCCGGATGTAGTTTGTGAAAGCCGGATGCCTGTTGATAGGCGTGCCCGAAGGCCGCTAACTGTGCGTCGCGATAGTGGCCTGCGAGAAATGTGAGTGAAACTGGGGTGCCGGGACCGCCGATGTCGTCATTGTCGCCGTCGTCAATTTTCGGGGGATTGGGCGCGTCGGCGCCGCGCAATCCGTTGGGCACGATGAGCGCTGGATGGCCGGTGACATTCGTGGCGACGAGTTGCAGGCCCGTCGTCGCCGTGACAATGATGTCCACCTCATTGAAGAGCGCAGACACTTGTTGGACGGCGAGCGTTCGTGCGCGGTTGGCCTGGATGTATTCGACCGCGGGATAGAAGCGCGCGGTGCGAAACAGGTTGGGCCAGTCTTCCGGCCCTTGGGCGGTGAGAAGCTTGTCGCGGCCTGAGAGGATCAGATCGTCAAAGGCCGCGGCGCCTTCCGCAGTGAGTAAGTTCGTCATGGCGCCATAGGGTAATTTAGGCAGTTGCACGGGGATGAGCTGGACGCCCATGGCGCGCAACTTATCGAGAGCTGCGAGATCGTAGCGCTGGTCGTAGGCGCGGCGCGCATGAGACGCAGTCTGCTCGGCGTTGCGCTTTTCGCGTTCCTTCTTTTTTTCTGGAGTCTCGCCGGCTTCCGGCTCGTCCAGCTTGAGCGGCTGGAGCGGATCGAATTCGCTTTTCAAATAGCCAATGCGGAGCGAACGCCAGTCGCCA
>Ga0181526_10004962_pt1 | contig 10167 bp, 6 predicted proteins | sample PEATcosm2014_Bin_35_FD_119750 | JGI IMG/M metagenome (GOLD analysis project Ga0181526, IMG submission 119750) | Peatland microbial communities from MTU Mesocosm Facility, Houghton, MI, USA - PEATcosm2014_Bin06_30_metaG | ecosystem: Environmental > Terrestrial > Soil > Wetlands > Peat | place...
CGAGCTGGAGATTAAGGCCCACCCGCAGTGGGTCGGGCCACCGGTCTCGGTGCTGAGCATCAACCACCTCGACCAGCAGAAGTGGGTCAGTCCCGGCGTGTGCACGGTGCCGGCCACGGCTCAAAAAAGTAAGAAAAAGAAGAACTGATTCTGGATTTTCGGTTCATTATTTCACTTGCCGGAAGTTCTTATGGAAAATGACCTGTATCTATCCTCCAGACGGCTTCCTGCCGGGCACCGAAGTCCGGTTGCCAGATCTTCCGTGAGCCGGCTAAGGTCGCGATTCGTTAGCGAAACCACGGTACGAAGGTCAGCGAGCTTGTTAGTCCGGTCTTCGAGATTACCGATCGAGAGTTTGTAGGGATTTTTGTTGCTGGTGAAAAGCTCAGTCTGTTTCCTCACATCGGACTCTCCTCCCCAGGTTTCGAGCAGAGCATCCCGCCGACTCTTCTTCTCTTCCTGGCCATTCGCCGCTCCTTCGCGGTGCTCCGGTTTCTGCGCAAGATAACCCTGGATAGTGTCGTCGTACCAGCTGTGGAAGCCTGCCTCCTTTCCGCAATCGGGACCAAAGACAAGCTGATAGAGCATACGAGGCGAGCACCCTCTGGCCGGCACCGAACTCTGGGGATCGCAAACCACATCGGCGTCCGGCATGGGGCATTGCTTCGTGTCCTTCAGAGGCCCTAGCTTGGGGCACTGCTTCTTCTTGTCTTTCTTTTCAGGGTCCTCCGATAAGTCGGGAAAGCATCCCCTCGAGCCGCCGGCCTGAAAGTAACCCAGAAAACCGAAAAAGGCCCCGACTCCTCCGCCCACTGCTCCAAAGTAATCTCCTACCGTCGCGGCGGCGTCGCCCACCAGGGTGAGAGCTGAGCCAATCGCGCCGGCTGCGGTCCCGATTGCTCCTCCGAGGGTGCTGTTACTGACCTTGGCATCGCGCTGGCTGGTCAGCCGATCGTGGACCGCGCGGATCTCAGCGGTTTCGCTGTCAATCTCGGAGGCGAAGCCATCCACCTGGAGGGATGCAGTTAAGATCATCTCGCTGATCTCCTGGCGCAATAGCAACGCCTCAGTGGTTTGTGCCCCACCACATCGATCGCCCTCCGTCATGCCGCCAAGCTGCTGAATAAGGTTAATTACGCATGTCGGACCGAAACAAACCTCTCCGGCTAACTCGTAGGGCGTTTTACGCAAACAAACGTTCCCGACTTGAATAGGTGACTCTTTAGGGCATTTATCCCTTTGCGCCGCCCCACCCTGACCGCTACTTGAAACCGGCCCGAACAACAGGCAGGCAAAAAGCGCCCAGAGCCCCAATTGACGGTGTAGTGGAAAGCCTTGCATAGTCGCCCCCTTTTCACGGCTGAAGTGGCCAGACTTACAGATGGGGTCAGAGTATAACTCAACTCTGCTTGACGGCGTGGTTCTCCTCAAGATCAGGCTTGTTCGAGGAGGGCAGCCTGCAGAGCGCCTTTAAGGTGCGGATACCGGAATTGATATCCGGCAGCCATCAGCTTGGCCGGCTCAACCCGCGTCGAACCCAGCAGGGCGGTCTCGCCCATTTCCCCCATCAATGTGCGCACGACGAAAGCCGGCAGGGGGAAGATCGTCGGCCGGTGCAGCGCCTCGCCCAGCGCGCGAACGAATTCTTCATTGCGAGCCGGTTCCGGGCTGACAATATTGACCGGTCCGCGCAAGCTGTCATTTTGCAGCGCGAACAGAATGACGCCCACCACGTCGTCCAGTGAAACCCAGCTCCAGTACTGCTGTCCGTTGCCAATGCGACCGCCGAGCCCCAGGCGGAAGGGCAAGAGCATCGCCGGCAGCGCCCCTCCATCTCGAGCCAGCACTACGCCGAAGCGCAGATTCATCGCACGTACGCCCGCTTCGCGCGCGGCATTCGTAGCCGATTCCCACTGCTGGCTAACCTCGGGCAGGAACCCCTGGCCGGGAGGGCTCTCCTCGGTCAGTAGCTCGTCACCGCGCTCGCCGTAGTAGCCAATCGCCGAAGCGGATAGGAACGCGCTTGGCGCTCCGCTGCGGCGAAACGACTCCGCCGCCGCCGCCGCCAGTGTCTGCGTCCCCCGCACCCGGCTGTCGCGCAATTCCCGTTTGAACTTCGCTGTCCAGTATCCCGCGATGTTCTTGCCCGCAAGATGGACGACCGCGTCGTAGCCGTCAAGTTTGGCGGGATCCAGCGGTTCCGCTGGATCCCATTGCACCTCATGTTCGTAGGCGGGCCGGCGGACCAGGGCAACGGGCTGGTCACCATGCTCGCGAAGGGCGCGAGTCACGGCCGATCCAATCAATCCTGAAGCCCCGCTGATTAATACGCGCATAGGTCTCGCTGCAAAGACTAGCACTAACACAATCTGGTGACTTGCGGAAACTTCCACGCCAGAAGAGGCCTGGCGACTCATCGTATAATCTGTTATGGCGACTTTGCGCCAACAGATCGCGACCAACGTCCTCGCCGTCACACGCTTCCGCGATCTTCTGCGCAAGGTCCGCGCCTACCGGCCCGAAGAGGACCTGGTCCTCATCCGTAAGGCCTACGATTTTTCCGAGCAGCATCACAAAGGCCAGATTCGGCAGTCGGGCGAGCCCTACGTGGCCCATCCGCTCGAGGTCGCGATTCTGCTCGCCGAGATGCGGCTTGACTCCACCGCCATCGCCGCCGGCCTGCTCCACGACGCCGTGGAGGATACCAGCGTAACCGAGGATGAGATCAAGGCTGAGTTTGGAGAGCAGGTCGCCCACATCGTGGAGGGCGTCACCAAGATCAGCAAGATTGAATTCGCCTCCTCCGAGGAAGCCCAAGCCGAGAACGTGCGCAAGATGGTGCTGGCCATGATGGATGACATCCGCGTGGTGCTCATCAAGCTGGCCGACCGTCTGCATAACATGCGCACCCTGAAGTACCTGTCCACAGATCGGCAGGAGAAAATCGCGCGCGAAACCCTGGACATCTACGCCCCCATCGCCCATCGCCTCGGCATGGGCAAGATCCGCGGCGAACTGGAGGACCTGGCCTTCCAGTACGTTGATCCCATCTCCTACAACCAGCTCAAGAGCGCCATCGAATCCCGCCGCAAGGAAGGCGAAGCCTTCCTTGCCGATGTTCAGAAGGTCATCGAGCAGAAGCTTCATCAGAACAAGATCCAGGCCCGGGTGGAAGCCCGCATCAAGCGCATTTACAGCATCCACCAGAAGATCCAGCGGCAGCGTATAACCGTGGACCAGATCTATGACATGCTGGCGATGCGCATCATCACCCAAAGCGAATCCGACTGCTACGCGGTGCTGGGCATTCTCCACGGCCAATGGCGGCCGGTGCCGGGGCGCATCAAGGATTTCATTGCCATTCCCCGCAACAACTTCTATAAGTCGCTGCACACCACCGTCATCTCGGAGAAAGGCCACGCCTTCGAAGTGCAGATCCGCACTGAGGAAATGCACAAGATGGCCGAGGAAGGAATCGCCGCCCACTGGAAGTACAAGGACGGCCCGGTTTCGGCGCGCGATGAGCAGCGGTTGGCGTGGCTGCGCGACGTGGTCGATCGCCACCGGGACGAGAAAAACTCCGATGACTTCCTGGCCAATCTGAAGATCGATCTCTACCCGGAAGAGGTTTACACCTTCACCCCGAAGGGCAAGATCGTGGTGCTGCCGCGCGATGCCACGCCGATTGACTTCGCTTACACCGTGCACACGGAAGTCGGACATACCTGTGTTGGCGCCAAGGTCAACGGGCGTATCGTGCCCCTGCGCTCCAAGCTGCGCTCCGGCGACATCGTAGAAATCCTGACTCAGCCCGGGCACAACCCCAGCCGCGATTGGCTGCAACTGGCGAAGTCATCGCGCGCGCGTCAGAAGATCAAGCACTGGCTCAATATTCATCAGCGCGAGCGCGCCATCGAAATCGGCCGCAACCTGATTGAGAAGGAAGCCCGCAAATACCGCATTGCGCTGAAGAACATCAGCGAGGCGGAACTGACGCGCGTGGCCTCCGAGAACGGCTTGGCTAAACCCGACGATCTGCTCGCCGCTCTCGGCTATGGCAAGTTTTCCGCCCGCAGCATTCTGGCCCGCGTGCTGCCGGCAGAAGCAGCGCACCTGAGCGGACGGGCGCAAAGTGACGGAGAAGGCGAGGGTGACACAACCACCGGCCTGACCAGCGTGGTTCGCCGAGTCTTCGGTGGGGATAACTCAGCCATCAAAGTCACGGGACACGACGACCTTATGGTGTATCGCGCCCACTGTTGCAACCCCATTCGCGGCGAGGAGATCGTCGGCTACGTGACCCGTGGCAAAGGTGTCGCCGTTCACTCCAAGTCGTGCACCAACGTGCTCAATCTGATGTTCGAGCCCGAGCGGCGCATCGCTGTGGAGTGGGGACGTGACGCCGCTGCGCCCACCCGGACGTCAGGCTATCCCGTCAAGCTGAGCGTGCTGTGCGATAACCGTCCCGGCATGTTGAAGGAGATCGCCACTGTTATCAGCGATGCCAAAACCAACATCCGCAACGCCGAGGCCAATACGGCCGAGGACCACGCCACCATTGACATCGTTGCCGACATCGCCGACCTCAAGCACCTGGAACGCATACTCAGCGGCGTGCGTAAGATCCCGGGCGTGCGCGATGTGCAGCGAGTGCAGAAGTTGTAGCAGCTCCGGTTTCGGTCCGAAACCTGACATGACTATGGCCTCCCGTCAAATGCAGACAATGTATTGACGAGAGGCCGGTGAACAAGCATTCTCCTCATCTACGGCATCCGGATATATCCGTGCACAGCGTTCGCGGAATCCTCATAGAGTCCAACGATAATGCCGCCCGGATTTATCCCCGATGCGCCAGAGAGAGTGGCTCCCGGTGACTATCCTGGCGCGGTTGCAACCACTCTACGGCTGGCCTGGCGGATGTCCGAGTGCTTGGAGAATTCGGCACTGCTTGATAAGGATCGGGCGGTGCGAAGTTAGTGCGGCGAAATGGCGGCGTCAACGGGAATGTATTCAGCGTTCAGTATTCTCTCGCTGAGTAACGCTTATGATTTCTGTTCTACGAAAGGCGTAGCAGGCTACGCTATTCGGGGGATGAACGCAAAGACCTCGTCCTTTAAAATGGCCCCGTGCAGCTGGTTTAGATGGGGGTTCCGTCGCAAGCAAGAGCCGAGTCAGTTGTTGCAGGTACGAGTGCGAGGCGAACCTGATGTTTGATGCGGTCCTAGAAATCTACCAAGCCGAAGATTAGGAATCACCATATGAGCGAAGTCAGCACTATCGACCGAGATATTAGCGGAGTTTCTGCTGGCGGCGGCGGCGCGGCTGTAGCCCTCGCAAAGAAGCCCGGCTCCCCCGTAAGCGATCGGCTCTGGATTATCGTGCTGATCTCAGGTTTTCTCGGCCTGATGGTTGACGGCATGAGTCTGATGTTTCTCTCTTACAGCGTTCCCAGCCTTATGAAGGATCTGCACCTCTCTAAAGTCCAAGTCGGGTCGCTGGCGACTTACACGTTGCTGGGAATGGCGGTGGGCGGATTCTTCGGGGGATGGGCCGCTGATCGCTTTGGGCGCGTGCGCACAGTAGTCTGGACAATTTTGCTGTTCTCTATCGGAACCTGCTTACAGGGCCTGACCCACACCTACTGGACGTTCGCGATCGTGCGCTTTGTCTCTGCGCTTGGCCTCGGCGCCGAATACGTGGTGTGCAACACCCTGATGGCTGAATACGTGCCTACCGAGCGCCGCACAACCGTGCTCGGCACCCTCCAGGCAGGTTGGTCCGTTGGATATGTGGTGGCGACCTTGCTGGCCGGAGCGATCATCCCACATTGGGGCTGGCGCTGGTTGTTTGCCACTGCTGCGGTGCCGGTGCTGCTGGCGTTGTGGATCCGCCGCGTCGTCCCCGAGCCCCCGGCTTGGGTTAAAGCCGTTGCCGAACGTAAGGCGGCCGTCGCTGCGGGTCTCATTGCCGTCAAACGCCCGGGCCAATGGAAAGCTATCCTTGGCGACCCCAAAGTGCGCAAGGTCTTCCTGCTTTGGACCGTCACCTCCTGCTTCCTGCAATTCGGCTACTACGGCGTTAACAACTGGCTACCCACGTACGTCGTCAATGAATTGAAGTTCAACTTCACCAAGATGACAGGTTACCTGGTCGGCACCTATGTAGCGATGATTCTGGGCAAGATCATCGCCGGCTACCTGGGCGATGTGTTCGGTCGCCGCTGGATGTACGTTTTCGGCGGCCTCAGCACGGCGGTCTTTCTGCCCATCATCGTTCGCCTGAATACGCCCGGCAACATTATCGTCTTGCTCACTGTGTTTGGGTTCCTCTATGGCGTGCCGTGGGGTGTTAATGCCACTTATATGACGGAGAGCTTCCAGACACATTTACGCGGGACGGCCGTCGGCGGGGCGTACAACATTGGCCGTGTCGGGGCAGCGATTGCTCCCATGGTCATCGGCATGATCGCCTCAAAGTATTCGATTGGAATTGGCCTGAGTGTGATGGGCGGCGCGTATTTCTTGACCGGCATCATCCCGGCCCTGTTCATCAAGGAAAAGATGTTCGATCCACAGGCCGCAGTGTAGGGACCTTTTTCGCGCGACTAAATGTTAAGAGGCGCAATCGCATGGTTGCGCCACTTTTCGTGGTACCTCGCGCACATGTCTGATGGCTTGAGGATGAGAGTCCCCTTTATACCTGATGGAGAGGCGCTGTCCCCCTATGCGGATTTCCGTCCCCGCCACTGATGTAGCGCGGGTGGTGATTTAAATAGCCCCAGCCCTCTTGGCGCTCTGGATATCCTCAGCCGAAAATCCCATGCCACTTAGCACAGATTCGGTGTGCTCGCCGATCAGCGGTGGCGGGCACCGGTACAGCGGCGGGGTGCCGCGCAGCCGGCAAGGATTAGCAATGCTGCGCGCCATGCCGATCGTGGGATGTTCGATTTCCACGATGGTGCTGCGCGCGAGTGTTTGCGGATCTGTCAGCGCTTCGTCGACGGTGTGAATCGGTCCAGCGGGAATCTTTACCGCCGCGAGTTTGCTGAGCCATACGTTCGCTGGACAGCTCGCGAGGATGTCCTGCAACAGCAGGTTCAGTTCCTTACGGTGCTGGACCCGCAGTTTGTTGCTAGTGAAACGCGGGTCCTTTCCGAGCGTCTCCTCCGCATCCAAAATTGGTAACAGGCGCGACCAGTGTGCCTCACTGCCAGCCGCCAGGATAAACAGTTTGCCATCGCCGCCTTTAAACACGTCGTAGGGAACGATGCTTGCATGCCCATTGCCCCACCGCGTCGGCATCTCGTGGGCATTCAGGTAGTTGCTGCCAATGTTAGCCAGCCAGGTAAGCTGGGTATCGAACAGTGCCATATCGATGAATTGACCGCGTCCCGTTCTTTCGCGAGCAAACAGCGCCGTCAGGACGGCGATTGTCGAATAAATTCCGGTGCTAATATCGACGATCGCGACCGGGTAGCGAACGGGATTGGTGCCTTCCTCGCCTGTAAAACTCCACACGCCCCCCTCGGCTTGTGCCACGATGTCATACCCAGGTAACCCCGCCTTTGGGCCGTTGAAGCCGTAACCCGAGATGTTGAGATAAATGAGGCGCGGGTGTTTGGAGCACTGTGCTTCCGGATCGATGTGCCGCTTCTGCAATGACGACAGGTTCGGATTGTTCACCAGCAGCACGTCGGTCGCGGCAATCATCCGATTCAAAATTTCGAGGCCCTGCGGGTTGTCGTAGTTCAGCGTCATTGATCGCTTGTTGCGGTTCGTCATAAGGAAGTAGCACGATTCCGTGCCCACGAACGGAGGTCCCCAGGCGCGGGTCTGGTCACCTACGCCAGGCCGTTCCACCTTGATGACGTCGGCGCCAAAGTCGCCCAACATCATCGCGCAGTACGGGCCAGCGAGAGCTTCGGTGAGTTCCAGGACGCGAATTCCCTCGCATGCGAGCGACATAGAGTTAGCAGGAAGCTGTTCATTAACCATCTGTATGATTTGCCTTTTGTCGGGCTGTTCCCCGGCAAGAACACGCGCGAATACCAACGCCAGCCTTCGCACTACATGGGCATGCCTGCGGCAGTGCGCGAATTCAGTGTCCGCTTACGTTCCTAGGACTCTCTCTATCAGTCAGCACTCTATTTCCCAAGGCGAAGCCCGCGAAACTGTCAGAGCTTTCCTAACTAGTATGAACCGCTTGACGCGATGGCCGGGCGCCTTCCGCAGCTTCGACGGCTGAAATGAACTCTACAATTGCATCACGCGCTGCCTCGGATTGGTCGACCAAGAACAGATGACCCGCGTCGCACAACGTAACCAGCTTTGCGCCCGGAATGCGTGCCACGAGCAACCTACCATTCTCTGGCGGCACCAGCCGGTCGGAGTCCCCGTGGATCACCAGCGTTGGCAAAGCAATCTGAGGCAGGCGGCTATAACTTTCCCATGCGACCACACCCTGCAACTGGGCCTGGTAAGCGTCCGAGCGCGTGTGCCAGCTCCGGCGCAGGGCCAGGTCGTGATCGATCCGCGACCGCGGACTCTGCGCACAGTACATAATTGGCACCGACGCTTGTTCCGCCTCCCCGGCGCTCATGTTGCCGCGCTCTGCAAGGAACTGCCGGACCGCCGCTTCGGGTCGAACCGCATGGCGCCCACCAAACGAAGCGCAACCGATGATCAATGACCGCAGACGTGCGGGATATTGGAGCGCAAACTCCTGCGCGACGATGCCACCCATCGAGATTCCAAATACGTGCGCCGCTTCAATGCCGGCTGCATCGAGAACCGCTGCCGCGTCGGAAGCCATCAGCGCCACCGAATAGGGACCTGGCGGGACATCGCTCTGTCCAGTTCCGCGATTGTCGAGCACAATCGTCCGGTAGCGTGCCGACAGGCTTGGCCGCATGTGCAGCCACATCTCCGCGGGACATCCCATTCCGGCAATCAGCAGAAGGGCGGGACCGTGGCCCTCTTCGTCCCAAAAGATCTTGATCCCTTTGTTGTTCGCGAAGGACATGATAGTCGGGTACGCCTCCGATGGCTGACGAACGACGTTTCTGCAGGATCGCAAGTCACATAGAACATTACGGAAACAGAGTGAAACAGAAAGACCTGTTAAGAGCAGCACCTGGATAAAATCTCAACCCAGATTCGATTTTGAACAGGCCGTGTGCGCATTCCGCCTCACCGGCATTGACTGTGGTGGAACCTGTGTAGTAGCGTCCGAATCGTTCCGTTCTCCTAACGAAAGCGAGCCAATGATGTCCCGAGAAGCGTACATCTACGACGCAATCCGCACTCCTTTCGGCCGTCATGCCGGAAAGTTGGCGCCGGTCCGTCCGGACGACTTGGCGGCCATGGTCCTGAAATCGATTGTACAGCGCAATCCTTTCCCTCCGGGCTCCTACGAAGATGTTGTACTGGGCTGCACAAACCAAGCGGGCGAGGATTCGCGCAACATCGCTCGTCACGCAGGTCTGCTGGCAGAACTTCCGGTTGAAGTTGCGGGGCAGACCATTAACCGGCTCTGCTCGTCGGGTTTGGCCGCGGTCATCACGGCCGCTAACTCTGTCCGCGCCGGCGAAGGCGACCTGTTTCTAGCCGGGGGCGTAGAAAGCATGAGCCGCGCTCCGTTTGCGATCGCCAAGGCTGAGTCGCCTTTCGGACGCGAAGTGAAGATGTTCGATACTACGTTGGGCGCTCGCTTTCCCAACCCGTGCTTCATTGCGGGATTTGGCAACGACAGTCTCACCGAGACAGCCGACAACATCGCGCGTGAAATCGGCGTCACCCGGGAGGAGGCTGACGCGTTCTCCTTCGCATCCCAGGACCGGTACGCTAGGGCGAAAAAGGCCGGCTTCTACGATGACGAGCTCATGCCTGTCCCGGTCCCCAGCCGTAAGGGCCCGCCGTCGATAGTGGCCGAAGACGAGCACCCCCGCCCAGAGACCACCCTCGACGCGCTCACCAAACTGCGCCCCATGTTCCAAGGTGGAATCACCACGGCGGGGAGCGCATCCGGCATCAACGACGGTGCTGCGGGGCTGGTGGTTGGGTGCCTCGAAGTCGGCGAGAAGTTCGGCGCCAAGCCGCGCGCTCGCATTATTGCAAGTGCGGTAGCCGGCGTGCCGCCACGCCTGATGGGCCTGGGCCCCGTCCCGGC
>Ga0181526_10004963_pt1 | contig 10167 bp, 5 predicted proteins | sample PEATcosm2014_Bin_35_FD_119750 | JGI IMG/M metagenome (GOLD analysis project Ga0181526, IMG submission 119750) | Peatland microbial communities from MTU Mesocosm Facility, Houghton, MI, USA - PEATcosm2014_Bin06_30_metaG | ecosystem: Environmental > Terrestrial > Soil > Wetlands > Peat | place...
ATCCCGGAAGGTAATGCCGGGGCCACCTTGCTCATGCGGCGCGGCGACGGCCAGTTTGCCTTCGCGAGAGTCGACGCGCGAGTGGCCGCGGCCGCCCGCTTGGCCGCGCGGCTGAATCGCGAGGGTGCACGCGGCGCGGATCAGCGTGATTTCGATGAGTGCTTCGGTATGGTTTGAGTGTCGATGCTTTGAGGTTGATGTTTGAAGTTGATGCTTTGATCGTTTGTGTTTTCCCCCTTTGGTCGACTCTTGGCGCCGCGATTTAGCTTCCCCAGCTCGCGGCGCTTTTTTCCCCCGCCTATCAACGGCTGTCGTGCTCCGCAGGTGGTCCTGCATTTCTTCGGGCGTTAAATCGTCGGTGACGCCGAGCTGCCAGAGCAGGAACGCATATTCCAAGGCCGTCTCGCGATATCGCTGGAAGCGCCCGGACTTGCCGCCGTGCCCGGCCTCCATCTCGACGTGCAGCAGCAAGGCATTTCGGTCGGTCTTGAGCGCGCGCAGCTTGGCGACCCACTTGGCGGGCTCGTAGTATTGCACCTGGCTGTCCCACAACCCGGTGGTCACCAGCATTGCGGGATAGGCCTGCGCGCGCACGTTGTCGTACGGCGAATAGGCCAGCATGTACTCGTAGTATTGCGCATCCGCGGGATTGCCCCATTCATCGTATTCATTGGTGGTGAGCGGGATGCCCTCGTCGAGCATGGTCGTGACGACATCCACGAACGGCACCTGCGCGACGATGGCGCGGTAGTCCTGCGGGCTCATGTTCGCCACCGCCGCCACCAGCAGCCCGCCGGCGCTGCCGCCCATGGCGAAGATCTTCGTCTTGTCGGCGTAGCGTTCGGCGATGAGGTGATGGGTGACGTCGATGAAATCCGTGAAGGTATTTTTCTTGTGCAGCAAGCGCCCGTCATCGTACCAAGCCCGGCCCATCTCCTGGCCGCCGCGCACATGCGCGATTGCGTACACGAAACCGCGGTCGAGCAGGCTCAGGCGGGCAGATGAAAACGTCGGATCCATGGACAGTCCGTACGAGCCATAGGCGTATTGCAGCAGCGGCGCGGTGCCGTCCCGCACGAAGCCCTTGCGGTAGACCACCGACACCGGTATGCGCTTGCCGTCACGCGCCGGCGCGAACAGGAATTCGGTTTGATAGTCCTTGGGATCGAAGCGTCCAACGACCGGATCGCGCTTGAGCAAGGTCCTCTGGCCGCTGCGTACGTCGTAGTCATACACCGTGGTCGGTGTGGTGAGCGAGGAATAGGTGTAGCGCACGACGTCGGTGTTCAGCTCCGGATTCGCCGAAATCGCCATGCCGTACGCCGGCTCGTCGCTCGAGATGAAGAATTCGGGGGCGCCCGGCGTAGGGGCGCCCGGCGTAGGGGCGCCCGGCGTAGGGGTGCCCGGCTGCGCGCCACCCGCAGACGCCGGCGGCAATGGCAGGATGCTGATTTTTTTGAGGCCGCCGTTGCGCACGCTGACGGCGATGAAGCGCTCGAATACCTCGAAGTCCTGGATGAACGCATCGTTGCGATGGGCCATCAGGTCCAGCCAGTCGGCCGGGTTCGGCGCCCCGCCGATGGGCGCCTGCATGAGGCGAAAATTCAGGGCCCGCCAATTGGTGCGCACGATGAAGCAGTCCCCCAGGTGCTCGATCTGGTATTCGTGATCGCGTTCGTGGGCAGAAACACGTGAAAAATCAGGGACGGATCATCGGCCTCGGCATAGCGCCACTCCGAAGACACCGTGCTCTCCATGTAGATGAAGATGAAGCGCTCCGACTTGGACTTGGCGACGCCCAAGTAGAAGCTCTTGTCGGTCTGCGTGAATACCTCTTCGTCGAGCAGCGGATCCTGCCCGAGCCGATGCTTCCTGACGTACAGCCCGAGCAGGGTTTCGGGATCCTTCTCGACATACAGCACGGTGGCATTGTCGTTGGCCCATGCGACGTCGGATTCAACCCCGCTGATCGCATCCGGCAGGATGTCGCCGCCGATCAGATTCTTGAAGCGCAGACTGTATTCTCGCCTGCCGACGGTATCCTCGCAGAAAGCCAGCCAGTTCGAATCGGGCGACACCTCAACCGCGCCGACTTGATAATAATCATGACCCGCCGCCCGCTCGTTCGCGTCCAGCAAGATCTGTTCCGGCGCATCGAGTGAGCCCTTGCGGCGCGCAAAAATCGGCTGCTCCTTGCCCGGCTCGAAGCGCGTGTAATACCAGTGGCCATGCTTGCGGTACGGGACGGTGGCATCATCGGGCTTCAGGCGCCCGATGATCTCCGCGTACAGCTTCTCTTCGAGCGACTTGACACCCGCGAGTTGCCGCTCCTTATAGGCATTCTCGGCGTTGAGGTAGGCGAGCACCTCAGCGTCGCGCCGATCGTCGTCGCGCAGCCAGTAGTAGGGGTCGGTGCGCTCGCCGTGCGGCGATGCGACGGTGTGCGGGCGGCATGGGGCCGCCGGGGGAGCGGCTGTGGTGGCGGGAAGAGGCATGACGTTCACTTGTCCTTGCGTTGGGCTAGAGTATAGTCAAGCGGACAAGCGGTACGGGGGCTGACTATGCAGACCGTGAGTCAATTGCTGCACGTCAAAGGCGGCCAAATATTCTCCGTCGCGCCGACCGATTCGGTGCTGCGCGCCATCGAAATAATGGCCGACCGGCATATCGGTGCGCTGCTCGTCATGCAGCAGGGCTCCCTGATAGGCATCATTTCGGAGCGTGACTATGCCCGAAAGGTCATCCTGAAAAACCGCTCCTCGCATGATACGCCGGTGAGCGACATCATGACCTCGCCGGCGCTGACCGTGACGCCCGCGGACACCATCCACCATTGCATGCAGATCATGACCGAGCACCGCTTCCGGCATCTGCCAGTCATGGAGTCCGACCGTGTGGTCGGCATGCTGTCGATCGGTGACTTGGTGAAGGCCGTGATGGAGGAGCAGAGCCTGCACATCGCGGAACTGGAGCGCTATATCGCCGGTTGACCACGCCGGGCGGCAGCCGCTACCGGTTGACGACACTCGCCACCTCGGTATCATGAGATATGCACCGGGGGTTGACCCCGGTGGCCCCACCTGGCGCCGCAACTAAATTTGAGCGCCTAGAACCGAGTTAAGTCATTGTTTCGCAAAGATCTCTGCGGATCTGCCGCAGGGGTGTGGGTGAGCTTGAGAAATCCAGAGCACGAGACCTCGTTGAGCGGCACGGACTCTCGCCAGGGCGGGACGGATCCGCGTGTCCGCGACTGGGGCCTGTATCGATCCGCCTATGAGCGGGATTCCTGCGGATTTGGCCTGATCGCGAGCCTCGACGATCAGGCGAGCCATTGGGTGCTGAAAACCGCAATCAGTTCGCTCAACCGGCTGACGCATCGCGGCGCAATCGCCGCCGACGGCAAAACCGGCGACGGCTGCGGTCTGCTGATCAAGACACCGGCGCGCTTTCTGCGCGCTGCGGCCGCAGAGGCGCGGATCTCGCTGGGCGTGCAGTTTGCCGCGGGCCTGGTCTTCTTGAACCGCGTCGAGTCCAAGGCCACCGAGGCGCGCCGCGTGCTCACCGGAGAGATCGAACGCGAGAAAATGAGCGTCGCCGGTTTTCGGGTGATGCCCGTGGATCCTTCCGCCTGCGGAGTCGAGGCATTGAAGACGCTGCCGCACATCGAGCAGGTGTTCGTGAATTCGAGCGCGGACATCGATGAGGCCACCTTCAACCGGCGGCTGTACATGGCGCGCCGCCGCACCGAGAAGATCCTGGAGTCGATCGATCCGAAGTTCTACATCCCATCTCTGTCGGCGAGCACCATCGTCTACAAGGGCATGGTGATGCCGCAACACCTGGCGCAGTTCTATCCCGACCTGAAGGATCCGCGGATGGAGGCCTCGGTGGTGGTGTTCCACCAGCGCTTCTCTACCAACACGCTGCCGCAGTGGCGCCTCGCGCATCCATACCGGTATCTCGCGCACAACGGCGAGATCAACACGGTGCAGGGCAATCGTTCGTGGGCGGTGGCGCGCGGTCCTCTGTTTCGCTCTCCGCTGCTGCCCGATTTGGGCGACGTCCTGCCGGTGGTGTCGCTCACGGGCTCGGATTCCTCGTCGCTCGACAACATGCTCGAACTGCTGCTCGTGGGCGGGCTCGATCCCATGCACGCGATGCGCATGCTGGTGCCGCCGGCGTGGCAGTCGGTCGACATGATCGATCCGGATCTTAAGGCGTTCTACGAATATTATGCGACTCACATGGAGCCGTGGGACGGTCCGGCCGGCATCGTGCTCACCGACGGCCGCTATGCCTGCTGCACCCTGGACCGCAATGGGCTGCGCCCCGCGCGCTGGGTCATCACCAAGAATCGGCACATCACCATCGCCTCCGAGGCGGGGGTGTGGGATTACCTGCCGGAGGACGTGGTGCGCAAGGGCAAGCTCGGGCCGGGCGAGATTCTGGCGCTCGATCTGCAGACCTCCGAGCTCCTGGATACCAAGCAGGTCGACGATCTCCTGAAGAGCCGGCATCCTTACAAGGCGTGGCTGAAGAAGGGCGTGCGCTACCTGCAGACGGATTTGATCGACCCGCGCCTTGCCGCGGAGCCGTTCGATCGCGACACCCTGGCGCTGTTTCAAAAAATGTTCAACGTCTCGGTCGAGGAGCGCGATGAGATCATCCGCGTCCTCGCGGAGGACGAGAGCGAAGCGGTCGGCTCGATGGGGGACGACACGCCGATGCCCGTCCTGTCGAAGAAAGTACGTTCCCTGTACGACTATTTCCGTCAGCAATTCGCGCAAGTCACGAATCCTCCCATCGATTCTCTGCGCGAAAGCATCGTCATGTCGCTGCAAACCCAGATCGGCCCCGAGTGCAACATCTTCGTGCCGGCGCCACAGCATGCCGAGCAGATCGTGCTGAGCTCCCCCGTTCTCTCGCAGCGCAAGCTCCGCCAGATCATGGGATTGGAGGACTCGGGCGTGCCGCACGAGTTCGTCGATCTGCAATACCCCGAGGAGATGGACCTCAACACCGCGATCCTGAAGGTGTGCGACCAGGCCGAAGCGGCGGTGCGCGCCGGCAAGCTGGTGCTGCTGCTGTCCGATCGCTACCCGGAGAAGGGTAAGATACCCGTTCACGCGCTGCTCGCCACCGGAGCCGTGCATCACCGCCTGGTCAGGACGGGCCTGCGCTGCAAGTGCAACATCCTCGTCGAGACCGGCACGGCGCGCGACGCACACCATTTCGCCTGCCTCATCGGCTACGGCGCGACCGCCGTCTACCCGTATCTCGCGTATCAAACCCTTTTCGATTTGATGCGCAAGGGCGCGCTGAAGATGGACGCCGACACGCGCCAGGAACTCGGCCGCAGCTACCGGCGCGGCATTCGCAAGGGGCTGTTCAAGATCATGTCCAAGATGGGGATCTCGACGATTGCGAGCTACCGCAGCGCGCAACTGTTCGAGATCGTGGGCCTGAGCGAGGAGGTGGTGTCGCTGTGCTTCGAGGGCTCCGAGAGCCGCATTCAGGGTGCGGACTTCGCCGACCTCAAGGCCGATGCCGAGTATTTGTCTCGGCGGGCATGGGATCCGACGGAAAACGTGAGCCAAGGCGGATTGCTCAAGTACATGCACGGCGGCGAGTACCACATGTACAACCCGGACGTGATCGCTCTGCTGCAGTCGGCCGTGATGACGGGCAACTACGAGCAGTACCGGCAGTTCGCCGCACTGGTCAACGAGCGCCCCATTTCCTGCATCCGCGACCTATTGAAACTCACGCCCCGCGGATCCGCCATTCCGATCGACGAGGTGGAGCCGGCGGCGGACATCCTCGCGCGCTTCGACGGCGCCGGCATGTCCCTGGGCGCGCTGTCGCCGGAGGCGCACGAGGCGCTGGCGATCGCCATGAATCGTCTGGGCGCACGCTCGAATTCGGGCGAGGGCGGCGAGGATCCGCTGCGCTACGGCACCGAGAAAAATTCCAAGATCAAGCAGGTCGCCTCCGGCCGTTTTGGTGTGACGCCCGAGTACCTGATCAATGCCGAGGTGCTGCAGATCAAGATCGCGCAGGGCGCGAAGCCCGGCGAGGGCGGGCAGCTGCCGGGACACAAGGTGAACGAGATGATCGCGCGCCTGCGTTTCGCGCGTCCCGGCGTCGGCTTGATTTCTCCGCCCCCGCACCATGACATCTACTCCATCGAGGATCTCGCGCAGCTGATCTTCGACTTAAAGCAGGTCAATCCGCGGGCGCTGGTTTCGGTCAAGCTGGTGGCCGAGCCCGGCGTCGGTACGGTGGCGGCCGGAGTCGCCAAGGCCTATGCAGACCTCATCACCATTTCAGGCTATGACGGCGGCACCGGGGCGAGCCCTCTGTCCTCGATCAAATACGCCGGCACCCCGTGGGAATTGGGGCTGGCCGAAACCCACCAGACGTTGCGCGCGAACGAATTGCGTCACCGGGTGCGGCTGCAAACGGACGGCGGCCTCAAAACCGGGCTCGACGTCATCAAGGCGGCGCTCATCGGCGCGGAGAGCTTCGGCTTCGGCACTGCCCCGATGGTGGCGCTCGGCTGCAAGTATCTGCGCATTTGCCACTTGAACAACTGCGTCACCGGGGTCGCGACCCAGCACAATGTGCTGCGCGCCAAGTTCTTCGTGGGCCTGCCGGAGATGGTCATGAACTATTTCAGATTCGTGGCTCAGGAGTGCCGCGAGATCATGGCTGCCATGGGCGTACGCCGCCTCGCTGAGCTGATCGGCCACACCGAGCTTCTCGAGATCCTGCCGGGCGAGACCTCAAGGCAGCGCAAGCTCGACCTCAGGCCGGTGCTGGCGAACTCCGCCTTGGTGTCGAATACACCGCAGTATTGCATCGATCCGCGCAACCAGCCCTACGACCAGGGGGCGCTCGGTGAGCGGATGCTCAACGACATGCAGGAGGCGATCGCGAATAAATCCGGCGGCGCATTCTCCTATCTCGTCAGCAATTTTCACCGCTCGATCGGTGCGCGCGTGTCGGGGGAAATCGCCAAGCGCTGGGGCAACAGGGGCATGAGCGATGCGCCGCTGATCGTCACGCTCAAGGGATCGGCCGGACAGAGCTTCGGGGTGTGGAACGCGGGTGGACTGCATTTGCACCTCGAGGGCGAAGCGAACGACTACGTCGGCAAGGGCATGGCGGCGGGCAAGATCGTGCTCAAGCACCCTGCGGGTTCGGCATTCGTCGCGCGCGAGACCGTGATCATGGGCAACACGTGCTTGTACGGCGCCACGGGCGGCGAGCTGTTCGCCGCCGGCACCGCCGGCGAACGCTTCGCGGTGCGTAATTCGGGCGCTCTGGCCGTGGTCGAAGGCACCGGCGATCACTGCTGCGAGTACATGACCGGCGGCGTGGTGTGCGTGCTGGGGCGCACGGGCGTGAATTTCGGCGCCGGCTTTACCGGCGGCTTTGCCTACGTGCTCGACATGGAGCGGGATTTCGTCGACCGCTACAACCATGACCTGATCGACATCCACCGCGTATCGCCGGAAGGCATGGGAACTCACGTGCAGCATCTGCGTGGACTCATCGAGCAGCACGTCGAGGCCACCGGCAGCGTCTGGGGCGCGCAGCTGTTGAACGACTTTCGCACCTTCATCGGCCGATTCTGGGTGGTCAAGCCGAAAGCGGCGGCGATCGATTCGCTGCTGGTCAATCTGCGCCGCGCGGCGTAATCGCGGACCCGCCGCCATGTCCGACAATCACCTGCAGTTTCTCGACATCCCTCGCCGCGATCCGGACAAGCTCGCCGTCGAGGTGCGCACCAGAGAATTTCGCGAGATCTACGCGCAATACAGCGCCGAGGCGGCCGCGCAGCAGGCGGGAAGATGCATCGCCTGTGGCAATCCCTTCTGCGAGTGGAAATGCCCGGTTCACAACTACATTCCGAATTGGCTGGCGCTGATCGAGGCGGGCAAGCTGTTCGAGGCGGCCGAACTGTCCCACCAAACCAATTCGCTGCCCGAGGTGTGCGGGCGAATCTGTCCTCAGGACCGGCTGTGCGAAGGTGCGTGTACATTAAACGACGGTATCGGCGCGGTGAGCATCGGCGCCATCGAAAAGTACATCACGGACGAAGCGTTCAAGCAGGGCTGGAAGCCCGACCTGTCGAACGTGGCGCGCACGGACAAGCGCGTCGCGATCGTGGGTGCCGGACCCGCCGGCCTCGCGTGCGCGGACGTGCTGGCGCGCGGCGGTGTGACCCCGGTGGTGTTCGACCGCCATTCGAAGATCGGCGGCCTCCTGACCTTCGGCATACCGCCGTTCAAGCTCGAAAAAGAGGTGGTGGACAAGCGCCGCGAGATCATGGAGCACATGGGAGTCGAATTTCGCCTAAGTTGCGAGATCGGCCGCGACATCGCATTCGAGGACCTGATCCGCGAATTCGATGCGGTCTTTCTCGGCATGGGCACGTACACCTACGTCAAGGGCGGCTTCGCGGGCGAAGACCTTCCCGGAGTGCACGAGGCGCTGCCGTACCTCATTTCGAACATCAACCGCGAGCTCGACCTGCCGCACGGCCCGGCCGGATTCGTCGATATGCAGGGCAAGCACGTGGTGGTGCTCGGCGGCGGCGATACCGGCATGGACTGCAATCGCACCGCCATTCGCCAGGGCGCCGCGAGCGTCACCTGCACCTATCGTCGCGACGAAGACAACATGCCGGGCTCGCGGCGCGACTACAAGAACAGCAAGGAGGAGGGCGTGACGTTTTTGTTCAATCGCCAGCCGGTCGAGATCGTCGGCACCGACCGGGTGCAGGGCGTCAAGCTGGTCGAGACGCGATTGGGTCGGCCGGATGCGCGGGGGCGCCGCATTCCGGAAGTCGTGCCCGAGAGCGAGGAGACCATTCCGGCGGACGCCGTGATCGTCGCCTTCGGCTTTCTGCCGAGTCCGCCGGATTGGTTCGCCGGGCAGCGCATCGCGCTGCACGGCAACGGCCGGGTGCGCGTGGCGGCCGCGCCGCTGCTGCCGTTCCAGACCACCAATTCGAAAGTCTTCGCCGGCGGGGACATGGTGCGCGGGTCCGATCTCGTGGTGACGGCGGTGTTCGAAGGACGCGAGGCGGCGCAGGGAATCCTGAGCTATCTCGGCGTGCGGGCGGCGGCGGGCTGAGCGGCAGCCAGGGACCGCCAGGAGAGTCCCTGGAAACTAGAAATTGAGCCGATATAAAACTCTGGCCGGAATACATCGTATGACGGCCATGATCAACCACCAGAATCGCGGCGCATAATAGCTGCCCGAACGCGCACAGGCGACTCGATCGCGAATGATGGCGGCAACTGATTCCGGTTGTGCCCAAAGAAGGCCCTTTTTGAATTGCGCGGTCATCGGCGTATCGACGAAACCCGGCTTTATCGTCAGGACACGAACCCCGGATGCCTGCAGGCGCCCGGCGAGGCCCTCCATGAATGTGGCGACGAGCGCTTTGCACGAGCCATACACGTAGTTGCTCTTCCGGCCACGATCTCCGGCGACGGAGCCCAGAACGGCTATGACGCCTGAGCCCTGATGCTGCATTCGATTTGCAATGAGCGTCATCAGCGATACGACCGAAGCGGCGTTGGTATGCACGGCGGCGAGCGCCGCCTGCTCGCTTTGCTCGCACAGCGGTTGATCCGGCAAATCGCCGTGAGCAATCAATACGACGTCGACGCGCTTCAACCCGTCAAAGGCCGCGTCAATCGCCGGCGCGTGCAGATCGAATCGATTGACGTCGAGCTCTGCTGCGCTGACGCGCGCTCCGCGCGTCTCCAAGTCACGTGATACGAGCGCGAGCTTCGCGGAATTGCGCGCGATCAAATGAAGCTGCGCACGCTCCGCCGCCCACAGCCGGGCAGCCGCCTCGGCGATGGCGCTGGTGGCGCCGACAATGAGGATGTTCTTGCTCGCAGTCATATTGGCCGCTATCCGGTCAGCTGCAGCCGACGCGCCATCATGGAATCGAGGCCGGGGTCGATCAAGGCCTTGAACCGGGTGAAATTCGGATAGCCATCCCGCAGGCTGTTCGGCGGCGAGCAGCCATCCTTAGCAGGGTAAAGGCGGCCCCGGGCATTCGCTGTGATCCGGTACAGATCCAGCAGCAACGATTCGGTGGCTGGCCCGCGGTTCGGAAAATCCAATGCGAGCGTGGTTCCG
>Ga0181526_10004964_pt1 | contig 10165 bp, 10 predicted proteins | sample PEATcosm2014_Bin_35_FD_119750 | JGI IMG/M metagenome (GOLD analysis project Ga0181526, IMG submission 119750) | Peatland microbial communities from MTU Mesocosm Facility, Houghton, MI, USA - PEATcosm2014_Bin06_30_metaG | ecosystem: Environmental > Terrestrial > Soil > Wetlands > Peat | place...
CATCGACAACTCGGCCGGCGTCAACACCTCCGACGTCGAGGTCAATCTCAAGATCCTGCTGGACGCGCCGGATGCGGGCGCAGCGATCCCGCGCGCGCGGCGCAATCGGCTGCTCGCCGCCGCGACCGATGAGGTCGCGGAGCTCGTGCTGCGCAACAACTATCTGCAAAGCCAGGCGATCAGCCTCATGGAGCAGCGGGCAAGCGAGGATCTCGCCGAGCACCAGCAGCTGCTGCGCTGGCTCGAGCGTCACGGTGAGCTCGACCGGGCGATGGAGTTCCTGCCGGACGATGAGGAAATCGAGCAGCGCCGGCGCGAGGGGCGCGGCCTGACGCGGCCCGAGCTGGCACTGTTGCTCGCGTACGGCAAGATCGCGCTCAACCACGCACTCGCCGAGAGCGCCAGCGCCGATGATCCGTATCTGGCGCGCGAGCTCGAACGCTACTTCCCGCAGGCCTTCCGCCGGCGCTTCGCCCGGCGCATCAAGCGCCATCGACTGCGCCGCCAGATCATCAATACCGCCACCACCAACAGCATCGTCAATCGCGTCGGGCCTGCGCTGCTGATGCAATGCGCGCAGGACGGCGATTCCAATGCCATCGCGCTGGCCCGGGCGTATACGATCGCGCGCGACAGCGCCGATCTGCGCCGGCTCTGGAGCGAGCTCGAGGCGCTCGATGGTCGCATCAAGGCGGCCGACCAGTACCGCGCATTGCTCGAAACCAGCGGCTATCTGCGGCACCTGACGCGCTGGCTGCTCGCGCACCGGCGCGATTACCCGAAGGTCGGGTCCTCAGTGGCGCAGTTGCAGCCGCTGCTGCGCGAGCTGTCGCAGGTGACGCCCGCGGCGCTGGCGGGACTGGATCGCTCGCGCTATCTCGAGCGCTGCGCCGCCTACGGCGCGATGGGCCTGCCTGAACGCCTGGCGGAGAGCCTCGCGGCGCTCGAGCCGCTGCACGTCGCACTCGATCTGGTCGAGCTCATGCGCAGCAGCCGCGCCGGCGCGCGCGCGGTCGCGCGCGCGCACTTTGGTGTCGGCGCGCAGCTCGGCCTCGACTGGCTGCACGCCGCCATCGATCAATTGCCGGCCAGCGGCGGTTGGGGCACGGCCGCGCGCACCCGGCTGCAGAGCCTGTGCCTGGCGGCGCACCTGCGCCTCAGTGCGGCCGCGCTCGCGCCCGTGGCGCAGGGCCGCGCGAGTCCACCGAGCGCTGCGGCCCGCAGCGCGCTCGAGCGCTGGGAACAGGTGCTGCGGGACCTGCGCGCGCTCGCCACTCCCGATCTTGCGGCGCTGACGGTCGCGGTCGAAATACTCGAGGCGCTCGCCGCCACCAAGGCGGCAGCGCATCTGGCCTAGCCTGCCGCGCGGCCTGGCCTGCCTCGGTATTGCGTGTCTGCTATAAAGCGCCTGCAGGTGTACTGACAGGGAGCGTGCGGTGGCTGGAAAGCTGATCATGGTGCGTCACGGCCAGAGCACCTGGAATCTCGAGAATCTCTTCACGGGCTGGACCGACGTCGACCTGACGCCGCAGGGCTGCGAGGAGGCGCGCCAGGCCGGGCGCGAGCTCAAGCGCGAGGCGCTGGTGCCCGATATCGTGTTCACCTCGGTGCTCAAGCGGGCGATCCGCACGCAGTGGCTCATGCTCGAGGAGCTCGATCTGCTCTGGCTTCCGGTCGAGCGGCACTGGCGGCTCAACGAGCGCCACTACGGCGCCCTGCAGGGCCTCAACAAGGCGCAGACCGTCGAGCGCCACGGCGAGGCGCAGGTGCTGATCTGGCGACGCAGCTACGACATTCCGCCGCCGCCGCTGAGCCTGGACGATGAGCGACATCCGCGCTTCGACCCGCGCTACCGTGACGTGCCGGCGGCCGAGCTGCCGGCCACCGAATCTCTCAAGGACACGCTCGCGCGCGTGCAGCCGTACTGGGAACAGCGCATCGCCCCGGAGTTGCGAGGCGATCGCACGGTGCTGCTGGTCGCACACGGCAACAGCCTGCGTGCGCTGGTGAAGATGCTCGACGGCCTGTCCGAGCAGGCGATCGTCGAGCTGAACATCCCCACCGGCGTACCGCTGCTGTACGAGCTCGACGCGCAACTCAAGCCGCTTGGCAGCCGCTACCTGGGCGACCCGGATGCGATTCGTGCCGCCGCGGACGCGGTCAGGCGGCAGACCGCGAAACGCTAGGGCGGCGCTGCGGTCCGCTCAGGGCTTGCGCCCCGGATCGGTCATCCAGCCGTCGTAGTGGCCGCCGTGCTGCTCGGCGAGCGCGCGGAAGCGCTTGGAGAAATCCTGCATCTCGGTCACCGAGACGCGCACGGCCTTGCGCGCATGCAGCGAGTAGCCGCTGGCGCCCTCGCCACCCATGACGCGCACATCGATGGCAAAGCCCTCCGGCTCGAGAATGCCGCGCAGCCGCTCGCAGCTCGCCTCATCGGGCAGGTTGAAGAAGAAATCCACCTCGTAGGGCGTAAAGGCGTTGCCACCGGCCGAGCGCAGGTTCTGCACCAGCCGCTCGTCCCAATCATCGTGCGTCGAACCGCGGCTGCGGCGGATTCCGACATAGATGCGCGCTGCGGCCAGCAGAGCCGCCGCCACCAGAATCAGATACAACCAGCTCATGGCGGGCATCCCCGTTGCACTGCCGGCGCAGACGCGCGGCTATTCTTCGGGCGCAATCGTGACCCTGATGCCCGAGAGCGACTCGTTGAGCACGATCTGGCAGGAGAGGCGTGAATTGGGCTGGCGCGCGATCAGATCCCCGAGCATGTCGCCCTCGTCGGACATCGGCGGCGGCAGCTTCGGCAGCCATTCGGGATCCACGTAGACGTGACAGGTCGCGCATGAGCACATGCCGCCGCAGATCGCAGCAACGCCATCGTCCATGTCGCGCAGGGGCTCCATCAGCGTTGCGCCGTTGGGCGCCTCCAGCGTGCGCTCCACGTTATCGCGATCGATCACTCGCACCGTCGGCATGATCACTCCTGCAATTCAAGGGCCGGCTAGTTTGCCGGCCGGATGGCCCGGATGCCAGTCCCTCCGCGCTCCCCGTCAGGGCGGAGCGGCCGGTTCGCCGCGTGCCAGGCCCCAGAGCCAGCTCAGGGCGCGATAGATGTACACGCGCAGCGCCAGCGCCTCGCCTGAGGCCGTGCCCAGGCCGGCTGCGGCGGCCAGTTCGGCGCCCTGATGCTCTGCCGCGGGGTAGTAGGCCAATACACAGGCGAGGTCCATGAGCGGGTCGCTGAGCTGCGCATACTCCCAGTCGAGCAGCCACAGCCGCGAGCCCTCCAGAAGATTGTTCTGGGCCAGATCCCCGTGGACGATGCAGCCGGCGGAGTGGTCGCTGGCAAGCGCTTCGCAGCAGCGCTCGAGCCGGGCGAGGGGCTCGACCGGCGGCGCGACTCGAACCTGCGCCAGATAAGCCTGCGCCACTCGCCAGGGGTCGAAGCGCGTGACCTCCGGTGCCGGCAGCGTGTGCAGCGCGTACAGGCGCTCGCCGAGCCGCCGCAGCGCCGCGGCATCCGTGTAGTTCTGCTCCAGCCAGAGCCGCCCGTCCTGAAACTCCGTGATCAGAAGACCGTGCGCCGCCGGATCGGCGTGCACGACCGCGGGGGCGATACCGCCCGCGGCAGCCGCGCGGTGCAGGGCGAGCTCGCGCTCGCGCTCGACGCCCGGCCGGCGCCACGCCGGACCGTTCAGACGCAGCACGAAGCGGCCGAGTTGCGTGTCGACGCGAAACACCTCGTTGACGCTGCCGCCGACCAGTCGCGCCAGCATCGATGGCGCTTCACCGTCCCCGAGGCCGGGCACGCGCGCAAGCGCCCAGGCCGGGGGCGCGCTCAAGGCCTCTGCAGGCGGTACTGGCGCAGCCATTCGCGAAAGCCGAACACCGCGATGACAAGATAGCTGATGAACAGTCCCGCGGAGAACGGATAGCCCTGCGAGGCGAACATGTACGCGGTCACCGAATCGGCGCAGATCCAGTAGAGCCAGTTCTCGATTTTCAATTGCGCCAGCAGCCAGGTTGCAAACAGGCAGGTCCAGGTGGTCAGCGAATCGAGATAGGGCAGCGCTGCGTGAGTCTCGCGCCGCAGCCACTGCGCACTGAGCGCGCTCAGCAGCACGATCGCCGCCACGGCGATTGCGTGATTGCGCAGCGGCCAACGCCCGATGCCCCCGGCGCGCTCATCTTTCGCACGCGTCCAGTTGCGCCAGCCATAGACGCTCATCACCACGTAGTAGAACTGCAGCACCGATTGCATCGGCAGCCGCGCGAGCGCCGCCAGGTAGATGTAGGCGATCGAGCTGGCCGCACCGGCCAGCCAGCCGAGCCGGTTACGCCGGTAGATCAGCAGTACGTAGAGCAAGCCGAGCACGACCCCGACGTACTCCGCGGCGCTGGTGGCGTACAGCTCGCGCAGCAGCTGGTCGATCACGTGGCCAGCGGACCCAGCACCTTCATGACGAATACCGCCTTGTCGTTGTGCTCGAAGCTCGTGCGCAGCTCACGCACCAATCGCCGCATGACGACATCGTAGTCGCCGAAGATCTGTGTGCTCATGCTGTTGGTGACGACCCGCAATGCGCCATCGGTGTTCACCCGCGCAATGAAATCTTCGATTGGCGGAATGTATTGCTGATGCAGCGGATACAGGCTGATCTCGACGCCGATGTCCATCGTTGGTTCCTCGCGCTTCATTGCGGGCGATGCTCGGCATTCTAGTCGAGGCCGAACGCGGCGGCCCTGCGCCTTGCAAAGCGGCCGCGGTTGTCAGATAGTTCATCTTGCAAACCTTGGGGTGGTCCATTGGGACCTGAGATGCCGTCGAGTCGGCGAACCCGTTGAACCTGATCCGGTTAGTACCGGCGTAGGGAGCAGGTGCATGAAACCTTCGAGCCGATCATTGGCGCCCTGGGCGCGGCGGGTGCGCGCCTCGCTGGGCGCCATCGCCCTGCCCGCGCTGGCGTGCCTCGCGCCGGCGCGGGCGCTTGCCGAAATCGACACGCTCGATGAGGTGGTCGTGACGGCCAGCCTGCGTCCCACCAGCGTCGCCGATCTGCCGCAGAGCGTGACCGTGCTCGACGAGGACACGCTGCGCGAAGCCGGTGTACAGCACTTCGAGGACGTGCTCGGCATGATCCCGAACCTGAACTGGGCCGCAGGCACCTCCCTGCCGCGCTTCTTCCAGCTGCGCGGCATCGGCGAAGTCGAGCAGTACCAGGGGGCGCCGAACCCATCGGTCGGCTTTCTGATCGACGACATCGACTTCTCCGGTGTCGGCATGCCGGCAACGCTGTTCGATGTGCAGCAGATCCAGGTGCTGCGCGGACCTCAAGGCACCACTTACGGGGCCAACGCACTCGCCGGCCTGATCAGCATCCGCACCGCCGATCCCGGGACCGACTTCGAGCTGCACGCCGAGGCCACCGGCGGCACTTACGATACGCGCGCCGCGGGCATTGCCATCGGCGATGGCATGGCCGGCGGCGCGGCCGGATGGCGTCTGGTGGCGCAGCAGTTTTTGAGCGATGGCTTTCGTCACAATGCCGACTACGACATGAACACCACTAACGGCTACGACGAGGGCACGCTGCGCGGCAAGCTGCACTGGCAGGTCAGCGATGCCCTGCAGGCCGACCTGACCCTGATGCACGTGAACATCAACGACGGCTACGACGCCTGGTCGGTCTACAACACCTTCACCACCTATTCGAATCAGCCCGGGCGCGACGAGCAGCGCTCCAATGGCGCGGCGCTGCGGTTGGTGGATACGATCGATGGCGTGGGCGAGCTGCGTAGCGTCACCAGCACCGCCGGTTCGGCGATTCTCTACTCCTTCGATGGCGACTGGGGCAACGACGCGTTCTGGGCCGCGACCACAGGTTTCGCGCCCTACGACTACTTCCAGAGCGATAATCGCTACCGGCACACATTTGCCGAAGATCTGCGCCTGACCGGCGATGACTCGCGTGCGCTGTTCGGCGTGCTGCGCTGGCTGGCGGGGGTCTATGCGTTGCGCCTGACCGAGACAGACGATCTGGTTTACACCTGGGATACCTACTACAGCGGCGCCGGCAGCAGCGCGCTCGTCAGTCGCTACGGCGCCACCAACGTTGCGCTCTACGGCTCGCTCGATGCCGATCTCGGACCGCGCTCCAAGCTCTCGGCCGGACTGCGCGTCGAGCGCCGTACTGCGGACTACGAGGACAGCGCCGATGCGGCCACGCCGTTTCCGGCGCAGATCAACGATATGCTCGGCGGTAATCTTTCCTGGACGTGGAATACCGGCGATGGACAGCACCTCTACACGACGCTGGCTCGCGGCTACAAGGGCGGCGGCTTCAACATCGGCTCGGAGATACTCTCCGAGCAACGCAGCTTCGCCCCCGAGACCCTGTGGAGTCTCGAGAGCGGCTTCAAGTACGCCCGCGGCGACGATCCACTCGAGCTGCAGTCGGATATCTTCTACATGCGCCGCCAGCACATGCAGGTCTATCTGTCCGAGCAGCTGCAGCAGAACAACCCGCTTGATTACGTGTTCTTTTCGCAGAACGCGGCCGACGGCGAGAACTACGGCTTCGAATCCGAAGGCAGCTACCGGCTCGGAGAGCACTGGCAGCTCTCCGGCAGCGCCGCGCTGCTGCATACGCGCTATCTGGGGGTGAGCGGCGTCTTTACGAGCCTGGACATCGACGGACGAGCGCAGCCGTTCGCGCCGAATTACGAGTTCTCCCTGGCACTCGAGTACCACGCCTCCAACGGCTGGTTCGCGCGACTGGATTCGCACGCCATCGACAGCTTCTACTATTACACGAGCGACGCGCAGAGCTCGCACTCCTATCACCTGGAGAATCTACGGCTCGGCTACCGCCATGAGAACTGGACCGCCAGCGTCTGGGTGCGCAATCTGTTTGACATTCAATATGCGCAGAACGGTTTCTATTTTGGTCTGATCCCGCCCAATTATCCCAACCAGTCGTTCTTGCAGCTGGGCGATCCGCGCCAGGTCGGCGTGACTGTAAGCTACGATCTGGGACACGGGCGGCCGTAGCGGAGATCCCATGGGCGAGCGCGTGCGCGTGTTCCAGGTCGACGCCTTCACCTCGCAGCGTTTCTGCGGCAACCCGGCCGGCGTCGTGCTCGATGCCGATGCGCTGTCCGAGGCGGACATGCGCGATCTGGCGCGCGAGCTCAACAACGGCGACACGGCCTTCCTGTTGCAACCCGATGCGCCCGATCATGACGTGCGCGTGAGGTTCTTCACGCCGCGCAGCGAAGCGGCCTTCGTCGGCCATGCGACGCTCGCAGCGCATGCGGTGCTGGCTGCCCTGCAATTGCCGCCACGACCGCGGCAGAAGCAGAAATCCGGCCTGGTGCAGATCGAGACGCTGAGCTCATCGCCGCCGCGCATCGCGATCCGCCAGAGTGCCCCGCGTTTGGGCCGGACGCTCGAGCCGGGGGAGATCGAGGCGGTGCTCGGGGCGCTGTCGCTGGCGCACACGGATCTTGATCCGCGCTGTCCACCGACCATCGCTGGCGACAGCAGCTCGCGCGTGCTGCTCGGAGTCGGTACAGCGGCGGTGCTGGCGCGCGCGCGGCCGGATCGGGCGCGCCTGATTGTGCTGTCGGCGGAGCTTGGGGTCCCCGGCTACTTTCTGTTTGCGCTGAACCGGGCCGCCGCGGTGCCGCTCACCGAAGCGCGGATGTTCTGTCCTGCTCTCGGCATCGATGAGGACCCGGTGAGCGGCAACGCACACGCGCTGCTCGGGGCGTACCTGCTGCAGCACGCATTGTTTGCGCCGCCGACGCTCGATGCGGCCAGGCACGGCCACTACATCGAGTTTGCCGGGCTGCAGGGACGCTTCCTCGGACGGCCGGGACGCGTGGATGTGCAGCTCGAACTGGATCGAGGCGCGCTGCGCAGCGTGAGCATTGCCGGGGAGGCCGTCATCGTTTTCGCCACGACCGTGGATTTCCCGTAACCGCTCGATTTCCCGTAGCATTGGCGCATGGCCACGAGCGAGGAATGGGAACTGCCGGAGGCTCTGCGGCCGCGGCAGGACAGCCTGCAGTTCGATCTGCAGGCGGTCTATCGTTCCGTGGTCCTGCTGCACACCGAGATCAGCGAGGATGCCTACACGGCATCGATTCTCGGCACCGATCGCATCGGCCACGGCGTGGTGATCCGCAGTCGCGAGCGCAAGCTGGTGCTGACGATCGGCTATCTGATCACGGAGGCCGAATCGATCTGGCTGACCGACTACGAGGGCCGGGTGGTCGAGGCTTATCCGCTGGCTTTCGATCCGGTCAGTGGCTTCGGGCTGGTCCAGCCGCTCGGAACGCTCGATGCACCGAGCATGGAGCGCGGCTCGACCGGGGCGCTCGCGGTCGGGGACCGCGTGGTCGTCGTCGGTCACGGCGGTGCGCGCCATTCGCTCGAGGCGCGGCTGATTGCGCGCCGCGAATTCGCCGGCTATTGGGAATATCTGCTCGAGGACGCGCTATTCACGGCGCCGCCGCATCCGCAATGGGGCGGCACTGCGCTCGTGGGGGAGGATGGACGGCTGCTCGGCATCGGCTCGCTGTTCGTCGAGGAATCGATGGCCCAGGAGCGGTTCGACGCCAACATGTTCGTGCCGGTGGATCTGCTCGCTCCGGTGCTCGAAGACATGGTCGAGATCGGGCACCCGCGCCGACTGCCGCGGCCCTGGCTCGGCATCTACACGGCCGAACAGGCCGATCATGTGATCGTCGCCGGGCTCACGCGCGATGGCCCTGCGCATCGCGCGGGTCTGCACCTCGGCGACACCATCGTCGAGGTCGCCGGCCAGCGCGTATCCTCGCTGCCACAGTTCCTGCGCGGCGTATGGAGCGCCGGCGCGGCCGGGGCCGAGGTGGCGCTCACGCTGACGCGTGGCCGCGAGTCACTGCACGTGAACGTGCAATCGGCGAGCCGCGAGGACTTCCTCAAGAAGCCGCTCAAACATTGAGGCCGTCCGCAGCGGCGGCCAGCGCGCGCAGCTCGCGGCGATAGGACTGCATGCGCGACTGATAATGCGAGGCCCCCTGCGCGATCATGGCCAGGTCGGCTGCCGTCACGTGTCGCACCAATCGGGCCGGCGCGCCCATGACCACCGAGCCGTCGGGGATCTCCCGATCCGGCGGCACCAGCGAGCCGGCCGCAACGATGCAATGCCGGCCGATCCGTGCACGATCGAGCACGATCGCGCCGTTGCCGATCAGGCTCTCATCGCCGATCACGCAGCTGTGCAGCATGGTCATGTGACCGATCGTGGCATCGCGTCCGATGAGCGTCGGCGCGCCCGGATCGCAATGGATGATGCTGCCGTCCTGAACGTTGCTGCCAGCCCCGACCTCGATCCGCTCATCGTCTGCGCGCAGCACACAATTGAACCAGACGCTCGCACCGGCATGCAGGATCACCGAGCCGATCAATCGGGCGCCGGGTGCCACGTAGTAATCCTCGCCGGCCGTCTGCGGCCGCCGTTCGCCGATGGCGTACAGGCCCGCCTTCATATTGCCTCACCTTTCAACATCGGATTCACGGGCCCGCGCCTCGGCGCGCACGCCGCCTCTGGCCGCCAGCATGCACCAGCTTGCCTGCAGCGTCACCAGTGCACCGATCAGGAACGGCGCGCTCGGACCCCAGTGCTGGAAAATGACGCCGGCGATGAAGGGCGCCAGAACGCGCGCCAGCGATGTGCCGAACTGATAGGTACCCATGGTCGCGCCGAGATTGCGCGAGCGCGCCTGGTGCGAAGCCATCGCCGAATTGCTGGGCGTAAACGCGCCTGCGCCCAGACCGCACAGCACGAGCCCGGGCAGCACCAGCGCCAGTCTGCTCGAGACGGCGACCGCCAGCATCCCGGACACCCAGCAACCCACGCCGATGCATGCCAGCCTGAATTCGCCGAGCCGCGGCACGAGGCGCCGTACACCGAGGGTCTGCATGGCGATCACAACGATCGCCAGCGCCAGCAGTGCGATGCCCACCGTGCGGGGTCCGGCCCGATAGCGATCGAGCGCCCAGATGGCGAACGTCGAGTCCAGAGTCGATTGTGAAAACGTCACGCACCACGCGCCGAGCGTCAGCCAGCGGAGTGTCGGCTGCGCGCGCAGCAATGCGAAGCGTGAGGCCGGCGCC
>Ga0181526_10004966_pt1 | contig 10163 bp, 8 predicted proteins | sample PEATcosm2014_Bin_35_FD_119750 | JGI IMG/M metagenome (GOLD analysis project Ga0181526, IMG submission 119750) | Peatland microbial communities from MTU Mesocosm Facility, Houghton, MI, USA - PEATcosm2014_Bin06_30_metaG | ecosystem: Environmental > Terrestrial > Soil > Wetlands > Peat | place...
AGTATCCATTCCATGAGTTCATGCAAGACTGGGGAGCTGGAGGCCAGTGGGGGATCGTAAAGAATTTCCAGATTTACGGCGACAGCAACTGTCCGGGTGGCGGGAGTGGAGTCGTGGTCGACGTGGTCGTGAATGATCGCGCGCAACACGCCCAGTTGTACGTGGACAAAACGGACAAGACGATCAGTTCGCCGCCCTGCGACCTGGAGTTCCACGAGAACAATTTGTAGGACGGCCCGACGAAGTGGCGAGAGGTACGGAAGTTCCGAATTTTAGGCTTCGAACTGTTGCAACGTTTTGGTCACAGACGCTTCGTCGGCGACATTGAGGCAGGCCTTCGAGCGGTCAATCTGCCGCATTAAACCGCATAGCACTTTACCCGGGCCGATCTCCACGAAGGTTTGAACGCCCTTTTCAATCAGCAGGCGCATGCTCGGCTCCCACTTCACTGCGCCGGTCACCTGGGCGACCAGGGTTTCGCGGGCACGAATTTCATCACTGACCAACGATGCTTCTACGTTGCAAACGACCGGATAAACCGGCTTCTGTGTCTTCAGCGCGTTCAGGTCCGCTTCCAGACGGTCCTGTGCAGGCTTCATCAGCGAACAATGGAAGGGTGCGCTCACCGGCAGCAATTTCGCGCGTTTGGCACCGCGCTCGTCGGCAAGTTTTGTTCCTCTTTCCACGGCGGCCGTATTGCCGGAGATCACAATCTGCTCCGGCGAATTGATATTTGCGGGCGAGCAGACTTCTCCCTGTGCCGCTTCCTGACAGATCGCGGCAACCTTTTCCAACTCCATGCCCAGAATTGCCGCCATGGCTCCAACGCCGACCGGCACAGCCTCCTGCATATACTTGCCGCGGTTGCGCACGGTGCGCACAGCGTCGGCAAAAGTCATCGTGCCCGAAGCCACGTGTGCCGAATACTCCCCCAAGCTGTGGCCGGCCACAAAGCCGGGCCTGGGAACCTTGCCCTCAAGAACTCTCAAGGCCGCAATCGACACTGTAAGTATCGCCGGTTGGGTGATCTCGGTGAGGCGCAACTGTTCTTCCGGCCCGTCGAAGCAAACCTGCGACAATTTGTAGCCGAGAGCCTCGTCGGCTTCTTCGAACGTCTGCCGCGCGACGGGGAACTTTTCGAAGAGCTCTTTTCCCATGCCCACAGCTTGCGAACCTTGGCCAGGGAAAATGAATGCAAGCCGTTGGGCTGCTATGTTGTGCAGGTCTCTGGATTCGGTCATCGTCTCGATCTTGCCGGGAACTATTGAGCCGGGGCAGCTTCCACTGCTGCGAGAGCGGGACGAATCTCGGCCAGTCCGCGCTCGATCGACTCGTTGATGCGCCGGCCAGCGAACTCGGCCGCTACTCTCACCGCATTCTTGATGGCGTTGGCGTTGGATGATCCGTGGGTGATGATGCAAACGCCTTTGACTCCCAGTAGTGGTGCCCCTCCATATTCCGTGTGATCAATGCGTTTTTTGAAATCCGAAAATGCGCTACGCGAAAGCATGTAACCAACCTGCCGCGTGATCGTCGATTTCAGCGATTCTTTTAAAACCGTACGCACCAGGTTCGCTACACCTTCGGAAATTTTAAGTGCTACGTTGCCCACGAACCCGTCGGCCACGATCACGTCGACGTGGCCGTTAAAGAGGTCGAGTCCCTCGACATTGCCCACAAAGTTCAAGGGCAGGCGCTTCAGCAACTGGAACGACTCTCGCGTCAGTTCGTTGCCTTTGGTCTCTTCTTCGCCAATGGAAAGCAAGCCTACGCGCGGCCGCTTTGCGCCGCCGAAGCCCGACCGGCCTACTTTGAGATCGCCAAACATGGAGCGGAAATAAATCTCTCCCATCACCGCGAACTGTTCAAGATTGTGCGGCTTGCAATCGACGTTCGCGCCGACATCGAGCAAAATTGCCGCCGTCCCGGGAGCTGTGGGAAAAACGGCAGCCAGCGCTGGACGATCTACGCCCTGCAGCGCCCCCAGCACCATCTTGGCGGAGGCCATGGCAGCGCCGGTGTTGCCGGCGGTGACAAAGCCGGCAGCTTGTCCCTCGCGAACCAGCCGCAGACCGACTCGCATTGAGGAGTCGCGCTTGGCGCGCACCGCCTGCACGGCTTTGTCTTCCATGGTGATAACTTCGCTGGCCTGGACGATCTCGATGGGAAGGCGGAATACCGACGGATGACGGTCAAGCTCGGCTTTGATGGTGTCTTCCGGGCCGATGAGCAGAACTCGGACGTCATAATTGCGGGCAGCATGAATCGCGCCTTCGATTTCAGGCTTGGGCGCCCGGTCCGAACCCATCGCATCCAGCGCGATCACGCTAGGCATGTTGGCAGGGAGTTAGCTGGCTTCCTCGACTTGCAGTACTTCGCGGCCCTTGTAGTAGCCACACTTGGTGCAAGCGCGGTGCGGCATCTTCTTTTCGTGGCAGTTCGGACACTCGGAGAGCGAGTGGCTCTTCAAGGCGTCATGCGCGCGCCGGGTGGAGGTGCGCTTTTGGGAGTGTCGTCGTTTCGGATTTGGCATGGTCTAGATTCCTCTCGCTGAGGTCATTCGGCCTCGCTTGCATCGATATCGATCGTGAATTCTTAGTGCGCCAATTTGCTGCGAATTTCCTTGAGCGCGGCCCACCGAGGTTCTTCCTGGGCCACTGCGCACGAACATTTTTCCTGGTTCAGGTTCTTGCCGCAGTGCGGGCACAGACCCTTGCAATCTTCGCGGCAGGTGACCTTCAACGGAACGGCCAGCAGGATCTGCTCGCGGACTACATCGTCCAGCAGAATCCCCTCCCCTTCATAATAGCTGATCTCGGCCTCGGCGTCGGTAACCGACATCTCGTCGCGCCCGGCGTCAGCTCCTTGCGGACGATACAGCAGGTCGAATTCGCGGTTCACGTCCTGAGTCAGCGGCTCCAGACAACGCGCGCAATTCATTTCCAGAGTGGTGCTCAACCGACCCTGAATGCGAATGTCTTGTATGATCTTGTGCTTGCCGTGATGCTCTTCGACCAGATCCGCCCGACCACTGCTGCTCACCGGCGAAATCTGGCGGTAATCCGATCCCAGGTCGATCGCGCCAGGCTCAAACTTCTCCGCGAACTCGATCGGATGAAGTTCTAAGTCTTTGATTTCGAAGAACATCGGCAACCTCCGCGACGCGTTCAGTGGCCGCGCCCAAAAAGCCCGCGGAAGCACGTCAAAAAGGACGAAGTACCGCAAGGATCAAGAATCAAGGATAAAGGCGGGGGGAAAGGAGTGTCAAGGCGGCTAAACTACGGGTGGTGGCGGCGCTGGAGCGCCGGAAGACGTATCTCTTAACCTCGGCTGTCATAGGGGCTAGAGAAGGCGGAAAGAGCGGCGTAGTTTGCGATCTAAACTCGGTTCGAGCGGCCTAGCCCAAAGGAGCTCGGCGAAACTGCTCGGGGTAGGTAGTTGTCTCATTGAAGTGCACCATACCCACCCATGAAGAGCTAAGAAAAAGGCGCCGTGACTTCTATTGAACCAACGGCGGAGCTCCGAGCTGGTCAGCCGGAGGGCGCCGAAGCCCTTGCCAACACTGAAGATTTAATCCGCGAGGATAGGGATCGTTGACGGAAAATAAGAATCAGTGGTTTCACGGTCGCTTCCCTCAAGCCGCAGTTGCCGTGACCCTGCTAGGATTCCTGGCGCGGCTGTGGGCGGCTTCCGGAACGTACCTCAATCCTGACGAGGCACTGCATTTTCGCTTGGCCAATCAACCCTCGCTAGCTCTGGCCTACAGAGCGAGCCTCACCGCTTCTCATCCTCCGCTGCTCACTTTGTTGCTTTACTTCTGGCGCGCTTTCGGCACATCGGAGCTCTGGTTGCGACTGCCTCTGATTCTGGCGAGCGTGGCTTTTTGTTGGATGTTCTATAAATGGTCAAGAAATGCTGCCGGAAGTCTTGCCAGCTTCATCGGTCTGCTATTCGTAGCATTCCTTCCACCGATCGTCCTGCTTTCGGCGGAAATCCGACAGTATCCTTTGCTGCTGGCGTTTCTCGCTGGCGCTCTGTACTTTCTCGATGATTCCTTCGCGAAAAAATCTACAGTCAAAATAGCGGCCCTCACGCTGTGCCTTTACCTCGCGATGCTGTCCCATTACTCGGCCTTTCTGTTCGCCGCGGCTCTCGGTATTTATGCCCTGCTCAGAATTTTCCAGGAGCGGCCGCCCGCCCGCCTGGCGCTGGTCTGGATAATCGGACAGCTTGGGGCACTGGCGCTCGCGATTTTTCTGTATAAGACGCACATTTCGAAGCTGGGAGTGGGCGAATCAAGAACGGCTCTACAAGGCTGGATGAGCGACTTTTTTCTGCGCCGCTCCTATTTCGATCCCGCTCACGATAGCCCTCTGCTGTTCCTGGTCGGTCACTCCTTCGGAGTGTTTCAATATTTTTTCGGGCAACTTGCCGTGGGCGATGTCGCCGGGCTGCTGTTTGTGGTGGGCCTCGCGCTGCTTTTGCGCGGGAAAAGCTTTCCGTACGACCGAACTTCCTCGCGCCGCTTGGGAATGTTCTTGTTATTCCCGTTTGTGGTAGCCAGCATCGCCAGCCTGGCGCATGTTTATCCCTACGGCGGCACGCGACACGTGGCGTTCCTCGTCATCCCGGGCGTGGCCGGTGTCAGTGTTGCGGTTGCGCGGCTAGCGGGTCAAAACTGGCTTCGTGCGGTTGCTGTTGCGGGTCTTATGCTTGTGCTGTGCGTGCTGTTCGGTAAAGAACGTCAACCCTACATTCAGCGCCACGACCAGAGCCGTGCCCGCATGAACGAAGCCATAGACTTTTTGCACCAGAAGGCCAGCCCTCCTGATCTGGTCTTTACCGATTACGAAAGCGAACTGGTTCTGGGTCATTACTTGTGCGGGCAGAAGCCGATCACGTTCGAGGCACCCGCCCTGGATTTCGAGGGATTTTCCTGCGACGGAGTTCGAGTCGTCTCCGCGAGTTACAAGGCTGCCACGCTCTTCGATGCCAACCGTTTTTTCAACTCGTGGAACCGTCTGATAGAGACTTACCGCCTCAAGCCGGGGGCTACCGTCTGGATTGCTCAGGCAGGATGGGGTGTGGATCTGCCCGAAGACTTGCAACGACAGTTTGCGGAGTTCCGCGACCTGCGCTTCGAGTCGTTCGGCAACAACATCAAAATCTTTAAGCTGACGGTGGGCCAGCCGATGCCAGCAGTTAACTCAAAATCGGCAGCGCCCTGATCCTCTTCTTCGTCGCCGAATAGATCGCGTTGCAAAGCGCTGGTGCGAGTGGCGGCACGGAGGGTTCGCCAATGCCTGTCGGCGATTCTGTACTGGGCACGGCATAGACTTCCACAACCGGAGCTTCGTCCATGCGCACGGGCGCGTAGTCGTCGAAATTCCCTTGCACGACGTGTCCCTTCTCAATCGTGATCTTGGCGCGCAAAGCGTTGCTAAGGGCGTAAATCACTCCGCCCGGAATCTGTTGCTCCAGAATGCTCGGATTGACGACCTGCCCGCAATCCACGGCGGCCACCACCCGATGAACTCGCGGCACATCGTTTTCCATGCTGATTTCCACCACTTCAGCCACGTAAGAAGAAAAACATCCGAAGCAGGCGATGCCGCGAAAACGTCCCGCAGGTAGCGGCTTGCCCCACGCCGCTTTATCCGCCGCCAGTTGCAGAACGCCACGCATGCGTGCGGTTTTCCATGTCGTCGCGAAGAATGGAATGTCCTGATCTTTATTCTTTGCCAACATGTGCAGCCGGTATTCCAGAGGATTTTTCCCAGCCGCCGTCGCCAGTTCATCGATAAAACTTTCGCTGGCAAACCCCGCCTGCAGCGCATATACCGAGCGCATCCACCCTAGGGGCACGGGCGTTTCGGCGAGCACATATTCCAAGGAAACATTCGGCAAGCCGTAGATAAACGCCGCTTCGTCCGGCAAATCCGGATCGATTCCATTCGCTCCGGGCTGGCCCTTTTGTCCGCTGATCGAGGGCGCGATAATCCGGTGCGTGAATGCCACGGGCCAGCCTGCGCTATCGAGCACAGCACTCAATTGATGGAGGCTCGCGGGACGATACGTGGAAGAGCGCATATCATCCTCGCGGGTCCACAGAACCTTTACCGGACCCCCAATCGCCTTCGAAACCAGAGCCGCTTCCACGGCATAATCGTGCTCAAGCCGCCGCCCAAAGCCGCCGCCCATCAATGTGACATTCACCTTCACCTGGTCAGGATCCAAGCCGATAGCCTGCGCCACCGAGTCGCGGCAATCTTGCGGCACCTGCGTCGGAGCCCACAACTCGCAGGTGGCTCCTTGATAATTTGCGGTGCAATTTCCCGGCTCCATCGGGGCGTGGGCCATGAAGGGCAGTTGATACTCTGCCGAAACTTTTCTACCCCCGGCTTTCGAAACGTCGCCCACCGAATATAAGCTCGCACCTTTCTTTGCTGCGGCCCGCTTCAGGGACGCGATCACCATCGCCGTATTCAATTCTTTATTCGGACCGTCATCCCAATTCACATTCAGCAGGCGACGCCCTTCCATTCCGCCCCAAACACTATCGGCCACCACGGCCAAGGCTGAATCGCTGATCTTGCCCACGTAGCTCACACCAGAAATCTTTTTCGACTCTTTATCATCGAAGCTCAAGACTTTCCCGCCGATGGTCGGACAGCGCGACAGCACGGCGTATTTCATCCCCGGCATGCGAAAGTCGATGCCGAAGACCGCCTCGCCTTTCACCTTCGAAGGCGTGTCCACGCGCGCCAGCCTTTGTCCCACAAGCTTGTAATCTTTACTTTGCTTTAACGTGACATCGGTAGGAATCGGCAACGTGGCGGCCCTCTCCGCAAGCTCGCCGTAGCTGAGTTGCCGCTTGGACGCCGCGTGAACAATGGTGCCATTCTGCGCAGCGCAGGAGGATCGTGGTACGGTCCATGTCAGGGCTGCCGCCGAAATCAGCATCTCCCGCGCGGCCGCGCCGGCCTTGCGCATGGGATCCCAGGTGGTTCGTACGCTCGCGCTGCCGCCCGTCGTCTGGTCGCCGTACAGTGTGCTGGCTCCAGCCTGTTCAATCTCAATCTGCTTCCAGTCGGCTTCCAGTTCCTCCGCAAGAATCATGGGCAATGCCGTGCGAATGCCTTGCCCCATTTCCGAGCGCGCTACGACAATAGTGATTTTGTTATCTGCCGTGATCCTCACATAAGCATTCGGCGAGAAAGCCCGCGATTTCCTTCCATGCGGCAGATAGAAACCGACCACCAGGCCGGCGCCAGCGGCAACTCCGGCGACGACGAACTCGCGCCGATTCAAGCCGGAAGCTTTTTTGGTCACGCTCGTCGTGGTCATTGCGCGCCTCCCGCGGCCACGGAGCGGGCGCCCGCAGCCCGGCGGATCGCCTTGCGAATCCGTTCATAGGTTCCGCAGCGGCAGAGATTTCCGCTCATGGCTTGTGTAATCTGCTCATCGCTGGGGTTTGGCGTTTTCGCCAGCAACGCGGCTGCCGTCATGATCTGTCCAGTCTGGCAATAGCCGCATTGCGGCACTTCTTCGGCGATCCACGCTTGCTGCAAAATATGCAAACCGTTCGCGCCCAGCCCTTCGATCGTCGTGATCGCTTTTCCTGCAACCTGCGACACCGGAGTCGAGCAGGACCGAATCGCCTCGCCCTCCACCTGAACCGTGCACGCGCCGCAGAGCCCGGCGCCACATCCAAACTTTGTCCCCGTAAGTTCCAACGTATCGCGCAAGACCCACAACAGCGGGGTCTCCGGGGGAACGCTGACCTGCTTCTCGCTTCCGTTAACGCGCAGTGTGATCTCTGCCATATTTTTCCAAGCGTGGTTTGGACAACATCCTATCGAACCTGCCGGGAAAGTGGAATGGGCGCGTACGAAAGCCCGCGACGATAAAGCTTCGCCACCATCCCGCCGGTGGGAAAGATAAGCCTTGCCAGCCGAAACCGGAAGGCCAACCGTGCGCTGCTCTCATGAGCCAGCCCCGTTGAGCAGGGATTCGAGGAGTAAAAATGGAATCCCAGAATCGGCCTGGACCCGGCTTCACTCAAGTATGACCGACGCTCGGCGCCATCCCCGATTCAGGCTGGGCGTTGACGTCAGAATTGATTCTCGAACAGCGGGAGTGCTGAAGGACCGTACCGTCGACCTCAGCGAGTCTGGCATTTAGCCATGCTGAAGCTGGAGGTTCCTGTAGGCGAGTTCGTGGAGTTGCCGTTTATGCTTGCGTTTGGTCCGGTGAGGGTCTATGCCACAGTTCGGCAGCGAAACGCCTTTCGATACGGTTTTCGGTTTATTGCATCACATTCCGCCCACAAAGTAATCCAGGCAACCTGCCCTTGGCTTAGCGTTACGCAGTCGCTCGGACGTGTGCGGTAAATCACTGCGCAGAAATCTGGCTAGCGGGCGGGCTCTCGGCTCATGCTCTCGGCGATCCGTTCCCCGATCTGCTGAGCAAAAATTTGAAAGGCCGGAAGCTCGAGGAGTCTTGATCCAAGCTCTTCCTGAGGCAGACTTTCGGCTTGCACCGCGGTCGTTGCATTCTGCAGCGCCGCGCGCAGCTTCGCCGCTGTCGCTGCATCGAAGCTTTCCGAGACGACTACACTGTTGTCCTTCCGGTGCTCCACGATCACCAGGCCTTCCTCGGTCGCAATCTGGACAATCGACACCGCACAGTTCGTCCCCGAACATGCTGGAACTGCCTGCACCGTAGCGCTGTGATAGCGCTGGGATACGGCGCGGGCATAGAAGCCGGCAAACCATTCGGCCACTTGGGGCGTCTTCCAGCGCGAAACGTACAACAACGCCAGGTCTCCCGTGCCCGTCGCAACCTCGCCGACCGCCTTGTCCTTGCGGTGGAAGGTCGTGTATGCTCCGCCGTTCCACTCGGAAGAAACTTCGTTCGCAATCTTCCGCTCGCCGTACTGCTTCAATAATGCGCGCACATCCAGTTCACCGATTCCACCCGAGTCGTATACGTCGTACTCGTTATTCAAAACTTCCCGCATGTCCGGAATGTTCACGGAGGGAAGGTTTTCGCCGCGCATGTAAGCTTCCGGCTGCAATACTTCGTGCGAGTTCCGCGGGGGGCGCGCAAACGCTCCCGCAAATGCCATCTTCTTTCCGCCCTTGTGCAGGAGCTCGCCTTCAAAAATCAGGCCGCCTTGATAAGCAAACGTTCCCATTTCGCGTAGGATCATGGGCGCATCGTGCATGAGCTGGGAATCGGTCACCGCTTTCACTGCTGGGTCTTCCATCTGGTAGATCAGCCCGGGGGTGTCTTCCAGGCTTCGCCCCGCAGGCTTGAGTATGTAATCCAGGTAGACCACCATGGCTTGGCCTTCTACCACGGCCTTACGCGCAATCTGGCTGTCGCCGTCAATTGTCGAGGTAGAGCTCGGATGATTTTCTTCAGGCTTTCGCGCAGCTTTCATCCATTTTGCCAAATTGTAATTCTGGTCTTGCAGTGCGTGGGTCAACTCGTGGGCCAGGATCGGCTCTTGCTGCTCCGGAGGCACCCAGTTCAGCATCGAGATCACCTTCGTTTCCGGGTCGTAATACGCTGCGATTTCCTGGCCGGTAGACCTCACCAAGAATTCTTTCAGGTTGAAATCCCGCGGCAGGAAGCCAAGCTTTTTCATGCTCAGCTCTTCCTGCGCGAAGCTCTGGGCGAATTCTTGTTTCGCCAATTGGCGGGTGGCGTCGTTCTCGACATCGCCCTTGCTCACGAGTCGGCGCTTCACGGCAGCGTGCTTCGGCATGCCCGTATCTTCAGCCGCAAAGGCGAAAACCCTGTCCACCGTCTCGAATAGTTTCTTTGCGTCCGCGTCGGTCATTTTCACTTCATTGGTGGTGTCCTTGCGGAGTTTGCGCGCTACATCACCCAGGCTCTGTCCGGAATCTGATTGCTGGCCGAACCCAGAGATCACGAACAGAAAACAGAATGCAAAGGACCCAAACGGCAGGAAGCACTTCATCAGGCCTCGCTCACGAACGAAAATGTGTTCCTCTCGATTCTTCCTGAGCCTGGACTCCAACTCACGGCAAAAGTCCACATTGGCCTTACGAAAGTAAGCGAATGACAGTGGATGCACAGGAAAGAAAAACAGTGAAATAGAAACGAACGCGAGAGGTGCGACCGGGGCTTAC
>Ga0181526_10004967_pt1 | contig 10160 bp, 5 predicted proteins | sample PEATcosm2014_Bin_35_FD_119750 | JGI IMG/M metagenome (GOLD analysis project Ga0181526, IMG submission 119750) | Peatland microbial communities from MTU Mesocosm Facility, Houghton, MI, USA - PEATcosm2014_Bin06_30_metaG | ecosystem: Environmental > Terrestrial > Soil > Wetlands > Peat | place...
CCGTAAGCGCGCTTGGCGAGGCGCACTTCCTCTTCTCCCAGCGGCTCGCCGTGCGCTCCGCTGGTGTCCTGTTTGTGCGGCGCGCCGTAGGCGATGTGGCTGTCCACAATGATGAGTGTCGGCCGGTCGCTGGTGCTCTTGAACACCTGCAGGGCGCGTTCCAGCATCTCCAGATCGTTGGCGTCGCTGACCCGCGTCACATTCCAGCCATAACCAATGAAGCGAGTAGCCACGTCCTCGCTGAACGCCAGCGCAGTGTGGCCTTCGATGGTGATCTTGTTGTTGTCGTAGATCCAGCAAAGGTTCGAGAGACGATGGTGGCCGGCCAGCGAAGCGGCTTCTCCGGTAATGCCCTCCATCATGTCGCCATCGCCGCAGATCACATAGACGTCGTAATCGAACATGTCGAAGCCGGGACGGTTGAAATGTTTCGCCATCCACCAGCGCGCCATGGCCATGCCGACGCTGTTGCCAACACCCTGCCCCAGCGGACCGGTAGTGGTCTCGACGCCCGAAGTCCAGCGGTATTCGGGGTGCCCCGGACAGCGGCTATCGAGCTGCCGGAAGCGCTTGATATCCTCCAACTTGACGGCCAACTCGCCCAGCGATTCGTATTGCGGGTTGACGGCTTTCACGCCGCACAGATGCAGCAGCGAATACAGCAGCATGGAGGCGTGCCCGTTGGAAAGCGCGAAGCGGTCGCGATTGGGCCAGATAGGATCTTCGGGATCGAAGCGCAGGAAATGCTGCCACACGGTGTAGGCCACCGGCGCCAGCGCCATGGGGGCGCCCGGATGTCCGGAATTGGCTTGCTGAACCGCGTCCATGGAGAGGGTGCGGATGGTATTGATCGTAAGCTGGTCGAGTTGCTCGTTGGTCATGAGGGTTCCTAGCGGGGTGTGCGGGCCAGATTTTTATGATACCGTGGCGCACTGCCGGGTGGCGGCGCTTGCGAGCGCTAATCCAGCCCTAATCCTGGTGAGCGAGATCGGGCGAATGAGACAGGTGCTGTTCCAGATCCTCAAGGACGATATCGATCGGCATCTGAATCGTAGTGCGGCAATACATGGTCTCCGTGGTCGCAAACGATCCGTTTTCGAAGTACTTATTTGAGGGCGCGCCCCCGCCGCACAAACTGAAGTACTGGCATTGCCGCTCGCACAGACGCACACCCTCGCGGATATCCCGCGCAATGCGGACGAACTGGGGCTTATTTCGCAGGTCCTTTAATTCGTTCTCGAATATGTTTCCGAAAACGAAGTCGCCGTAGCGCACGCTCTTCGTGCCAATTAACTCGGGCGAGAAGGAAGAAACATTGCCCTTGTAGTCGACCGTGACAATTCCGAATGCCGCCAGTTGAGAGCTCCACTGCATGGACAGGTCCGTGTCGATCTTTGGGGGGCCGTGCACGATGACTTCGTAGGCGCGCTCAAACTCCCGGATGCAGACCGCGCCGTCACTCTCCATCTGCAGAACATGCAGGCGGCGCCAGAAGTTGCGAATCCGGTCCTCCAGGCTGCCGTCCAGCAAGGAGCAGCTTTTGTGATCGCCCTCTAATTCCTCTACATTGAATCCCACCCGCCGAATCCTTTGATCGCGGAAGAATCCAAAGACCTCATCCGCATGGTCGAGCGAGTCGGACGTGACGACCGCAATTACGTGGAAATCGATGTGGTGTTTGCGAAGGCATTCGATCCCTTTCATCACGCGATCGTGCGTACCGCGGCCCTGGCGGTCTTTCCGGTGCCGGTCGTGTAGAAATGCCGGACCATCTATACTCACGCCAATGTGAATATCGTGGGCCGCGATGAAATTGCACCACTCATCGGTAATCGGCATGCCGTTTGTCTGTATGGAATGCCGCAGCCGGGGCGGACGAGTTGCGAACTCATCGATCACACCGAACAAGGATGCATAGTGAGATAGGGGCACCGCCAGCGGCTCGCCGGCATGCCAGACAACGCTCAGTTCATCCCCTACGAGGCCGGAAGCGAAGACCTTCCTCAGAACTTCGCGCCAAGTGGCGGGTTCGAGTCTGGCCGTGGAGGTGCGATTCGGAAGATAACAGTAATCGCAGTCGATATTACAGAAAGGGGTGGGCTGAACGATAAGTAACTGGATCTCGTCCGCAACGGGAATGTCGGGCTGCCGGCGGAGAGACTTCAATCCGAGCACAAATCAGATGTTCCGCCAGTTGACCCAGTTAGCCCAATTGCTCCAATTCGCCCAGTTGTTCCAGTTATTCCAGTTGCCCCAGTTTATCCACTGAGCGATCTTGACCAAGGCGTCTGGCTTTTGCCGCGGGGTTTCCGAGACGCTAGCCGAATCCGATTTTGCAGCAGGCAGGGTCCTGCGAATGGCGGCAACGCGGTCCGGTATGGTGGTCGTCTTGGGAGCGGGAGCGGTCGGGTGTCCGAGCAGGAGGTCGGCGCCGAACAGCAACGCTGGAAACAATTTCGCCGGGAAGAACTTCCTGGCAAGCGCGGCACAACGGCCTATCGCCGATTTCACCGTGCTACGCACAATAATTCCCATACACCCTCCAAAACAGCCACAATACTCATCATAAATCTTAGTTCAAGCCGGCATTCCTGTCAACAATAATACGTATCCCACCTTCATTTGGGTACGGCTGGTTGCGCAAAAGCGAGTTCTTGGCCGAACTTAGGAACCAAACCCTTTTAAATACAATAGCTTATGGCAGCCACGCGCATGGCGCGGTCATCGCACCGAATCCGGCCCGCGATCCGGCTTTAATGCAGTTTCCATGCCCTCAACCAGAGCGTTGTCGAACCGCGCGTGCTGAACCGCGGGGATGTAGAGGGACGCTCCAGCCAAATCGTCCGCAGCCGCGGCGCAGAGGTTCCGGAGCTCGAACCGGCGGATGTGGGGTGGTTCACCTGCGCCGTTGGACGACCGGACGAGAAAGACCTCGTGAGCGCCGGGGTAGAACTCGCAGAGGTACGTGACCAACTTAGCCAGAGAAGCGCCGGTTGGCCGCTTCTGGTAATTGGTGCGGAGGGAGCCGAAGGTGCCCATCTGCACCAAGAGTACCGCCGCCTCCAGGTGCGGGCGAATGCCACAGGCAACCAGCCATGTGGCTTCGTAGACCTGCAGACCTGGGGCCAGGTCGACGCCAAGATCGCAGAGGACTGTGTCGATCGAGGAGATCCCCGGAATAATGCGGACGGGCAATCCCGATTTCTTCCCGTACTGGACCAGGTTCTGCGCGACACTGTCGTACGACATAGGGTTCCCATAGGTGACGTATCCCACCGAGCCGCAAGTGTCCAGCGCCTGGAAAATGGTGCGCGCTACGTGCTCGTAGTTTTGAACTCGCGGTTTGTCTTCGGCGTACATTTGAAACGCGTCGATTACTTCGATTTTGCCAAGCGTGCCGGGAGGGAGCCACAATCGTTGGGGGGCCTGCACGATAGAGTACAGACGGGAACATTGCGACATGGCGCGGGTGGCTTCGGGGGTGATGTGGTCGGGCAGGTTTACGCCGAGGCCGATGATGTATAAGGTATGGGGCATGTGTCGCCATCAACGCCAGCGCTGGTTGCGTTCCGGTTGCTTCTCTAACTTGCAGCAGTCCGAGGCGCCCGCGTTTGTATTTGGAGCCACGATGTTCGAAATCACCTTCGACGCCCTGATCGTCTTCCCGGTTCCATCGATTAAACGAGCGCCTCTCTTTCCGTAAACCGAACAAAATCGCAGCGAGTATCCGTTAGTGCTCTGGATGGGTCCCGGCGGTGGCTGCAGGGCACAACGCATTGTAAGCCATTTGAAATCAAGTGGTTTCGTCCTTCGGGAAAGCAATAATGAGCTAAATGGCAAAAAAAGGCCGCTCCAGCGCCGGTAGGTGGGTGTATACTATCTTCGATCTGGGATAGCAAAATGGACAACGACGCCGCCAAGCCAAGAACTCTATCGCAAGTGCCGAAATCCGAGTACGACCTTTTTGTCAGCTACGCTCACGTCGACAACCTCCCTGTCGTGAGAGTCTGCTGGGTGGACGCCTTTGTGGAGGATTTTACGAACGCTTTGGCTTCAAGACTGGGCCAACACCCTGCCGTGTTTTTCGATAAACAAGAAATTCGCATGCAAGAGGACTTCGATGATCGAATCAACAGTGGAATCGGCAGTTCGTCGCTTTTTGTCGCCATTGCTTCACCAGGCTATTCGCAGAGCGCATACTGTGCCGGCGAGTGGGATGCTTTCCAGAAGAAACACCCTGAGGGGCTCAAGCTTGATAGGGGCAACCGGTGTCTCGAAGTCGTCAAGGGTAGGACTGACAGGCTCGTGCCTGGGTCCGAAGGGTTCACCTTCTGCGATGCATCGGGCCCATTGAAGCGCGACAGCCCAATGTACCTGTCGATGATCGAGACCCTCGCGGACGAGACGACAGCCATGCTGCATTATCTGCGCGATCAGTGTAAGCCAATGCTGATGCCGAGGCCCCCGGAGTTCGATCGTAAGGGGCCGGAGTGGTCTAACTACAACATGTTAAAAGGCCTTTTTCATCGAATGGGATACCGGGTTCTGCCCTACTCCACTAAGGTCGACCTGGCCGAACTGCAGAGTGCGCTTCCGTCGGCCGCGGCGTCCGTATACTTTCTTGGGGAAAACGAGAAGCGCTTTGAGGATGTGGTAACAAAGGCGGTTAGCTCCGGAAAGGACGTCACGGTGATCCTGGCTCCGAACAAGAAGGCCCAGGACAGCTTCGCTTGGCCCCTATCAGGGGAGGGAAACATGACCTTTCGGACCGCCAGCCCAGAGTTGTTCGAGGAGTTGAAAAAGGTCTTCGAAAGAAAGTTCGGGCGGCCTGAACCAGGGCCACCTCTACCGCCGCCGGAGAACAGCATTTATCTGATGTGCGACGAACAATCGGACGTGACCGTGCAGAAGTGGATTAGCAAGATCCGGGCAAAGGAGTACAGCGTTATTATCCCAGAAGAAACAGGGCAGGCAGGACCAAGACGAAAGAAAACTAGCGACATTAGGGAGGAGAACCAGCGGAGCCTTGAAACCAGCAGCAAGGTTGTGCTGGTGTGGGGATCGAGGACCGATCTCAACGCATTCAAGCAAAAGATCAAGACCATCAAGACGGCTTCAGTTGCGGCGAAACCGCGAGCAGTTCATTTGCCACCGCCCATGTCGGACGCGAAAACAGCGGCGAAGACAGCGGCTGCCTCGGGCGCAACGGCCACTGAAGCTCGTTTTTCAAAAACAATTACGGTGATCGATGACGACGACGAGAGGAAGATCGACGACTTTCTGAGAACGTAGATGCTGCCCCCAGTTCCAACCGGCGCCCAGGCCTTCGATCTGGACCACGATCATTCAATGGAAAACCCATTCCCCGGTCTGCGTCCATTTGAACCCGACGATTCCGACCTATTCAAGGGGCGGGATGCCCAAACATCTGAACTAATCGACAAGCTTGTAGACCACCACTTCGTCGCGGTCATAGGCGTATCTGGCAGCGGCAAGTCTTCTCTAGTCAAGGCAGGCGTGGTCGCGGACCTGTACAGCGGCCTTATGCCCGGCGCATACCACTGGCGGGTAGCGCTCTTTCGCCCGGGTGACAGGCCCATTGAGTCGCTTGTAAAGAAACTGAACGAAGAGATCGGCAACGATTGTTGCTCTAGGGACTCATTGTTTACTAGTGACCAAGAGTTGATCAAAATTGCGAATAGGCTGCCCGGAAACCAAAATCTCCTGGTGGTTGTGGATCAGTTCGAAGAGATCTTCCGCTTCCAACGCTCCGAGCTTGACAAGCCGGAAAAAGATCGGGCGATCCTGGACGCAGCCCACTTCGTGCGCCTGTTGGTCGCAGCTTCGGAGGATGCCGAAGACGCGGGGAAACGCTGGGAGAGCCGCCTTTTCGTCATTCTTACGATGCGGGCCGATTATCTCGGCGAGTGTTCGCAGTTTATCAACCTACCAGAGGCGATCAACCAGGGGGAGTATCTCGTTCCCAGGATGAGTGGCGAGGATCTCAGGCAGTCGATTTTGGAACCGATTCGCGCCCGATCCAGGGAAATAAGGGTCGAGAAGCGTCTTGTTCTTTACCTGATTGACCAGATCGGTAGTCGGCCCGACCAGTTGCCCGTCCTGCAACACGCGCTAATGCGGACGTGGGAGCACTGGGTGAAGAAAATCGACCGCCGCGATCCTGGCCCGCCTGAGCGCTGGCCGGAACTGACATACCAAGATTTCAAGGACGAAGGCGGTTTCGACGATGCGATGAACCGTCATGCGGAAGACGTGTTCAGCCGACTCGGCGACGGCCTCCCGAGGGTTGATCCCGCGAGCGACCCAACTCGCCACCACGAGCGCGAACTCGCGGTTGAAAAGCGTCAGAAGCTTGCGGAGCTTCTATTTCAGAGAATCACCGAAAGAAGATCCGTTGAACAGAGTGTGAGGGACGCTCGCAAATTCAGCGATATCCTTGGCGTCGCCAGGGAACGGCTGGGTGCCAGCCGCGAGGAACTGGTCGAGGTAATTAACCACTTCCGCAAAGGCCCTGGGACGTTCATTACCTCGCCGACGCCTCCGGACGAGGAACTAAACGACGATTCTTACATAGATATTACTCACGAGAGCCTCATTAAGCTTTGGAATAGGCTTGGCGGCAAAGACTCGGCCTCCGACTCGTGGATCAGTAAAGAATTCGACTCCGCGCAATGGTACAGGCGATTGACCGATGCGGAACAGCTCAGCAGAGTTCCCGTTAAGGAGAAGATTGCGGACAATCCGATTGTTGGATCCATGGCGGCCGTCTTTGCTAATCGCAACTCGCGGCAATTGTGGCGTAACCCGACTCTGGACTACGTCTTGCGGAAATACTGCGGCACGACACCGCAATGGACCAAATTGTGGTCCCGTCGTTATAACAAATGCTTCGATGAGTCGATGGCGTTCCTGGAACGCAGCAGGATAAGCGAGAGGTGGCGCAGAATCCGGAGGGTCGGAGCTGTTGCCTTGGTTTTATTCGCGGCTTGGTTTGCCGCTCTCTTTTTGCTGACGCGCGGGCAAAAAGAGCAACTGCGGGCAAGTAATCTGGGGAACGCCGCGCACGTTCTGAGCAGCGACGATGACAACGCAATTTCGCCCTACAAGATCGAGCGCAGTGCGCTGCTGGCGGCGGAATCCCGCGGGACTCCCACCGAGGCGAATTCCAACCTCAGTGACTGGCAGAATGTTTACGCCAGGCTTCCCAAGTCGCCTGTTAGAATGTCAGTGAAACAAACGGGGGAATGTAGCGCTGGTGTCGATTCGGTGGTTCTCTTGGACCAACTGGGGGTAGTTGCGGCACTAGTTCACAGCACGAAGCCGAAGAACGCGTCGGCCGCCACAGCCGGCGGGTGTGATCATAGTGCTCAGGACGTATTGCAATGGCGTTACTTTTCGAAAAATGACCTGAACGTCTCCACGTTAAAGGACCCAGTGAACGAAGAGTACAGATTCCTTAGCCGGGATGGTCGATTTACTTCGAGGATTTGCGCAGAAAAGAAGCCCTGTGTGAGCGAACTGAATGGCGAGCCGAGATTTGTGGCATCGGCTCCCGGCACGCCAAAAGTGTTGGCGGTATCCCAGGACCGCAAGGTGGTACTGCTAGGGTATTCGGTAGAGGACACCAAGAAAGATCTCAAGAAGAAGGATCTCAAGAACATAAATTTTGAAGCGTGGAAGCGCGACGGTTCCAAAATTGAGTTTTGTCCGGTCGAGATCAGCGGGGACGCCATTAGCGCCGAGGTATCGAACGACGCCAAGCACGCCACGCTCCGGGCGCGGGCGGGAGACGGCAGTTTTGATCTGATGCTCCTCAATCGGAAGAATGGAACGTGCAGTGGTTCGGCACCAGCGGGCGATAGACTCGTGAACCGGATCGTCGACGCTAGATTTAGTCCCGATGATTATTATCTTGCGATTGGAAAGCAAGACGGAATCGAATTGCACCACTTGCCCCAAGGAAGCGATTTCGTGCTCGACCCGAACCCTTTCCGGTTGGCGATCGGCCGGCCCATTGCCGGATTTGCCTTCGGCAACGCTTGGAAAGACGATCACCATTATCTCGCAGTATCTACGGCATTTAGCGAATTTAGTCTGTATGAGGTTTCAAACGCAACGCAGCCAACCGAAGCCCCATCGCCTAGGCGTCGCCATGCGGCGCCTCCCCCGGCCTACCATGGTCCCCCACCGGACGACGCGGTATGGAAGCATGTTCTCCTGGCACCCGTACAGTCCGTTGCATTCGACGCCACAGACAAACTAGTCGCGGTTGGCGCAGGTGACTCTACCGCCAGAGTCTACGATGTGGTGAGCGGGCGCGAGACCACTCGACTGGGATACGGTGACCGGGTGAATTCGGTTGTCTTCGACCCAGGATCAGCCTTATCCGGGGCTGCTGACCCACCACAAGACGAATGGGTATATACCGGAAGCGAGGACGGAAAAATTGCGAAGTTTCTCGTAAATTCAAGATCCTCAAAACAAGACGAGCCGGAGGAGAGGATCGTGCCGTGCCCCGCTGTTGACAATCATCCTCACGGTGTTAGCGGCTATCCTGTTAGCGCAGCGTTGAGCGAAGATGGCAAGTGGGTAGCCGTGGGCTGCGTATCCGACAGTCCGGATTATAGCCAGGCGACCGGTTCGTCCCTGGTTCAAAAGCGTGCCGATTTTGGGCCACCTTCCAACATGTTTCTGCCCAAGTCTCCTCGGATCTTCCAAGGGGCGGTAGGGCGCTGTGTGGTGGCAGCCGGAGGGTCCAGCAGGACGGTGTTCGTTTGTCTCGGGAGTTCGCCCGGCTCCAGCACAGCCAAACTGTGGACCACTGGCCAGGGGCAGGTGACCCTGGACGAAGTCAAAGTCAATGACTTCCGTAACGGCTACGCCGTCGCTGCAGGAAGGAAGCTTATGGCTACCGGTGGCGAAGTCGTAGGGCAAGATCCGCACCCGGGAGGGAAGGGCTTGGCGACGGTATACAAACTGCCCGAAGGCACAGAATTGTGCAAGGCAAATTTGGAGTCGCGAGTGATTTCGATTGGGTTTGGCGGGAAGGACGACAAGTACCTCGCCGTTGGCACGTCGCTGGGCCAGCTGGCGCTCTATTCAACAACAGATTGCCGGCCGAGACAGGAAGCCAAACTTCTGCGAAGCTTGGAGTTCAAGAAGCCGATTACCGCTATTCGGTTCGACCCGATGGCCAGGCTGCTTGGTTTCGGATCGCCCCAGCGAGCTGATCTCCTCAAAGTTGCCGATATGACATCTCAAACGAAGGATGGCCAACCGGTGAAACCATACACCTGGACTCCGCACCGTGGCCAAGTTCGAGCGATCGCTTTCGGAACTGGCGACGATCCTCTGTATCCTCTTTTCGCGAGCGCCGACGACACGGGCGTCGTGAAGATTATTCGGACAGAGGCAGCGAGAGCCGAGGCTAGTCCTGAATATACCGTTAATGAGGCAGGCGTCGTTTTCGACGTTCAGTTCTCAGGTGGGGGTAACAAGGGTAAGCGCGAGGACGATGCAATCTCGATTTTGTCTCAGACTCCCCTTCAGCGGGAACGCGAGCCGTATTTGCAGTCGGGTGCCGTTTCAGTGACGAAGTACTTGCTAAAGATAGACCCGAAGAGCCTCTGTGACGCGCTCCCTTGGACGTTGGATCCGGACGAGGTAAGGAGATCCTCAGGAATAAAGACATCGCCACTGGATTGGATCACCATGATGTTTCCCTCATTCGGGAAGGGTTGCAATGACCGACGGAAGGAACACCTTCCGTTGGCCCAGCCCTAATTGACCAGCCAGCCGTATGTTTCCGGGGTCCGAGGAGTATCGTGCTTACATGCTTACTCTCGAGGAGTCCCTGGTTGAGCTCACAGATAGTCCCCTAGAAAAACAATGATCGCCGGCGTCCCCACCGGCGTATACTGCCCCGTAATCGCAAGCGCGCCCGTCTTCCGATCAACCCGGAAGCAGGCCACCGCGTCGCTCCTCTGATTGCACGTGTACAGGAACCCGCCGGTCGGATCGATGCTGAAGCTGCGCGGATAATCGCCGCGCGTCCATTCTTCTCCGCCAAAGGTCAGGCCGCCCGCATCGCCGATCGAAAACCACGCGCTCGTGTCGTGCAGCCGGTTGGCGGCGTAAAC
>Ga0181526_10004968_pt1 | contig 10160 bp, 10 predicted proteins | sample PEATcosm2014_Bin_35_FD_119750 | JGI IMG/M metagenome (GOLD analysis project Ga0181526, IMG submission 119750) | Peatland microbial communities from MTU Mesocosm Facility, Houghton, MI, USA - PEATcosm2014_Bin06_30_metaG | ecosystem: Environmental > Terrestrial > Soil > Wetlands > Peat | place...
CGGCGATCGCTCCGAGCGCCAGCACGCCGGCGACCACGCCGAGCACCTGACGCGCGTTGAAGAGGATCGCGCCGCCGGTCATCCCGGCCAGCAACACGGCGGGCGAGGAGATCGCGAGCGACTTGCCCATCACCCACGGCACGCTGCCGAGCAGCGACAGCACCGCGATCGACGCGAGCGCCACGCCGACGTAGAGCGAGAGCGCCAGGTTGCGCCGCTGGAGCGTCCACGCAAGCGCGAACAGCGCGCCGGCGAAGACCAGGTAGATCAGCAGGTGGTTGATGAAGGACGGCGGCGGCGTGGGGCTGCGAAAGTCGCCGTCGATCCAGATCCCGCCGAGCTGGATCGCGCGCAGCGCCGAGATCAGGTTGCCGTAGGCGGTGGCGTGGTTGGAGCTGACGGAGACCGACGAGCTGGCGACCGACGAGAACGCGCTGTTGGCCGACAGGTAGGCCGACAGCGTCGGCCACGCCGGCAGCGCGAGCAGCCCGGTCAGCGGAATCGCCACGAGGCTGCCGAAGAACGGCCGCGCGCCCTGGCGCCAGCGCCACGCCAGCACGCCGCACACCGCCAGCGCCGCCGGGCCGACATAGACGACGACACCGGGGCCGAGCGTCACGATCAGCGCCGCCCCGGCGACCGCCACCGGCACCGTCGCGCGCGGCCCGAGCTTCTCCGCCGCGAGCAGTCGCGCGGTCACGGCGATCCCGAGCGCGAACAGGAACGCGGCCGTCAGCTCCTTGATCCCTCCCCATGCCGCGTAGCCGAACAGCAGCGCCGACTGGGCGGCGATGAAGGCGACGAACGCGCGCAGCCAGCCACCCTTGACGACCGGGGCGAGCAGCTCCCAGCAGCACAGCGCGAGCGCGGCGGCGCACACCGCGAGATACGGCTGGAAGATCCAGGCGGCGTCGATGCCGGTGATCCAGTGGCCGACGCCGGGCAGCATGAACGCCCCGGAGGGGTAGCCGGAGGTCGTCAGGTTCGTGTAGAGCAGCAGCTCGTAGGTCGAGCTGGGCAGCGTCGAGAGCGAGCGCCCGTGCGCGAAGAACTGGTCGATGAAGCCCAGCCAGGTGGCGGTGTCGTCGAGCCGCACGTAGCCGAGGAAGGTCGCCTGGCCGCTGAGGATCACCGGCGCCCCGTAGACCGCCAACACGCCGACCGCCGCCACGAGCGCCGGCGCCGCGAGCGCGCAGCGGCTGCGCGCGCGGACGAGGCCGGCCAGCGCGCCCACCGCCACGACCGGCGCCGCCGCCGGCGCGCTGAACGAGAACATCGTCAGGATCCCGGCGACCACGATCGCGCCGGCAAGCCCCAGCGGGATCGCCAGCACACCCACCTGGCGTTCCCCGGCCGCCCATTCGACGAGCGCGCCCCAGCCGAGCCCGACCGCCGCGAGCACCAGCGGGAACAGGGCCCATGACAGGATCATCGACACGCGCGGGCCACCGGGGCGCGATCCTAGCTCAGCGCAGCAGCAGCCGCATCAACCGCCAGTAGGCGCCGCCGAGCGTCGCCGCCGCCCGGGGAGCCGCCAGGTTGGGACTGTCGAGCTCGGCCGTCAGGTGCGCCGCGAAGGCGGCCGCGCCGATCCGCCGCGTGCCCTGAACGGCGCGGCGGCGCGCCAGCGTGCGCGGCAGGCCGATCGCCGTCGCGAGCTGCGCGCGCAGCTTCGCCCGCAGCCAGCCGTCACGCGCCGCGATCGCCAGGATCCCCAGCTCCGCCGCCACCAGCGCCGGCGCCAGCGCCACCAGCAGCGCGAGCGGATAGGTGGCCAGCAGCGTGCGCCAGCGGTTTCGCTCGAGCAGGAACCACTTCTGCGCCCCCCTGTCGAAGACGTAGTCGTGGGTCACGCGGGCGCGCGGCTCGACACCGACCCGGCGGCCCGCGAGCCACAGGCGCAGACCGAGGTCGAGGTCCTCGCCGTAGAGGAAGTAGTCGTCGCGCAGGCCCCCCAGCTGCTGCCAGTCGTCGCGGCGGACCACGAGCGCCGCGCCCGACGCGAAGGCGGCCTCGTACGGCTGCGTGGCGAGCCCGCCGGCCCCGTGTCCGCACCGCCCGGCCCAGCCGATGCCGAGGAAGTGGACGACACCGCCGGCGGTGTTGATGCGCCCGTCGGGGAGCATCACGGCGGGCTGCCACGCCGCCCAGTCGGGCCGGCTGGCGGCGACGGCTCGCAGGCGCTCGAGCGCACCGTCGGCCAGCACCGTGTCGGGGTTGAGCAGGAAGAGCAGCGGCGCCGCCGATGCCTGCACCCCCCGCCGGCAGCCGGCCGCGAAGCCGGCGTTGACGCGCGTCTCGATCACCTGCGCCCGCTCGCCCAGGTTGCGCGCCATCGACACCGTGGCGTCGCTCGAGGCGTTGTCGACAATCACCAGCTCGTCGTCGCCGCGCAGCTGGGGTGTCAGCGACGCCCCCAGCGCCGCCAGCGCCCCGGCCGAGTTGTGCGTCACGACGACGACGGCGAGCGCGTCGTCGCTCACCGCCCGGCGCGCTCCCGCTCGAGCTCCGCCAGGCGGTCGTCCAACAGCGCGAGACGCTGCGCGAGCTGCTTGTTCTGCTCGGTCAGCCGCGAGATCACGAGCGTGACGCTCAACAGCAGTCCGACGACGAAGACGAAGCCGAGCGCGAACAGCGCGTTGGGGGCCGAGCGGACGCCGACATCGGTGGCGAGCGTCGTCAGCAGCCCCTGCCAGACCCCGAGCAAGAACAGGCCGGCCGCGGCGATCAGCCACAGCAGCGCGTAGCGCTCCAGCAGGCGCCGGCGGCGCACCAGCTCGACGGCGACGACCAGCACGAGCACGGCGATCGCGATCACCGCGACGCGCTGATAGGTCGGCGGCGCCTTGGCGCCCGCGAGCACGAGCGCGAACGCGGTCACGACCGGTCGCCGTCGGCGGTCGGGCGCCTGCGCAGCAGCCCGACGAGCACTGCCAGCAGGACCTTCGCCATGTAGTAGACCTGGACGCCGCGGGCGATCGTGGAGCGCCCGCTGGTGCGCGGGCGCATCTCGACCGCCACCTCGCGCACGCGCAGGCGGTGGGCGTGCAGCAGCAGGATCGCCTCCACCTCGGGATAGTCGGGCGGGTAGTCGCGCGCGAACAGCTCGATTCCGCGGCGGGCGCTCATGCGGAAGCCCGAGGTGGCGTCGGTGAGCTTCTGGCCGGTGATCAGCGAGACCAGCCCGGCGAACAGGCGCATGCCGATCCGGCGCGGCGGCGACGGGCGGTAGCCGCCCTGCTCACCGACGAAGCGCGAACCGGTCGCCATCTCCACACCCGGCTCCTCTTCCAGCGCGGCCAGCAGCCGCGGGATGTCGCGCGGATCGTGCTGGCCGTCGCCGTCGACCTGCACCGCGACGGTGTAGCCGTTGTCGCGCGCGTAGAGGTAGCCGCACTGCACGGCGCCGCCGATGCCGACGTTGAAGGGCATGCGGAGCACGCGCGCGCCCGCCGCCGCGGCGACGGCGGCCGTGTTGTCAACCGAGCCGTCGTCAACCACGAGCACGTCGAATCCGGCGGCGTGCCGGCGGATCTCGGTCACGATCTGCGCGATGCTCCCGGCCTCGTTGAGGGCCGGCACGATGGCGAGATGTCGACTCATGCGCGCTTGGACCGGGGAGACACGTTACACGCAGCCCAGCGCCGTCGGCGCCCGCGCGACGGGCGCTCCGGGCTCCCGCGACGACGTCTACTCGCCGAGCGCGAGCTGGCGCTTGAGCTCCTCCAGCGGGGGCGCCGCGGTCGGGTCGACCCCGTTCAGCGCCGCCACGTAGCACGAGAGCAGATCGCCGAACAGGACGAGCGAGCAGACCCGTTCGAGCGCGCTCTCGCCGCGCGTCGCGACAACCCCGGTGAAGTGGGCGTGCGGCGCGACGAAGCGCTCGGTCAGCTCGATCCTGCGGCGCAGGCGCGGATGGCTGTCGCAGTCGTCGAGGAAGACCGCGCTGAACGGGCCGAGCGCGCCGGCGCCCATCCAGCCGGCGATCTCGTTGTGGTCGAGCTCCGGGAGCTCGGCCGCGAACGCGGGCATGCTCGCGTTCTCGTTGATCTGCGTCTTCCAGCGGTAGGCGATCTGCGCGGTCAGCCCCGCGCCGGCGATCACCGGCACGCTCCGATGCAGCTGATGCGCGAGCACCTTCGGTTCGGCGTCCTCGCCGGCGTCGGGTCCCCACCGCTCGACGAGCGCCTCCAGATGCGACGCCGTCACGTCCAGCTCCGCCGCCAGTCGCGGCCCGGCGCCGCAGAGCGCGGCGACCTCGAGCGCGCTGACCAGCAGGTAGGCGATCGCGGCGCGTGGCTCGAAGCCCGCCGGGATCGGGATCACCGGCACCGACTCCGCCCGAGCCTGCTCGGCAAGGATGCCCCCCGAGGTGACGACGATTCGCCGTGCGCCGAGCGCTCCCGCCGACTCGAAGCAGGCGAGCGTCTCCTCGGTGTTGCCCGAGTAGCTCGCGCAGAGCACCGTGGTGTCAGGCGTCGTCCACGACGGGAGCCCATAGCCGGCCGCCGCGAGGATCGGGCGCGAGGCCTGGTCGCCGAGCGCCGCGCGCGCGAGCGCCCCGCCCATCGCCGAGCCGCCCATGCCGGCCACGATCAGGCCGCCCGGTGTTTCGATCGGCTCGATCGCGGCGGACTCCACCCGCCAGAGCGCGTCGCCGAGCTGCTCCGGCAGGGCGAGGATGTCCGTCAGCATGTGCCCGGAGTCGAGCCCGTCGATGGCCGCGCGGTCCAGCCCGCTCACAGGCACTCCCCAGCCGCCACCCTCGTGCCGGCCGCGACCAGCCGGTGAGCGGCGATCTGCGCATCCTCTCCGACCACCACGCCCTCCTCCAGTTCGACTCCACGGCCGATCTTCGCACGCTCGCCGACGATGCTGTCGCGAAGCACCGAGCCGGCGCCGATCCGCGCCCCGGCGAGCACGACCGAACGCTCGATCGACGCCCCCGCGCCAACCTGGACCCCGTCCCCCAGCACGACCAGCTCGCCGATCCGCGCGTCGTCCGCGATCTCGCACCCGGCGCCGATCGCGGCGACCTCGCGGGGCGAGCGGCCGTCGACCGCGACGGCCCCGGCGACGATGTCGAAGCTGCCCTGCAGGTAGCGCTCCGGCGTGCCGATGTCGAGCCAGTAGCCCTCGGCCCGATGGCCGTAGAGCCCGGCGCCGATCAACGCCGGCCAGACCTCACGTTCGATCGACACCTGCCGTCCCGGTTCGATCAGCTCGAGCACGCTGCGCTGCAGCACGTAGGCGCCGGCGCTGATCAGCGCCTCGCCCGCGCCGCGCTCGCTCGGCTTCTCGACGAACTCGAGCACCTCGCCGTCGGGGGCGCAGCGCACCAGGCCGTAGGCGCTCGCATCCTCGACGGCGACGAGCGCCAGCGTCGCGACGGCGCCGGTCCGCTCGTGTGCGGCGAGCTGCGCGCTCAGGTCGATGTCGGTCAGGATGTCGCCGTTGCAGACGACGAAACGCTCGTCGAGCAGTTCGCGCGCGAGCAGCAGCGGGCCGCCGGTCCCGAGCGGTTCAGACTCGGCCACGTAGCGCAGCGAGACGCCATACTGCGCACCGTCGCCGAGCACCGCCTGCACGCCGTCGGCCTGGAAGCCGCAGCAGAGGATCACGTCCGTGCAGCCGTGACGGCGCAGCCATTCGAGCATGTAGACGATGAACGGCCGGTCGACGAGCGTCACGACCGGCTTGGCGACGCGTGAGGTGAGCGGCCGCAGCCGCGTGCCGCTGCCGCCGGCGAGGATCACCGCCTGCATCGCACGCTCATCCGATCCCGATTCCCTCGTAGTCCAGTCCGGCGGCGCGCAGCTTCGCGCCGTCAAGCGCGTTGCGCCCGTCGATCACGACCGTTCCGCTCATCGACTCCTTCACCGCCGCCCAGTCCAGCGCGAGGAACTCCGCCCACTCCGTGACCAGCACGATCGCGTCGGCGCCGGCGATCACCTCCTCGACCGCGTCCGCGTAGTCGAGCTCGGGCATGATCTTGCGCGCCTCGGCGGTGGCGACGGGGTCGAACGCCCGCACGTGCGCACCCTCGGCCTGCAGGCGGGCGGCGAGGACCAGCGACGAGGCGCCGCGCATGTCGTCGGTGTTGGGCTTGAAGGCGAGACCGAGCAGCCCGATCCGCTTGCCCGCCAACGAGTCGAGCCGGCGTGTGAGCTTCGAGACCACGCGCCGCTTCTGCAGCTCGTTGACCTCGATCACGGCCCCGAGCAGCTGGAAGTGGTAGCCGGAGTTGGCGGCCAGCAGCTTCAGCGCGCTGACGTCCTTGGTGAAGCAGGAGCCGCCGTAGCCGATCCCGGCGGAGAGGAACTTCGGCCCGATCCGCTCGTCGAGCCCGACGCCCCGTGCCACCTCGAGCACGTTCGCGCCGGTCTCCTCGCAGACGTTCGCGATCTCGTTGATGAAGGAGATCTTGGTCGCCAGGAACGCGTTGGAGGCCAGCTTGATCATCTCGGCGCTGGCGACGTCGGTGCGCACGAGCGGCGCGCCGAGCGGCGCGTACAGCTCACACACGGCGTCACCGGCCCAGCCGTCGCCGTCGTCGCCCACGACGACACGGTCGGGACGGGTGAAATCCTCGAGCCCGGAGCCCTCCTTGAGGAACTCCGGGCAGGAGACGTAGGCCAGCTCGCCCTTGCCCTGATCGGCGAGCATCCGCGCGATCGAACGCCCGGTGCCGCAGGGAACGGTCGACTTCATCACCAGCGCGTGCTGGGCGGAGGCGGGCATCGCGTCGACCACGGCCAGCACCGCCGAGAGATCGGCGTCGCCGGCGTAGGTCGGTGGCGTGCCGACCGACACGAACAGCAGCCGTGAACCCGCGATCGCCTGCTCGAGCGAGGTCGAGAAGTGCAGGCGCTCGCGGTTTCGCGCGAGCACCTCGGCCAGTCCCGGCTCGTAGATCGGAACCTCGCCCCGCTTGAGCATGTCGATCTTGTGCTCGTCGATGTCGGCGCAGAAGACCTCGCTGCCGAGGTCCGCGAAACCCGCGGCGGTGACGAGACCGACGTAGCCGGTGCCGATCACGCCGATCGGTTCGCGAGCCGCGTTCATCCGCCCCAAGGCTATAGGAGCCTCGCCCGGCGCCGCGGGTGGCCTCTCAGGCGCTCAGCCGCCGCCGCGGCTGTCGGACGGCTCGCGCCGGGCGCGCCGCCGCGGCTCGGGCACCGCCGCCTCAGGAGCTCGCGCCGGTGGCCCCGGTCGCGCCGGTCGCGCCGGTCGCGCCGGTCGGCCCGGTCGGCCCGGTCGGCCCGCTGGCGGTGCCGGAACCGTAGTTGACCGTGAACGCGTCGCCCGCGCGGCTCAGCACGCTGGGCAGCGCATAGCTCTGCTCGTCGGGCGTGTAGTTGAGGTTCCCGTTGCTGCTCAGCACGATCGAGCCGTGGTTCCACACCGGATCGTCGATCGGGCCGGTGTGACGGGCGGCGCTGCCGATCGATGTCGCCGAGGCGGAGGTGAAGCCGATCTCACCGAAATCGGTCAGACGCAGCGGACGGCAGTGGTCGTTGCCGGTGCAGTTCGACGGCGCCTCGGCGATCCATTCCGCGGCGCTCGTGTCGGGTGGCGGCCGGTGCATCACGGCGTGCTTCAGGAACGGCTGCGCGCCGCTGGTGTGGTCGCTCAGCGACACCGTCACGTTGTCGGAGCTGACATGGACGGCCGCGCTGATCAGGTCGCCGGGAATCACCTTGACCCCTGTGATCGTGACCGGCGGGCCGGGCAGGAGCTCGTACCAGGCGTAGTAGAAGAGCTGCCCGTATTTGCTGCAGTCCGCCTCCGTACCGATCTGCTCGAGCGCCTGAGAACGCTCGGAGTAGCCGCCCAGCCCGACCCAGAAGGCGGCGAACGTCGTGTGACCGGGCGTGCAGCTCGCGGACGGCTGCACCCACGATCCCCTGATCGTGATGAAGCGCTGCGCGACCCGTGCCGAGCGGGCGGCGGGCAGCGCGACCCAGCCCGCCCAGTTGGGACTTGACTGACTGGTGATCGTGCCCGCGAATGCTGCGCCGCTTCCCACGACGGCGAGCGCGAGGACGCAAACTGCGAGCGCGAGCAGGCGCCGCACGCGCGGTGGTCTGACGGTCATCGATGAAAGCTTAACGGTCCGGCCCGGCGTCAATCGAGCCTCCGGGCGGGCGGGCGCGGCCGGGCTAGCGCTGGGGGCCCGCGGCTATCGCTAGGAAGGCCTCGGCACGGCGGCGGTCGCGGGCGGCGCGAGCCGCCTCCTCACTTCCGGGCGGCGCCGCCTCGCCGGCCCGCCGCGCCGCCTCGACGCGTTCGGTCAGCTCGGCCGCGTTCAGGCGCGCCGGATCGAGCGCCTCCTCGACGAGCACCAGCGCGCGGTTCTCCGCGAACTGCACGTAGCCCTCGGCCTGCGCGTAGCGGACGATCTCGGTCTCGCTGCGGTAGAGGCGCAGCTCGGCCGGCTCCAGCCGCGCCAGCAGCGGCTCGTGGTTCGCGAGCAGACCGATCGAGCCGATCGTCGTGCGCGTCGAGAGCATCTCGATCTCCTCGTTGAAGACCTCCCCCTCGGGCGTGAGGACCTCGGCGACGAAGCGGTTGCGCGCCATCAGCCGCTCTTCTTCGCCGCCGCGACGACCTGATCGATGGTGCCCTTGAGGAAAAACGCGCTCTCGGGCAGATCGTCGTGCTTGCCCTCGATCAGCTCCGCGAAGCCGCGGATCGTCTCGGCGATCGGCACGTATTCGCCGGGCGTTCCGGTGAACTGCTCGGCCACCGAGAACGGCTGCGACAAGAAGCGCTCGATTCTGCGCGCGCGCTGGACGGTGACCTTGTCCTCGTCGGAGAGCTCGTCGATGCCGAGGATCGCGATGATGTCCTGGAGCTCCTTGTAGCGCTGCAGGATCTCCTTGACGCGGTTGGCGACGCGAAAGTGCTCCTCGCCGAGGATGTCAGCCTTGAGAATGGTCGAGGTCGAGTCGAGCGGATCGACCGCCGGATAGATGCCCTTCTCCGAGATCGCACGCGAGAGCACCGTCGTCGCGTTCAGGTGGGCGAAGACCGACGCCGGCGCCGGGTCGGTGAGGTCGTCTGCCGGGACGTAGATCGCCTGCACCGAGGTCACCGAGCCGGCGCGCGTCGAAGCGATGCGCTCCTGCAGCTGACCCATCTCGGTCTCAAGCGTCGGCTGGTAGCCGACCTGCGACGGCATCCGCCCGAGCAGCGCGGAGACCTCGGAGCCGGCCTGCACGAAACGGAAGATGTTGTCGATGAAGAGCAGCACGTCCTGGCCCTGATCGCGGAAGTACTCGGCCATCGTCAGACCCGAAAGCGCCACGCGCATGCGCGCGCCGGGCGGCTCGTTCATCTGGCCGAAGACGAGCATCGTCTTCTCGAGCACCTTCGATTCCTTCATCTCGAGCCACAGGTCGTTGCCCTCACGCGAGCGCTCGCCGACGCCGCAGAAGGCCGAGAGGCCGCCATGCTCCTTCGCGAGGTTGTGGATCAGCTCCTGGATCAGCACGGTCTTGCCGACGCCGGCGCCGCCGAACAGGCCGACCTTGCCGCCCTTCGCGTAGGGAGCGAGCAGGTCGACCACCTTGATCCCGGTCTCGAACATCTCGGTCGTCGGTGTGAGGTCCTCGACCCGCGGCGAGACCTGGTGGATGCCGCGCCGCTCGGTGTCAGCCGGCAGCGGTTCGCCGAGGTCGATCGTCTCGCCGAGCACGTTGAAGATGCGGCCCAGCGTGGCCGGCCCGACCGGCACCGTGATCGGCCCCCCGGTGTCCGTCATCTGCGCTCCGCGGGCGAGCCCGTCGGTGGAGTCCATCGCGACGGCGCGGACCCTGTTGTCGCCGAGGTGCTGCTGCACCTCGCAGACCAGCAACCGGTCGACGCCGCTGGAGACCGCCTCCGCCTCCTCGTCCCCACTCGCCCGCGCGACCGTGATCGCATGGTTGATCTCGGGCAGCTTGTCGTGGAAGACCGCGTCGATCACGACGCCCTGGATCTCCTCGATGTAGCCCACGTTGGGGGCCTGTTCGGCGGCGCTCGAGGCCTTGCGGGCGCTGGACGCCTTCTTGGGGGAGGTTGACGCTTCCATCGGTGCTGGCTCCTTTGTTGCTCGAGTCCTAGACCAGCGACTCGGCGCCGGCGACGACTTCCATTATCTCCTGCGTGATCTCGGC
>Ga0181526_10004969_pt1 | contig 10160 bp, 7 predicted proteins | sample PEATcosm2014_Bin_35_FD_119750 | JGI IMG/M metagenome (GOLD analysis project Ga0181526, IMG submission 119750) | Peatland microbial communities from MTU Mesocosm Facility, Houghton, MI, USA - PEATcosm2014_Bin06_30_metaG | ecosystem: Environmental > Terrestrial > Soil > Wetlands > Peat | place...
ATACCGCGCACGGCACGGCTTTCTTTGGCGACGGCTGTTTGCGTCTCCAGCAACCGCTTAGTCCGATCATTCGTCTGGGAGCGGAAAAGATTTTCGCCATAGGTGTGCGCTGCGAAAATCTCGAGCATCAGGAAGAAACGACTGACCAGAAAGACCCTTCGCTGGCGCAAGTGATGGGAGTTCTTTTCAACGTAATGTTTCTTGATCATCTGGCTACCGACATCGAGCACCTGGAACGGTTGAACCACTTGCTCACTATCGGCCACATCAGCCAGCCTGGCGTTGAAGGGTGCGAGCAGATGCGGCCTTTGACGGTGCTGCAGGTCGCTCCTTCGGTAAACTTGACCGAAGTGGCGGCGCAGCACCAGAAGGATATGCCGTACCTGATTCAGTATTTCGTCAATAGTCTGGGACGGGATGCGGCTTCGTGCTCGGACTTGATGAGCTATCTGCTGTTCACGCCAAAGTACACGCGTGAACTGATCAACCTTGGTTACCACGACGCCGGTAGGCGCATCGACGAGATCGAGAATTATCTCTTGTCCTCGGATAATGGAACCAGCAAAGGCACTGTCGCCGCGCCACGAAACGGCAAATCCCGCGAGGCGGAATCGGCGTCTCGACGGACTATGGTCCCAACACGCTCGCGCGGGTGATCCTGTCCCAATTGCACGCCTGAAGGCGTGCTCCACCCGCTCTCGAATACGGCAAACCTGAACCGGCTATACGCCAGCGATTCCATGTCTCAGACCGCAAACGTCGTGCAGTTGAAGCCCCGAACGCTCCAGGCATTCGAGGACTACATTCGCGAAGCGGAAACAGGGATGGAGCCATCGCTGCATGGCGACAGCGCTTTCCTCTGGTCCGATGGCAACTCCGAACGAGCGCACGGGCTCCGGCAAGGACAAATCGTCGCCCAACTGTGGGCAGGCGATGCCCCGGTCAAGGTTCCGAATGGCCTGATTCACGACTGGATCGGAGCTGTATACGTGCCGGGCGCCACCACGGAACAGGCTTTGTCCCTCGTCCAGAATTACGATAATCACAAGAACATCTACACGCCGGAGGTGATCGACTCAAAGCTGGTGAGCCGCGAGGGCAACGATTTCAAGATCTTCATGCGCCTGCTGAAAAAGAAGATCATCACCGTGGTCCTCGACACCGACCACGATGTTCATTACTCCGAGATCGACGCGAATCGCTGGATCTGTCGCTCCTGCACCACGCGCATTGCCGAGGTGGAAGACGCGGGCACGCCCAAGGAGAAGGTGTTGGTACCGGACACCGGCTATGGCTTCCTGTGGCGCCTTTACTCGCACTGGAAGTTCGACCAGAAGATCGGCGCGCAACGCAGTGAAGGAGTCTATATCGAGTGCCGCGCCATTTCGCTTACGCGGGACATACCGCTTGGGCTGGGATGGATCATCGAGCCGATTATCCGCAAGCTGCCGCAGGAATCGCTCACCCACACGCTGGAATGCACCCGGAAGGCGTTGGTGACAAGCTAAGGAAGCCGGAGAAGCTATAACGGGGGGATGGGTGGAGCACGCCTTCAGGCGTGCATAAAGACTGCCCGCTTTGACGATGCGCTTCAGCGCCTGAGGTAATGTTCTCACTACCTCAGCGGCTAAAGCCGGTTCAATATCCTAACCACCACTGCACCGCTGAAGCGGTGCTCCACCCTATGACTCAGCTGTGAAAGAATCAGGAGATTGATTCGTCAGTCTCCGACCGCAGCCGCAGCCAGTACCTCTTCCATTGGCGGTTCTGGAGTCGCTCTTGCGCGAGGGGCTCTCTGCACCGCCGGCTTCGCAACTTCTGAGACCGGGATCTCTCTGCGGCTTGCTCGTGCAGGTTTGCGCGTGACCGGTATTTCCGCATTGGGCCGCTTGCGCTTCGGTCGTTTCTCTTCCGCTCGTGTGGCCGACTCGGAAGTCTTCTGCGGAGGCGGCGCCTTTACGCTCTGGCTCGCCTTGTGCAGCTCGGCGCAACTCGTGGTTAGAAACTTCTCCAGGTTCTCGGGATCAGGCACGGCATTGACGTCGCATGTGAACCCGAAATAGGCGACACCGTTGTAGCTGAGGATGGCGCAATTGACGCCCATCTCGCCGCCGATCGGCACATAGGGATACCAGGACAGCATCTTGTGGCCGACCAGATACAGTGGCACCTGCGGTCCGGGAATATTGGTAATGATGGTGTTGCACAAACTGAGCGGCAACTGGCTGGCAACCGGCCCCAGGGCGGCCCAGATAGCGCTGGGAATGGTGGCGAACAGTCCGCCGGCGAAGCCGACTAACTCCGCGGCGTGGCATCGCTTCAGCATTTCCATGCGTTCGCGCACGAAGGCGAACAACTTCAACGGATCGCGAATGTCCAGCGGGATGGTCACGGGAAGAAAGGAAATCCGATTACCCAATTCCTCCTTGGCGTTACCGTTGCCCCGTACATTTACCGGGATCATGATCCGGACTGAACGTCCCTTCAGGCGCACGCCGCGCAGCTGCGCGTAACGCCGGATGGTGGCTGTCATCACCGTGAGGATGATATCGTTCACGGTCCCGCCACAGTGTTGCCGGATGGCCTGAATCTCCGCCAGCGGGAACTCTGTCCAGCCGAATCTCTGTGGTCCGCGGCAGATGACGTTGAAGGGCAGCCTCTCAGCGGGCGCGGCAAGCTCCGGCATTACCTTCATCAGGTCGTTAACCGGCCCACTGGGGTTCGCCAGCTCTTGTACGATGTGGAGCGCCTCCGATTGCAGAGTGAGCGCGCCTTTGACCGCGGCGAAGTACGACTTCATGAGGCCGTCAAGTAGTTGAGCGCCCGGATCGCGTGCCGGCGGAGGGGGCAAAGCCGACTGTTTACGAGGCAGAGGTGACGTCTCCGGGCTTGCATCCATCAGAACGTTGACGATGGCCAGGCCAGCCATCCCATCAGCCAGGCAATGATGAATGCGGACGACCAGTCCGGTGCGATTACCTTCGAGGCCGCGCACCAGCGTCAGGTCCCACAACGGTCTCTGCCGGTCAAGGTGGGTGCTCACAATTTTCGACGCCACAGCCTTCAGGTCGAGCTCGGTTCCGTGCCGCAAATTCACCTGGTGGATGTGATTGCGAATGTCGAAGTTGGGGTCGAATTGCCAGCTGGGCAAGCCAATATTGAATGGAGGGAAAACCACGTGCTGCCGATAACGGGGGAGCAGGGGAAGCTTGGACTCGACAAAGTCGCGACAAATTTTTAGCGGGATCGCGCCCTCGAATATGCTGACGCTGGCAATGCTGAGCGGCTGGCCGGGACGTTCGATGTACAGGAACAACGCGTCTGCCCAGGAGAAAGAATTGTTTGGCTGAGACTCCGGCATGATGACTCCCTGCTGAGATGGGCGAAAGCGGCACTTCGCATTTCCATGATGACCTGACCGCAAACATGGCCGCAGTGACAAATGACCATTTTGGGAGTGATTCCCATTTCGGGAATCACTCCCAAGCCTCGCTCGCATCACCGCAGCCGGGCCGATTTCTGTGAGATGGTGAAGTAAGCACATCGGCTCTCGCTCTAGGGTTTTTCCGAGCGTGGGTGGAGCACTGCTTTAGCGATGCACTCAAAGAGCGGAGAGATAGACCCGGCTTTTAGCCGCTGAGGTTATAAAGCGTTACCACGGCGCTAAAGCGCGCTGGAGTACTGCCGTCATCCGTGCACGCCTGAGGGCGTGCTCCACCCCGCGAGCAGGTTCAATGGAGCTGCATCCGGAACCGGAAACCGCCTTGCCCCAAAGCACGCACCATTACGACTTCGACTTCATCATTGTTGGCTCCGGATTCGGCGGCAGCGTCAGCGCTCTCCGCCTCGCCGAAAAAGGCTACCGCGTCGCGGTGATAGAAATGGGCTGCCGCTGGTCGCCGGAAAACCTTCCCCGCACCAGCTGGTCGGTGCACCGCTGGTTCTGGCGGCCAAGCCTGGCCCTGCGCGGTTTTTTCAGCATGAGGTTCTTTCGGCATGTCACGATCCTGCACGGCTGCGCGGTTGGCGGTGGATCCATTACCTACGCCTGCACCCTGCTGCGTCCGCCCAACAAGGTTTGGGACAGCGGATCGTGGAAGGATCTGGCTGATTGGACGTCCGAAATGCCGCACCATTACGACACCGCATCGCGCATGCTGGGCGTTATCGAGAACAGAATTCTTGGCCCGGCCGATCGTCTGCTGCAGCGCGTTGCCGATGCGGTTGGAGTCGGCGACAGCTTTTATCGCACTCGGGTCGCGATCTTCGAGCCGCCGGAGGGTCAGCCTGGAGGAATAACCTTTCCTGATCCATTTTTCGGCGGCGAGGGACCGGAGCGCACCACTTGTACGGCGTGCGGCGGCTGCATGATGGGCTGCCGTCACGGCGCCAAGAATACGCTCGACATGAACTATCTCTATCTTGCCGAGAAGCGCGGGGCCAAAGTTTTCGCCGAGACCAAAGTTGTGGATGTTCGTCCGCTCGACGGCATCGCCGACGGAAGCAACGGTTACGAAGTTCGTACCGTAAAGTCGACTGCCCATTTCCATCGGCATCCTCGCCGCTTCACCTGTCGCAGCGTGGTCTTTGCCGCCTCATCGTTGGGCACGATGGAACTGCTCTTCCATCTGAAGGACAAAGGCTCCCTGCCGGCGATCAGCAACCAGCTTGGTCGATATGTGCGCACCAACTCCGAATCGCTGATTGGAGTGCGCGTGCCGCACTCGAAACAGGATCTATCGAAGGGCGTGGCGATTGGCTCGGGTGTGTACATCGATGAGCACACACATCTTGAAGCGGTGCGCTATCCCGAAGGCTCGGACACCATGGGCGCGCTCGCCACCATCTTGACCGGCGGTCACCCGGGGCCGGGACGGGTTGCGCTATGGCTCCGGAATCTCACGGTCGCGCTGCTGTTGCATCCCTTCAGAACGGTGCGGCTATTGGTGCCTTTCCACTGGGCGCGAGAGTGCGTGATCCTGCTCTGCATGCAGGCGCAGGAGGGCCACATCGATATGCATTGGGGTCGCCACGTGTACTGGCCATTCCGCAAATTCCTGGTGAGCCGCGGCCAGAAGGTGCCCACGTTTATCCCGGCGGCCAATGAGTTCGCGGAGAAGTTCGCACGACTGGCGGGTGGCACCGCTATGAGTATGCTGCCGGAGATTCTCTTCAACGTTCCCGGCACGGCACACTGCCTGGGCGGGGCCATCATCGCCGACTCACCTGCCAACGGCGTCGTCGACTACCGCAACCGTGTCTTCGGCTACAGGAACATGTATGTTTGCGACGGCTCGGTCGTCGCAGCCAATTTAGGCGTGAATCCCAGCCTCACCATCACCGCCCTCACCGAGCGCGCCATGAGCTTCATCCCGCCTGCATCAGAAACGACGTGGGATGACGCTGCCGAGCCCGCGAAACAGCGTCGATAGCGCCGCTTCCCGCATCTACAATTTCGCGCGGGGACGTGCAAACTCCGCCCTGCGTGACGCGCCCCGCTCTGCCGTATTAATCTTCTTTGCACAGATGGAGGGGTGATGAACAAATCCTACGATGCGATCATTATCGGCACCGGACAGTCCGGCCCATTCCTCGCGATACGACTGGCCAAGGCGGGACATAAGGTCGCCATTATCGAGCGCGGCTTGTTTGGCGGGACCTGCGTAAACACTGGCTGCATTCCCACCAAAACCCTGGTTGCCAGCGCCCGCGTAGCGTACATAGCACGCCGCGCCGCCGAGTTCGGCGTCAACGCTGGCGCCGTCACCGTCGACATGAAGAAGGTGAAGGCGCGTAAGGACACGATACAGCGGCCATCTCAAGAAGGCGCGGAGAGCCGTCTCCGCGAGCAGCCGAACTGCGATGTCTACAAGGGTCAAGCGCGCTTCGAGTCGCCGCATGGCGTCGCCGTTGGCGACGATCACCTTACGTCGGAGCAGATCTTCATCAATGTCGGCGGCCGCGCCAGCGTTCCTCCCATCCGCGGCCTCGACCAGGTGCCCTACCTCAATAACTCCTCGATGATGGCTGTCGACTTCCTGCCTGAACATCTCATCATCGTCGGCGGCAGCTACATTGGGCTGGAGTTCGGCCAGATGTATCGCCGCTTTGGCAGCAAGGTCACAATTTTGCAGAGAGAGTCGCGCCTTATCCCTCGTGAAGACCCGGACATTTCCGATGCGATCAAGGACATCGTGGAGCGCGAGGGCATCACGGTTCGGCTCAACGCCACGTGCATCACTCTGGAGAAGCGCGGCAATCAAATAGTCGCTGGAGTCGACTGCACGGCGAATCCAGCGCCTGTAATTGGATCGCACGTGCTGATCGCAACGGGCCGCCGTCCCAACACAGACGATCTTGGTCTCGACAAAGCTGGAGTGAAGCAGGACAAACACGGCAATATCATCGTTGACGATCAACTGCGAACCAACGTGCCGGGAATCTGGGCGCTCGGCGACTGCAACGGCCGCGGAGGATTCACTCACACCAGCTACAACGACTTCGAAATTGTCGCCGCCAATCTGCTGGACAACGATCCCCGCCGCGTCAGCGATCGCATTACCGCTTACGCCCTGTACATTGATCCGCCGCTGGGCCGCGCCGGTATGACCGAGGCTGATGTGCGCAAGTCAGGCAGAAAGGCGCTCATCGGCAAATATCTGATGTCGGATGTGGGCCGCGCCAAAGAAAGAAGCGAGACCCAGGGCTTTATGAAGGTGATGGTCGACGCCGAGACCAAACAGATTTTGGGTGCGGCCATCCTGGGAATCGGAGGCGACGAAGTCATTCACTCGCTGCTGGACGTGATGTACGCCAAGGCCCCCTACACTGTGGTGTCGCGAGCTATGCACATTCATCCCACAGTGTCAGAGTTGATTCCGACCATGCTCCAGGATCTGAAGCCGATGTCGTGAATTAACCACAGAGACACAGATTTTTGTTTGCAAGAGATCTCCGTAATCTCTGTGGTGAGCAAATTTCCAGACCTTAAGCCAATGACGTACGTGCGCCTTTTCGGATTCCCTGATCAGGGTTGCTTTGTGTCAGGGCAGGACTTTAGTCGTGCCGAAGGGACAGGCTAGAGGTCGGGCTTTAGCCCCTGCAAATCTTCAACGGGGGCTAAAGCCCAATTTACTTGGCGAGTTGCTGCACGGCTGAAGCCGTGCCCTGATACAAACCATTCCCTTCTTCTCTGTGCCTCTGTATCTCCGTGGTGAACAAATCCGCTCCTCAATTCTCCAGTATCATTTACGAATGGAAGTTGCCATCCAATGTCGCGGTCTGCGCAAGACCTACGACGGTAAGGTCGAAGCCGTCCGCGGCCTCGACCTGACCATCAACATGGGGGAATGTTTTGGGCTGCTGGGGCCGAATGGGGCGGGCAAGACCACGACCATCGAGATTCTAGAAGGGCTGCTTGAGCCGACATCTGGCGAGGTGGAAGTCCTCGGGAGGACATGGCAGTCGCACGCGCGCGAACTGCGCGAATGGCTGGGCATCTCACTGCAGGAGACGCGGCTCTCCGAGAAGCTTACCGTTCGCGAGACGCTGCAATTGTTCTCCAGCTTTTACCTGCATCCCAGCTCGGTCGATGCCGTACTTGAGGAACTGTCGCTGCAGGAAAAGGCCGATGCGTTAGTCGGCAAATTGTCGGGAGGCCAGAAGCAGCGCCTGGCTGTGGCAACCGCGCTGGTGGCCGATCCGAAGATTCTATTTCTCGACGAGCCGACTACAGGCCTTGACCCGCAAAGCCGCCGGCAATTGTGGGATATCATCCGCCAATTCCAGAAGCGCAACGGCACGGTGTTGCTGACGACGCACTATATGGACGAGGCGGAGCGGCTGTGCGATCGCATCGCGATCATTGATCACGGCCAGATTATCGCGGCCGGAACGCCCGCCGAACTGATCGAGCGCCTCACCGGTCATCATGTCGTCGAGTTCGCGATCTCCGGCCACAGCGCAGATAACGGAACCGCATGGGCCAAGCTTCCGGGAGTGCAATCGGTTCGCAGCGATGACGGCTTGTTCTCACTGCAGGTCAACGAGCCCCATGAAACCATTCCGGCGCTACTGGCTGAAGTTCAAAAGCAACGCGCGCAATTAGTCCATCTCACCACGCGACAGGCCAGTCTGGAAGACGTTTTCGTGCAACTGACTGGCCGGCATCTACGGGAGGATTGATGGCAACGATTGAGCAGCCGCCGGCGATATCGGGTCCCGAGCAGACCGGTCGGACGAATGGGCGATGGTCCGGCTACCTGAACCTGCTACAGATGCGCATGCTGGAGTTGTGGCGCGAGCCGGAGGTCATCTTCTGGGTCTTCGTCTTTCCGCTGCTGCTGGCACTGGGACTGGGCATTGCCTTTCGCGGCAAGCCGCCGGATGTTACGCCGATTGCGGTGGTGGAGGGGCCGAAAGCGCAGGAGGTCGTCAACCTGCTGCAACGCTCGCCTGAACACGCCGGCATTCAGCCCGATGTGGTGAGCGCTTCCGCCGCACTCGACGGCTTCCGGCTTGGCAAGTACGCCCTGGTCCTAACCATGGACGACTCGGGAGTTCGCTTCCGTTACGATCCTGCGCGTCCCGAAAGCGTGCTGGCACGCACACAGGTGGATGACACGCTACAGGCCGCCGCGGGACGCAGAAATCCCATCAACACGGTAACGCAAGCGTCGAGCGAGCCGGGCGCGCGCTATATCGACTTCCTGATTCCGGGCCTGCTGGGCATGAACCTTATGAACTCCGGCATGTGGGGCATCGGATTTGCGCTAGTGGAAATGCGGCAGCGGAAATTGCTGAAACGTTTTGTAGCAACGCCGATGCGTCGCTCCGATTTTCTTCTCGCGCTAGTCAGCAGCCGCCTGGTGCTCATGATCGTCGAAGTTGGTCTGCTGCTGCTGTTCGGTGTGCTCGTTTTTCATGTTCGTGTCGAAGGCTCCTTGCTGTCGATTCTGCTGATTGGCGCACTGGGCGCTGTCTCGTTCGGCGGCATCGGCCTGCTCACTGCCAGCCGCGCGCAGAAGATCGAAAGCGTCAGTGGGTTAATCAATGTCGTCATGATGCCGATGTGGATTTTCTCAGGAGTGTTCTTCTCCTACGAGCGCTTTCCGAAGATTTTCCTGCCTGCGATCCGGGCATTGCCCCTGACTGCACTTAACGACGCGCTGCGAGCCGTCACTCTGCAAGGAGCCTCGCTGAACTCACAGATGGGCAGGATCGCCGTACTGGCGGTGTGGGGCGGCGTGTCGTTTGTTCTGGCGTTGCGCTGGTTCCGCTGGAGCTGAGCAGGCTCACGTTCACACCGGCAGCGCAGTCCAATTGTTACAATCGCCGCGATGACTTTATCCCGCCTGGAGCGCGTGCAACAGCAACTGCGGCTCTACGAGCACCCGCTGGTCGAGTTCGATGCACGAGTGAAAGGCGAGGGCGTCGAGATCATCATTCGTCCGCGCTTCTCCGACCCTCCGGTCCACACCTACTACTTCGACCTGCATCCCCGCGACCTGGACGACGCGCAGTTCGAGTGGACATTGCAGCGCCAGATCTTTGACTGCCTGCACGACTACCTGGTCGAGATGTTCATCCGCACTCCTCAGCATCGCAAGGAACACCAGCAGATGGAGCGCGAGGGCAAGCTGTGAGCCTGCACCGGAACGAGAGCGAGAGTGTCAGCCTCCGCGAACGAATTGCGGAGGAGATCAGTCGCAGTGGCCCTATTCCCTTCTCTCGCTACATGGAGCTTTGCCTTTACGAACCTGAGCTTGGCTACTACTCACGCGCCCGCGAGCAGTTTGGCAAGACCGGAGACTTTTACACCTCCAGCGACGTCCACGCGGTGTTTGGCCGACTGCTGGCGCGGCAATTTGAAGAGATGTGGCGCGCGCTGGATTCGCCTGCGCGCATCGATCTGATCGAACTCGGGCCGGGCCGCGGGCTCTTCGCGCGCGACGTGCTCGATTGGTCGGCCAAGCAGTTTCCGGAGTTCTCGCGTGCGCTGCACTATGCGCTGGTTGAGCAGTCTGCGCATCTGCGAACGAAGTTGCGGGAACGCCTTCAGGAGCACATCGCAGCCGGAGATTGCGAGATCTTCGACTCGCTGGAAGCGTCGGCCTCGCGCGCCTGCGACAACATTGTCGTGTTCGCGAACGAGTTCTTCG
>Ga0181526_10004971_pt1 | contig 10157 bp, 16 predicted proteins | sample PEATcosm2014_Bin_35_FD_119750 | JGI IMG/M metagenome (GOLD analysis project Ga0181526, IMG submission 119750) | Peatland microbial communities from MTU Mesocosm Facility, Houghton, MI, USA - PEATcosm2014_Bin06_30_metaG | ecosystem: Environmental > Terrestrial > Soil > Wetlands > Peat | place...
AATCCTCGACCCTGATGGTAGCCAGGTTTTGTGCGAGCGACATGCTCGCGATCACTACACGATCCGATTACGACGGCGCAAGTTGCCAGGTGAAAAAACTCCTGGAAGTTTTGCGGCGCGAATTACGTGAATAATTTTTCGAGGCGGTCGGTTGAAGACTAAATTCCCCTGGGGAGTACCCTTCCCCCGCGAGAATTTAGCGACTACGGCAGTTCTCTCCCTGCCTTACAATCCCTCTCACCCTCTCTCTCTCTCTCGCCAGCCTCTCTCTCTCTCTCGGAAGGCGACCGCTTAACTCGGGTAATAGACGTTGTTCAAGTAGTCAGCGACCCACGGTGGATCGAAGATGACTACCTCCATTCCCTGAGTGGTGGCTAACTGATGAACCACCGGATCATCGATCGCCCACAAGAGAACCGGATGAACCAGCAAACCTTGCCAGGCTTGCGGGAGTGGCGTGCTCGTAACCAGTGCGACGTAGTTGAGCAGCTGCCCGATGGCGGACGGATCCGCGACGACCTTGGCTTCGACGACTAGCAGGTTCGGAGCGATGGGTCCGACCAGATCGGCGTAGCGGTTCGCGTTCCGCAGCATGTTCGCCATCTTCGGCGTGATCGGAACGTTCCCAGGAAGCAACGGTGTCGGCCCGAGTTTGTATTCATACGCCGGCGGCGAATCCCACGGCATCGTCGCCGCCCACTGTTGCAGGAGCATGGTGCTGGCCTGGGTTCGCACGCGCGGCCCTGGCGGTATGCCACCCGGCGTGAATCCGGTTCCGCCGGCCATTCAGTTAGCTACCTTTTGCGTTTCCATCTGATCGTCTAACGCGAGTCCCAGGAGCGCCAGACCCCCGTGCGCTCGCGCCAAGGCCACGAAAGCGGCCGGGAAGTTGTTCGCGTCCTGGTAGGCCAGCAAATCGATCAGGTTCTTCGTGATCGCCTCGATCACTTGCTGCCGGGCTTCGGGATTTTTGGTTGCGCCTGCCACGCCGGTAGTATATGCCTGATCTCGCGAAATGCCGCTACCACGGCCGCCCGATTCGGGTTCCGTGGTAGCGGTTCCTGTTTTGGGCGGTCAGTGGAGCTCACACAGGGAGTAGAGCTCAATGGCCACCATAGTAGCCACGACTGCGATCAACGCGACCACGATGGCCGCGAATTGGACCACTGGCGTCGGAAACAACTCCGCCAAGTGGCTCGCGAAGTACCTCGCCCCGAAGGCGTTATTCAATGCCAACCCGACCAGCGCTCAAGCGAACTGGATCGCGGGATGTATCGCGGCCGCCGCGGCGAACGCGTACGCGACCGGGATGGCCAACGTCAATTTGACGACGGTGGCGAACAATGCGACGGCCTATGGTGCGGCGAATTACGCGGCTTCTGGCGCCAAGAAAGCGGCGAACTACGCCGCGGTCACTCCCGCGCTCGCGGCCGCCCTGTCCACCGTGCGCGCGGCCGTCCTCGCGATGCCGAACACCACTCCGCAAGATCGCATCAACCGGATGACGACCTGGGCTACCATGATGGCCACCTATAAAGGCACGTTCTAAGAGTAGCTAGTCAACTCAATTAGCCACTCGCGAGGATAAAACGCATGTTCCATATGGAAGTGTTTCGGAGCTCGCTATCATCGGGCGCCACCGACGTGTTCCAGCAAGTTAACTACGTCGCGACCAACGCGGTCCTGGCGCAGTTGAACAATGGCGTCCAGGTATCCGCGGAGCTCAATAAGCTGCATTCACTATTTGGCGTCGGCGCCCACTTGCAGAACGTGCGGGCGCAAAGTCCGTCGATGCTGCCGCTTCCCTATCCCACCTACAACCCGAATAACATCGGGACGGCTATCGAATCGCCGGCCAAATTCTGGGATTTCGTGCGCGCACCCAAGCCACTGCGACCCACGGAAGAATTTGACATTTACGCCTCTCAGCTCAACGCCGGCGCGGAGACTGAGACCGTATTCGTCAACTTCACCGATGGGAACGTGATGGCGCCGCCGCCGCTCGCCACCGGTCCAACGGTCAACGGCAACGGGCAGTTCTTCATCGCCCATGCCACCGCGGCGACCACGCTCACCGCGAACGCCTGGACCCAGGTGACACCGGTACTCGATTTCGCCCTGCCGGCCGGAACCTATGCGCTGATGGGGGCGCGTGTAGTTACCGCGGGATGCCTGGCTTTCCGGATGCTGCCGATCGTGACGCCACTCTGGCGCCCGGGTGGCGTCGGATGCCAGACCAACGATCAGCTTGACTCGCCAGGCCAGCGCTTCATTAACCCGCTCGATGGTACGCGATCACATTGGGGCGTGTGGCTGACCTTCTACCAGAACACGGTCCCGAATGTTCACATTTGGTCGACGTCGGCCGACACCGCTGAAGATATGTTCTTCGACCTGATCAAGCTGTCGGATACGGTGACAGCCGGAGCGCAATAACCTATGGCAACCCCGACGCAAACCGCGGCCAACCTGGCCGCGGCGCAGCAGGCATTGAAAGACGCGGAAGCGAAGCACGCGGAAGCGCAGGCCGCCGTTGCCGAGCCGCGGCCCCCGCTAGAAGTGGTCTTCGATTTGTTCGCCGAGCTCGTGTCGCGTCACGGCAATCATCCGACGCTGGAAGGATTGCTCACCGAGCTCGGCGCAACCGCCAAACCGCCGGCGACCAGTTAAAGGGGTGGCCGCCGGTTTCCCAGATGAAGGCGTGCGGAATACCCTTTCCGCACGCGACTTCATCCAACAGTTTTACGGTGTCCTGGCGACGACCAAGCCGAAGGAAACGGTTTACACGGTCGGCACCACCGTGACGGTGATCGGGACCAACTACGGGCAACGCCTGGCCTTCCTGATCTCCAATACCGGCTTGGTCAACGTCGCGGTCGGCTTCAACCCTGACATTTCCATCACCCAAGGCGTCCTACTGACCCAGGGTGGGGCCTTTGGTTCTAATTGGTACTTCGATCTTGAGCTCGTTGGTCGCCAGGTGTACGCCGTCGCCGCGAGCTCCGGCGCCACGATCTACATGGTTGAGAACATCCTGTCGGGGGCGTAAATGAGACGACCGCAGTGGCGCAAGTGGTCCCCCGGATGGTGGCTGACGGCGGGCGCCGGCGGTTCAAGCGGCGGAACGGTCAGCGTGGGCCCGATCGCGAGCCTGCCAGTCGCCGGCACACAAACCGGCCAGACGTACGTTTGCACCGATTCCCCCTATGAGTTTATCTGGAACGGCGCGGCCTGGCTCGCGTTCGTCTACGGCTACCAGGTGACGCCACCGGTTCTAGCCAACTTCACACAAGTCAACGTCGACGCTTCGACCCTCGACACCACGCACGGCGGGATCATTCAGACCGTCACCCAAGGGACCAGCACGCTCGATCTACAGGGTCTTGCCCTGGCGATTCCCGCGTCTGGCACGTACTACGTCGATTGCGCGGCGACGTTCATCACCACCGGATCGAATGGTGGCTTCGGAAGCGGGATCGCGGCCGGCCTGACAGCCGGCAGTGCGGTCGAAGCGGCCTGTTCGCCCTTGCCGGCTGGCAATACGTTCGCGTGGGAATTGCTTTTATGGGCGTCGACGACCGGGGGCGTCACCGTCGAAGCTGGCCCGTTCACGTCGGAGTATTCCGGCCCGTTGGCCTGGTTCCGTATCGAAGATGACCGCACCAATCTTTACTACTCGGTCAGTCCGAATGGCTATACCTGGCATCAGTGGTACCAGCACGCCCGCACGTCACTTCTGACGCCCGCCGATTGCGGCCTGTACGTGAATCGGTACGTGTTCGGTGGCGTGATCCACTGGCTCCACTGGTCAGTGCATACCTAAGCCGATGGCCGATACCGAGAATCCTGTTACGCCACTGCCGCGCGGCCGGTTCTTGATTGTTCCGGCCGATTGGGCATCGCACGCGACCGTTGAGGAAGCGCTTAGCTTGGCTACGCGCGAGCATCAGGCGCACCCTGGCAAGAACTTGCTGATCGTCCAAGTGGTCGCGAGCCTCGAAGCGACGATCACGTCGACGGTGACCCGGCACAGGTTCTAAAGCCATGCCGATAACGCCGAAAGGCGTCCTAACCCGCTCCATCTGGAATTTCTACCCTACTCAGTTACAGGGTGGGTTTGCGTTCGGGATCGTGAACTTGGCCGCACTCCCGCATATCGCGGTTTACAACAATGACCCCTATGGGAATTACTTGTGGATCATCGACGTGACGTTCTACAGTGATGACCAAAGCGGCGCGATCTTCGAAATCATCACGACCAACCCAGGCATCACCGCGGTCGCGCTGTCGCCAGCCCCGATCGTGAGCTCCGCGCCCGTGCTCCCTGGCCAGTTTGGTTACTTCTATTCCAGCGTCTGCCTAGGCCAGCACATCGGCGGGATCGGCGTGGCCGCGAACACCTGGTATCAGTGGCCGCACGACTGGCCAATCGCCGTGATCCAACCCGGCGCCACTTTCTGCATGGAAGGTATCCAATCCGGCAGTGAGATAGCGGGTAGCATCACCTGGTGGTATGGCCCGCAACCGTGAAAACTCGATGAGCGTGCAGCATGGCTAACGGATCACCGACCGGCCCCGATTGCGGCAGCGTCCTGTACTACAACATCAGCTACACGACCTTCGGGGGTGGCGCGTCGGGCGTCGCCGGCGTGTCACCGGCCGATCTTGAGTCCGTGCTGAACGGCCTAACCTCTGGCTCCGACGCCTTCACGATCATTTCCGTCGTGGCCGTGGGCGAGGGTGGCGCCATCCTAAATTGCTGTCCGCCAGGGTTCACGTTCGGCAGTGATCCACCTGGTTGCTCGCCAACGCCACCGCCACCGCCACCGCCACCGCCACCGCCACCGCCACCGCCACCGGCAACGCCGGACTGTCCGGCCGGCTACGTGCTGGACCCTGGCGAGTCCGGCTGGTGCATATGGGGCGGATCAACGATACCCGGCCAGCCGATACCGCCCGCGGTTTTCCCGATCGGCGGACCCCCGCCGACCAAGCCACCGCCACCGGCGCCGACACCGCCACCGCCACCGGCCTGCGAAGCCACGCCGGGGGGCGTGGGCGTGTCCGCGCCGGCCGGCCCGACTGATGAGCTAGGGGACGCGATTGCGACCCTTACAGGCGCCGCTAGCGGCCTGGTAGCGGCCGGTTCTCAGACGTCCGATCCGTGCTGTTGCGCCGGCCTGGTCGTCACGGCCCTGACCGGCATCGATACGATGCTCCAGGCCATCGCCGCGATCATGGGTTCCTGGACGCCAGGCAGTGCCACCGGCGCCGTCGATTTGACCACGGTGAACGCCCAACTAACCGCGATCGCGGGAACCCTGGCCAGCTTCCCGACCACGCCCACGGCGGACGGCAATAACATCACGGCCGCGATCAACCAGGTTGCGCCGGCGTTGAACGCCGCGGCGCCGGCGAATCTGCAGCCTCTGGTAACCGCCCTGCAGAACCTCGCGGCCACGCTGGTTCCGCCTGGCACCGCGCCAGGCGCCGCGCCAAGCGCATTGATCGCCTCGTTGTTCGGCACGCTGGACGTTCCGCAGTCGCTTTATCAGCAACTCGAAACGGACGGCTACATTCCGGCCGGCTATGCCGCGCTCCTGGCGCCGGGTGGCGTCGGCCCTGGGTCAGTGGCCGGCGCGTGGGGCGCCGTCAAGAACACGGTCGAAGGGTGGCTCGCGTCGATCGGCACCGACGTTGAATCGGTGGCGACGGCCGCGAAACCCTATATCACGAGCGCCATCACCTGGTTTGAATCGACCTACGCGACGATCACCGCGGCCGAAGATTCGACGCTTGAGCCGATCATCGAAGGCATGGTCAATGCGCTGACCAGCTACCTCAACCCGGTCACCACGCCGGTTCCTGGCAACTCCGGCGCCGATTCATGGGGCGCCCTGACGCGCGTGGTGACCCTGTTGCTCAATATCAACGCGGCCAGCGTGATCGTCGATTTGCTGCGACCTGGCGCCGGCGCGTCCATCCGCAAGTATGCCGATACCGGCCTGTCGATGATGGAGTACCAGGAGCTCGCTTCGATCAAGATCGGCCCGATGATCACGTACGGCGCCGGCCGTGACTCGGAACACGCGGCCAAGGCGCTCTTTATGCAAGAGCTCCCCCACAACAACGAGATGGCCGCTCAGGCCGCTCGCGGGATTATCACGGCCGCGGCCGCGCAAGCCGTGATGAAGATGAACGGGCTCGATCCGTCGTTTCAGACGCCCGCGATCACCGCGGCGCAAAGCGGCCTGAACCCACGGCAGCTAATCCAGCTACTCCCAAGCGGCCTGCTATCCGCGGCCGACATCACGAGCGAGCTCACCTTCAACGGCGTGCGGCCGCAATCACAGTCACTCTTTCAACTGGTCGCGCCCTGGCTGGCCACGAAAACGGCGCGGGACGCCTATATCGCCGCGCTCGAGCAAGCGTACGTGTTTGGCCTGTACGCCGACGCGGACTACCAAAACTTGGTCGCCAGTGCGGAGCAAAACACTACTCTCAGTAGCCTGCAACTCCTGACCGTCCAGGTGAAGGCGTTGACCGAGCAGACCAAGGAGCTCGCCGCATCGTATTATCCGCTCTATCAAAGCGGCCTGATGACTCAGGCGGGTTTGCAAGCTGCGCTCGAAGGTCTACAGATCCAGCCGAATTGGGTCACCGCGATCATGGCCAAACAGGAAGCGCTCGCCGAAGCGCGCCTGCAACGCCAGGCAATCTCCGCGGCGAACAAGCTGGCCAACCTCACCACCAACGTCGAACGTAAGACGCTCCTCGCCAACTTCAAGGCAGGCTCGATCAACTCCGCGACTTACGCGGCCGGCCTGGTCGGCACCGGGTTAACCGTCGTCCAGGCCGCGGCCTGGGCGGATCTCGCCGCTCTCTGGCTACAAGGAAACCTGACGTGGTTATATGGTGTCGTGATGCCAAGGCCGCAAGCGCAGATCACGCAAGCGCAGGTGAACGCGATTCTAGGCCAGGTATCCTCTGGCCTGATCAGTGCGGCGACCGCGGCCAGCGAGCTCCAGACCCTCAACGTACCGGCCACCTGGATCAACGCTTTGATCGCGAAAGCCGCGGCCAGTGCGACATCGAAGACGCTCGCCTATCTCTATCCGGTTACGCCGTCGTGATTTGGGCTTTCGCGTTCGGCGTGATCTTCGGCCTGGTTGCGGCGCCCTTCGTGATGATCGCCGCGGCCGCGTGGCTCCGCACGCCAGTGGGATCGCGCGAATAGCGCTTAGTGGCTGTTCAGCCTGGGAATCGTGATCGTGCTGGCTTGCTGACGCGCGGCCGCCTTGGCCAATTCAGCGACGTTGAGCAAAATGCACGTCACCGTCACGCCTGATTCGAGCGAACCAATCGCCCAGGTTTGAATCGCGTAGTCGTCAAGCAATAGGTTGACCGCGGTTTCAACCTCTGCCGGCCGACCGCTGATAATTTTGACCCTGGGCGCCTTTCCTATTTCCATTTTGTAACCCTCACGGCCCGCGTTTTCGCGCGAGCTCGGTCATGCGAGCGACGAAACCGGCCGCCCACAAGGGTAATTCTGACTGAGAACTTGCGTCACGACCAGCCTGAGAGATCTCAGTCTGGTCTGTAGGAAAGGATGTTGCGGCGCGCCGGCGCCGTCGACTAGCGTGCTCGGGGGAAGCGGACACGTTGCCGGACGGCGACCCGGCGACCGCAATTCTATCGGTAGCCTGGGAAGATGAAGGCCGCCGCGCTCCGCGCGGCGCGCGATTAGTGGAAGATGGCTCCAGCCGTTGCGAGCGCCACGAGCGCATCGCAGCAAGCCACTCGGTTACCCTGGTCCGTTCGGAAGCGTACAGCGTAAGGCCCGCACGCCAGGCGCGGAGACCGGCCTTCGCCTCTGGATGCGACTTTCTGATTCCGCCGCGTTTCGAGACGATGAAGGTTTCCCGCGGCAGTGCCGGCAACCCGCGGCAGTAGAAGCGATTCACCTGGCGCCCGTAGTCACTTCGCGGGATCATCATGCCTGAGACGCAATCGGCGAAAGCGCGACCGCCGCGCTTTAGCGCGAGCCGCTTTGCGTGAACTAGCAATCCGGGTATTGAACGCAGTACAGCTCGCGTCTGTAGACTGCCCGCCGCAAGCAGTACAAGGCCACGGCAACCTTTGCGGATCATACCCGCACAATTTGGCAACCGTCGCATGAGTGAAAACGGCAATTTGAGAAGCGCTTCCACCTGGTCGCTGCTGATCACCGTGATCGCCCATAACTCCCCCGTGAACTCGCGGAAGTGCTCCCAAAGCCGGCGCCGGAGGAGCAGCATTTCGTAGCGTCGGCATCCGTCGCAGTCGCGGCAACGCATGATCGTGGCGAAGCGGCCGTCGTCCGTTTCAGCCGCGAACGATCGCGGGTTTCGCGGCGCGAGGCAGGCAGTGCCACCGTAAACGCTGGCTACGACGGCGCCGTCGCCGTCGCGCCAGCTTGCGGCGTACGGACTAAGCTCCACGGTCGACGACGGCCCCGGCCGTGATCACCTTGTAGTCGCCGAGCTCGTATTCGAGCGAGGCGTGGTAGGTTTCCAGCGTCTTACGGCGCCGGTAATTCTTGAGGCGGCCATCGGCAGACAGCCGGTTAATTTCGTCCACGATCGCGGCCAGCATGGCCCGCTTCGTCAAGATTTGCTCCTTCGATAGCATTGTCGATCCCCCATTGCTCGAATAGTTGCTTCAGTTCGGCCGCGTGGCGCGCGTACATCGCGCGCGCCGCGTCCGATTGCGTGAATAGCACCCAGGCGCGGAAGCGCGCCTGCTTGGCTTCCCGGTCCTCACTGCTACGGCCGGTTTTCCTCATTCACCACTCACCCGTGCGGATCATGTGGGCATCGCGCTCGAGGTGCTCGCGGAGCATCGGCGGCCGATCATGGTGCATCAAGGCGTGCGCGGCTATCTCAAACTCGCCCAGCGCCAGGTTTCCACGGAAGCGCGTGCACGCCTGGAATTGCTCGCGGCCTAGCGCGTAGCGCAGATCGACGACCGCGGCCAGGCGCGGCGCATTCAGGCTTTGCGCCCAGTTCATAGCCGAGATTTCGTCGAACGCTTCGCCCCACCTGGTTGCAAAGTCTAGCGCCACCTGGGCAACGTTCACCGGCGAACCGTCGTCGTGACGGCCGACAACGATCGTGATCGGCCCCGCTTTCCCGGGCTCAGTTGCGAGTACCTCGAAATAGCGCTCAAGCGTGAACATCAAGGCGCGCGCCTTGTCGGCCGGCCGATCTAAACCCGCGGCCGGCGTGCGTGATGCCGCGTGCGGAATGTGCGTGGCGCACCACGAGCAAACCCACTGCTCGCACCCACCGCAGAAAACGGTGCGCCGTGATTCGGGTTCGTCGCAGTAGCCGTGCTCTGGTCCCTGGGCACTCATAGCGGCCACCCGAGCAAGTGGACATTCACCGTTAGGGTCGCCGCGTGACTTGCTTGTGGTGCAATGTGGTGCATCACGGTGCGCGCGCCCGCGGCGAATCCGCCGATCGCACAGAACGCGGCGATCAGAATCGCCGCTCGCACGTCCATAAATCGCCGATTAGCTGTTAACACGATGATTACCCTCCATTACCGTCGGATAGGGAATCATCGCTATAGAAGCGATTCAAAGTCAACGCTTTTTCGTAGACGGCGCCGGCGATAGCTTTCGCGTTCTCCGGCGTGTCCTGATGCAGTGCGGCCAGGTACATCGATAAATCCTGAATCATGGCCGTCGCCACGCTCGCCATCGGGTGCGGTTCACGCGGCATGATCATCACCTGGCGCGGCCTGGCCGGCTTCGGGATCCGCGTCCGCCGCGTCCTGGGCGGACTGCTTCGCTCGCGCGGCAGCATCGAGGCGATCTTGTTGCTTTTGCATGTACATGTTGATTCGACGCAACCCGCGATCACGCACGATCAGAATCTCGTTGTTCGCCTCGATGAGAAGCCGGAGCGAGCTCTCAAGGTGCGAGGGTTTCGTAACTTTCAGGGTCGCGGCGACCGCGGCTAGGTTCTCCGACGCGCGATTCAACCCGTCGCAATCCTCGACCCTGATGGTAGCCAGGTTTTGTGCGAGCGACATGCTCGCGATCACTACACGATCCGATTACGACGGCGCAAGTTGCCAGGTGAAAAAACTCCTGGAAGTTTTGCGGCGCGAAT
>Ga0181526_10004978_pt1 | contig 10148 bp, 9 predicted proteins | sample PEATcosm2014_Bin_35_FD_119750 | JGI IMG/M metagenome (GOLD analysis project Ga0181526, IMG submission 119750) | Peatland microbial communities from MTU Mesocosm Facility, Houghton, MI, USA - PEATcosm2014_Bin06_30_metaG | ecosystem: Environmental > Terrestrial > Soil > Wetlands > Peat | place...
GACATCGCATTTTCACTGGGCGTGCTGGGCGTGGTAAAGGGTGTGCCGCAGGAGCTGAAGATCTTCCTGCTGACGCTCGCCATTGCCGACGATATTGGCGCTATCGCCGTGATTGCCATCTTCTACAGCGGGTCGCTGGACGTCGGCTCATTGATTGTCGGGTTGTTCCTGCTCGGACTGATCTTTGGGATGTTGCGCCTGGGGATTTCGCAGCCAATCGTGTATTTCGTTCTCGCGGTTGGATTCTGGGTTGCGATCCTGCGATCTGGGATTCATGCCACCATCGCGGGCGTAATCCTGGGGTTCATGGTTCCCACGACCGCACCGTTCTCGCTGAAGGAATTTCAGGAAGTTGGGGCCGGCATGGTGGTGCGCTTTCGCAAGGCCCTCGCGGAGGGGGATGAAAAGAAGGCCAAGAACCTGCTGGGCTCATTCGAGGCGCTGGTGCAGAGCACAGAGTCCGCGTCTGACCGGTTGACACGCCAGTTGAACGACTGGGTCTCGTTCCTGGTGTTGCCGCTGTTCGCCCTGGCCAATGCGGGAGTTACGTTTTCAACCGAAATTTTTCGCGATCTACTGACCAGCCGGGTCGCCTGGGGTGTATTGCTGGGACTTGTGGCCGGCAAACTGATCGGCGTTCTGGGCTTCTCGAAGCTGGCGGTGCGCTGGTGCTTTGCCCAGCTTCCCAACGGTGTAACCTGGCGACAGATTGGCGCGGTTGGCCTGCTGGCGGGCATCGGCTTTACGGTCTCAATCTTCATAAGTTCGCTGGCCTTTGAGAGCGACCTGTATCTGGCGGAAGCCAAGACAGCGGTGCTGGTAGCTTCCCTCATCTCAGGCGTGCTGGGCTATCTGGCGCTGCGGGAGAGGGCACCAGATCCCCAGCCTGCGCAGATCGCGGCTCCCGATGAGTCACACTGAAGAAGGCCAAAAGCAGGACAAACGGGTTACAATTTTTATGGTTTCTTGTGGATGATTGAAGCCAGGTCCTCCGCGATTTCGTCCTGTAGGATTTCCTCCTGTCCGCGGTTTGGACGAGGCAGCATTGTGTTGCGTTTATGCGAAAGGCGGCTCGATGAATCCTGGTCCGGTATCACAACGAAAGGAAAATAAAGTCATGCGTTCCCGAATCGCAGCGCTGATGCTCAGCGCAGCTCTCATTCTCAGTCTTGCTGCGTGTAGCAAGAAAGAACAAAGCCAGAATCCGCCGGCGGCTACCGATACTTCCAGCCAAGCCCAGGGAAGCCAGCCAGCAGGGGGCCAGATGGCTGGGCAGGGCCAGCAGATGGCACCGGCGCAGGGTCAGCAAATGGCTCAGGCGCCTGCACAACAGATGGCGCCGCCTCCGGCACCGGAGCCGCCTCCTCCGCCCCCGCCGATCGTGGTTCCGGCTGGCGCCAGTATTGTGGTGCGTATGGGAAGCACCATTGACACGAAAACGGCCAATGACGGCGATACTTTCACCGGCACCCTGGCGCGTTCGGTAGCGGTGCACGGTGAGGTTGCGATTCCATCCGGCGCGGGCGTAACTGGTACCGTGGTGGAGGCAAAGTCGCCCGGGAAATTCAAGGGAGAAGGCGTGCTGACCATCTCCCTAACCGCGATCAACGTGGGGGGCGCGCCTGAGCATATCCAGACCTCAAACTACACGGTGATCGCCAAAGGTAAGGGCAAGCGCACAGCAGTTGCGGTCGGCGGCGGTACTGGGGCCGGAGCACTGATTGGCGGCATCGCGGGCGGCGGCAAAGGCGCTCTCATCGGCGGACTGGTCGGCGCTGGCGCTGGCACCGCGGGAGCGGCGTTCACCGGCAATAAGGATTTGCAGATTCCGGCTGAGCATGCCGTCACCTACAAGCTGGCCTCGGCGATTACCGTTCCGGGACATGCGCAGCCGCCACAACAATAGTCGGTTTTGTGGATGAAAACCGGGGAGGCGTGGTGCCTCCCCTTTTGTTTGCTCGAGCGGACTAACGTCTAACGGGCGGTCGTCTTCTTCAGCTTTACGAGGCGCTCAGCCGCCCAGCCCTCTTTGTTGACCTGGCGGCCTCGACCAATAGCCAGCGCGTCGTCGGGAACGTCCTCGGTGACGCAAGAAGCTGCGCCGACATAGGCGCCGCGGCCAATTCGCACCGGCGCAACCAGTGTGGCGTCGCTGCCGATGAACGCGCCGTCGGCGATCACCGTCTGGTGCTTGTTCACGCCGTCGTAGTTGCAGGTGATAGTGCCCGCTCCAACGTTGACGTTCTCCCCAACTTCAGAGTCGCCAAGATATGTGAGATGGTTCGCCTTTGAGCCTTTGCCGAGCCGGGTTTTCTTAGTTTCAACGAAGTTGCCAACGTGCGCGCCCTCGCCGATGTCGCTGCCGGGCCGGAGATGGGAGTACGGTCCCAATTGCGCTCCATCGCGAACGGTCGAGTCTTCCAGGATGCAGCCTGGACGAACTAGCACGCCGTCGCCGATCTGACAATTGCTGATGACAGAATACGAGCGAATGCGACAGTCAGCACCGATCTTCGTGTCTCCGATGATTTGCACAAACGGCTCAATTACCGTGTCAGAGCCAATCTGGACTTCGGCATCAATGTCGCACGTTTCCGGGCGAAAGATGGTGACGCCTGCTTCCATCAACTGGCGCGCCTTCCGGTCGCGCAGCTTGGCGTCGAGTTGTGCCAGTTCAAGACGGGTATTGACGCCCAGCACCTCGCTCGAATCCGGTGCGCGCAAGGCCAGCACTTTCTCGCCAGATTTTCGCAAGAGCTCCGCCATGTCCGTGAGGTAGAACTCCTGGTGCGCGTTGTCTGTCGTGAGCTGGCCAATGTGTGCGTACAGCGGCACAGTTGCGAAGGCATAAATGCCGGAGTTGATTTCGCGTAGCCCCGATTCCCTCTTCTGCAGTGCCTTCTGCTCAACGATGCGCTCCACCTCTTCGGTTTCCCTTCCCTTCGTGACCTCGCGCAACACCCGGCCATAGCCAGTTGGGTCGTGAGGCTCGGCAGTGAGAATGGTCATCGCAGCGCGGTTGTCAGTGTGGAAGTCGCGGACGCGGGTCATGGTTTCCGGCTGTATCAGGGGAACGTCGCCCGACAGCACAAGAACCGTATCGAAACTTTGCAATGTATCGCGCGCCTTCATGATGGCGTGCCCGGTGCCACGCTGCTCACGCTGCAGCACAAAGTTGATGCCGGTCGGCGCCAGCGCCTGCCGTACGCGTTCCGCCTGGTACCCGATGATGGCGAAAATGTCTTGCGGGGGAACAATCTGCGCGGCCGCTGCCACCACGTGCGCCAGCAGAGGCTTGCCGGCGATTTCGTGAAGAACTTTTGGATAACGCGATTTTAGACGCGTGCCCTTGCCCGCAGCGAGAATCGCGACAGCAAACCGCCCGGCCTGGTTCTTCGTGGCTTTGGTAGCAGAGTTGGGCTTTGGCATGTCGATCTCAGATTTGCCTGGAGCTACGATTCATGGCGAAGCGCGGTGACCGGCAACTCTCGCAACTCCATCATAAGCCGCAGCAGGTCATGCGCAACCTGGAGAGTGTCGTGGCGGGCGATGACACCCTCCTTAGGGTCCTCCGCTTCCAGCAGGTATTCGCCGGTGATCGGTTTCACCCCCAAGGCCTCGATGCGATCCACGTCGGCCTCGATCTGCGACTGCTGCTTCTCGGCGTATTTCAGCGCCAGTTTTGAAGACGCGGGTCTGCGGTTGACCAGTGCATAGTCGAAGAACTGATGGCCCGCGTGCTCGTACAACGCGCGAATATGGTCGGACGCCGTCAGTCCAAGGCTCTCGTTGGCCTGGGTCATCAGGTTGCACACAAACACTTTCACCGCCTGCGAGTTCGCAATAGCCTCCGATACGCCACGAACCAGCAGGTTAGGAACCAGGCTGGTGAACAGCGATCCTGGCCCAATGGTAATCAAGTCAGCCCTCTGGATGGCCGCCAGCGCCATAGGGAGAGGCTGGGCGTCAGCCGGTTCCATGCGCAACTCGACAATCCGGCGCTGGCTGGCTGTAATGTTGGTCTCACCCCTCACTACGGAGCCGTCATCCATGATGGCGTACAGTTGCGCATTGCTGGTGGTCGCCGGATAGATGTGGCCGCGGGTGGCCAGAATCGCCGAAGAATGCTTCACTGCCTGGCTGAAGTCACCGGTGATGGCGGTCATCGCCGATAGGAAGAGATTCCCGAAGTTGTGGCCGCTCAGGCCCTCACCCGTAGGAAAGCGGTAGCGGAATAGACGCGACAGTAGCGCTTCATCTTCGGAAAGCGCGACGATACAGTTGCGCACGTCACCGGGCGCCGGAACGTTTAGTTCCTTGCGCAAACGTCCGCTCGAACCCCCGTCATCGCTGACCGTCACAATGGCCGACAAATCGGCGATTCCGGGCAGCCCGCCATGCGGCTCCCACTCAGCACCTGAGGTCACGTACCGCTTCAAGCCGTGCAACACGGTGGACAGGCCGGTGCCTCCACCCATGGCGACAACCTTCACGGCACGCGACGCATCGGATGTGGAATAGCTCTGCATCTTGTCAATCCAATCGTGCCGCTAAAAATGCCACTTTGGCAGCTCAGGCTCAGCGTCGGCGCTGGTATCAGGATAAAGCAGTTCGGTAAAACGTGGATCGTCAGACAAGCCTTTGAAGTCGCCATCGTTCCGCGCTTGAAAGCGGTTGGCTGGATTCAGACGGATTGCCTCGCTCAGACTGGTCAGGGCTTCTGGAAAGTGGCCCGTCAGGCAATTCAACACTGCCATGCCGTACCAGACAAAGTCGAGCTTGGCAGATTTCTTCGACAGCACGTCGAAGTTCTCGCGCGCCCCAACGTAATCTCCCATGTTCATCAGCGAAACGGCATAATCGAATTGCTCTTCCGGCGTTTTGAACGATGACCAAGAACCCTGGCTCAGCCGCTGGTTGCAACTGTTTAAATGGACCGCTGCACGATCGGCAAGTTCAGGACTTGGTCCTGCCACGACCTTCTCAAAAAATGACTTGGCCCGGTCGTACTTGTGGGCCTGCAAAGCCTTGAGTCCAGCCTCATAGTTTTGCACAGCCTGTGCAAAACGAGGGTCGTCGGCAAGCTTCATCGGTCTACTCCCGCGTGATTTGGTTTCCGGGCCGGTCAAAGGTGAGGATAAGCCGCTATTTTTCTTGGAGTTAACTGCGCTTCTCTTAAGCTTTTGTGCGGCTTTTTTCTTCATCCAACGATTTCCTTTGGGTAGTCCGCTATCCGCAACCGCCTAAAGCTGTGGAAAACCCAAATCCCACGTAGGTTCTTTGTTGCTGGAGTTATACCTTCAAGTTGAGACGGCGTCAACCGGCCCAGAAGCATCAGGTATCCGGCCTGAATTCACTTGTTCTTCGCCAGCGACTCCAGATTGACAGACTTCCATTCGCCCTTAATGATCCCGGCGCGAATCTGAGCTGGCGTCTTGTTCAACTTCGTCTGCTCGTAGGCATAGAACACCTCTTTCATGCAGATACCACAATGAGCTCCATGTGTGCTCTCGAAACAGGTGTGCAGGCTGTTGTGCCCCTCGCGTTCGCAATAGCAGTAGCACGGCAGTTGATACAGGACGCTGGGAATCTTTGCCGCCACTTCATACGACTGCACCTGATACGGATACTGGAAGGCTTCGCCCCATAGCTGGTCTTTGGGCAGAATCGGTAGCGCGTCTCCCGGACGCAAAGGATGGTCATTGTATGCCGGTACATGGTCTCCCTGCGCAAAAGAAACAACTGCGACCAAGGCGATCAAACCGAGCAAGGCGGGCCTGTTCATACAGATAATCCTCAGAGTCTTGATAGGTATTCTAGTGCAACACCGCAATAGCACAAATATCCCATTTCCCTCAGCCGCCAAGCTGCAACTATACTGGTATCTCATTCGTCTAAACACTGGCCATGGATTCAACTCCAGACGACAACCTGTCGCTTCTCCAGAGACACCCCCGGCGTGTCAGCAAGCTTTTTTCCGGCTGGCTGCGAGACGTGCTGATCTCGTTGGCCGTCTCGGCGTTTTTCATCATCTTCCTGTACCAGCCGGTGAAGGTCGAAGGGACCAGCATGATGCCGACCCTTCAGGACCAGGAACGCGTCTTCATCAACAAGTTCGTTTACAAACTGGAGCCCATCGCGCGCGGGGACGTAATCGTCTTCCGCTACCCGCGCGACCCGGGCAAGAGTTACATCAAGCGTGTAGTGGCGATCGCTGGAGACCGAGTCCGGATCGAGGAAGGCGTGGTCTTCGTCAACGGACGCCGCCTGAGCGAGCCGTATTTGCCCGAGCAATACGAAGATGTCCGGTCATATCCGGAGTCAGTCGTTCCGCCCCATAGCTATTTCGTGCTGGGCGACCATCGCAATCTCTCCAACGACAGCCGGGACTTTGGCCCGGTAAGCGAGGACTTCATCTACGGCAAGGCGGTCTTCGGTTACTGGCCCGTTGGCCGGATGGGCGCACTGCGATAGCAGGACAGGAGTTCGGTCTTAAGTTGTCATCCCGGGCAGAGACATATTGAAAGATGTCCTGAGCGGAGGCGGCTTGCCGCGGCGACCTGCCGAAGTTGCAGAACCCCTATAATCGCAGTAGCGCACCCTTCCATTTCGTTGAGGCATTTGATGAAAACATCCCTGCGCCTATTTCTCTGCGTTGCGCTATTCTCTTCCATCGCCTTGGCAGCGGACCGCGACACCAATGTCGATCGCGAGTTTGCCAGAGCCACCCCCACAAAGCGTTTGGAAGGGTGGATGACCTACATGGCACCCAATGCTGTGCTGCTACGCGCCGAGCCGCTCGCTGGCCTCGAACAGATCAGGGCCGGAATGGCAAAGGACTTTAACTCGCCCGGCTTCCAACTCACGTGGGAGCCGACGAAGGCTGAGTTCGTCGGCAACAGCCCCGTGAGGTACACGGTCGGTCGCTACGAGGCGGAGTTCACGGGAGACGACGGCAAGCCGCACACCGCTCCTGGGAGCTACATGACTACCTGGCAAAAGCAGCGCGACGGTTCCTGGAAGGTTGTCGCAGACATTGGGAGTCTCGACCCGGAATAGAGACGCAGAACCCAGGCCGCTTGTGTAGCCCTGCAATCACGTTGTTTCCTTATAAGCGAGAGGCCTTTTCGGCTTGTGCGCTGGGTCACAACTGGTCAGTGACTGGCGTCACCGCCTTCTGGGTCGCGAAATTTGTACATTGGTGTTGGTAGATGTCGTGCGGTGAGGACGGCATCAAGAATTCAAGACCGGGAGATCGTAATCATGGCATACGTAATCACAGATAGCTGTACTAAAGATGAGCTTTGCGTTGACGCTTGTCCAACCGACTGCATTCACCCCAAGAAGGACGAGGAGCCTTTTGAGGCGGCCACCCAGCTGTACGTGGATCCGGAGGGCTGCATCGATTGTGGCGCCTGCGTTCCGGTGTGCCCGACCAATTCGATTTTCATCGCGGACGAGGTCCCTGCCGACAAGCAGGAATTCATCGAGAAGAACGTCGCTTATTACGCCAAGGCGTAATTGGGCTGCTGTTTCGCGATTCGAGAGCGAGCGCACGATGCACACTCAGTACCGTGCGTTTGGCGGCGCGAGATGGAAAATCGCGGGCACCGGCTTTGAGGCTAGTTGCTAATTGCTAGTCGCTAGCTGCTATTCGTAAATCGAGCACCCGCAACCCGGCGAGGGAACGTGCGCTTTGAGGAAATCCGACACCTTCTGATAGGCCTCAATCTGGTTCTCGACGCGCGCGAAGCCGTGCCCCTCATCCTGATAAATCTTCAACTGTACTGAGCCGCCGCGCTTCTTGATGGCGTCGGCTACCTGTTGCGCCTCCTCCTTTGGGCAGCGCGGATCGTTGCCGCCTGCCAGCAGCAGCAGCGGCGCCTTGATCTGGTCCACGAACTTGATGGGCGAGCGGTCTTCGTACATCGCCTTTTTCTCCACCGGATCGCCCCACCACGCGCGATCAAATTGCCGCAGGATCGGGTCTTCATTGGCTATCTCAGTGAACCAGTTCACAAAAGGCACAATCGCCACTCCGGCAGCCCACAGTTCAGGCGCCTTGGTCACGGCCATCATCGTCATGTATCCGCCGTAACTGCCACCCATCACGATCAGCTTCTTGGGATCGACGAAGGGGCTCTTCTTGACCCATTCGGCAGCTTCGAGGTTGTCGTGCAAGTCGCCTCCTCCCGGATCGCCGCGGTTGCCCTCATAGAACTTCTTGCCGTAGCCCGTAGAACCGCGATAGTTGGGCGCGATCACGATATAACCCTGGTTCACGATGTACTGAATGAAGCGGTTGAACGAGTTGACCGATTGCGCTGCCGGGCCGCCGTGAATGTACACGATCGCAGGATACTTGCCGTTGCGCTGGATGTTGTCAGGCACGTAGGCAAGCGCCGAGATAGTCCATTTGCCGTCGCGGCTGGGAAAGTGCACGAGATACGGCTCGACCATATCGGCACTGCGCAGCCCCGCAACCAGCGAGTGCGTCACCTGTTGCGACTGCTTCGAGGCGATGTCGTATACCCACGCGTCGTTGGGCGCATCTGCCCCATTGTGGTAGTACAGCAGCCTGGAGCCATCTCGCGAATACGGCAGCGGATTGCCGCCGAGCGTGTTGACGCCAGCTTTCAGCGGCAGCGCCTCGGCATGTCTGCCGGCAATGTCGTAGAGATAGATGTAGCTGTCGCCTTCAACATCGGCGGTCCAGGTCAGCGACCTGCCATCGGGCGAGAACATGCCTGCGCTAATCTGCCACGTGTCATTCGTCAGCCATTCGATCTTCTTCGTGCCTATTTCCAGCACTCCCACGTTGTAGTACCCATTCTCCGCGTCAGAACTAATGAGTACGGTCTTGCCATCAGGCGAGATATCGTTGGCTTCGTAATTGTGTTCGCCCTGATGTGGGGTCAGGTTCGTGCTCTGTCCGCTGGCAATTTCAAGGAGGAAGGCGTTCGAGTCGTTGCCGGTGGCGTGGGACTGGGTATAGATGAGGAACTTACCATCACGTGAAAAAATTGGGTGGCTGTTGCTCAACTCTTTCGGCAGATTGGGAGTCAGATGGCGCACGTGGCGCGTGGCCACGTCCATCAGTTCAATCTCGAAACTCGATCCCGTCCTTGGCTTGCTGATGTAGGCGAGCTGCCGGCCGTCTGGCGACCACGTCGGCTCTTCGTCCCCGCTCTCCGGTGAGACCGTCAAGTTCACCACATCGCCCGTCTTTGGCGAGACCAGAAACACGTCCCATTGCTCGTCGCCGTCGTGGTCGGAGATGTAGGCGATCCACGTGCCGTCGGGCGACCAAGTCGGTTGCGCCTGCCGCTGATCGCTGATGGTCAACTGTACCGGCCATCCACCAGTCGCAGGCACCAGCCACAGATTGTTGCGTCCGCTGATGTTGGAGACAAATGCGATCTGCTTGCCGTCGGGCGACCACGTGGTGCCGCCGACAAGCCGCGTCATGTAGAGCTTCTCGATAGAGAAGGACTGCAAATCGGCCACGGTCTTGCTTTGCAGTTTCGCGGGATCGGTAATTGCGGCGGGCGGCGTAAGCGTCAACTGGGCAACGGCGGTCAGGCTCATAAGAATGACGATAACAGACAGCAAGATGCGCAACATCAGGTGGCAAGCTCCGGAAAATTGCAAGTATTTTCAGGATAGCAGGGTTTGAGGTTTGCGCCTTGCGCGGCCCGAACGGACTGTGATTCGATACATGGGAGCACCTACCTATGTGTACCCGCAGGTAAACATTGGGCCTGTTTTCGCAATTTCCCCGCGCAGGTACCCGACGGACCTCTTGCCTGCTCAAATACGTTCCCACCCCTCCCCCTTTATGTCACGCAAACTCTTGAAAATAGGAGGCCATATTTCCAATTCGTTGAGGTTTTGATGTAACCTATTGTTGCCAAAGGAGTTAAACTAAAATATGCCTTTAAAAGGACTTAGTTGGGGTCATTCAGTTGTCCGACCATCCGCCGCTGAGCACCTCGAAAGGAGTAAGTTAACTGGATGGTAAACAAAGGTGTGCTCGACCCCAGCCACTAACCCCCAGCCCCTGCCCCTGACTTGTCAAAGATCATCGGCCCCTCTTCCGGCCGTTTCCGCCCTCATCAGGGCTTAGAGACACTAAGCCTCTGCCCGCC
>Ga0181526_10004979_pt1 | contig 10146 bp, 8 predicted proteins | sample PEATcosm2014_Bin_35_FD_119750 | JGI IMG/M metagenome (GOLD analysis project Ga0181526, IMG submission 119750) | Peatland microbial communities from MTU Mesocosm Facility, Houghton, MI, USA - PEATcosm2014_Bin06_30_metaG | ecosystem: Environmental > Terrestrial > Soil > Wetlands > Peat | place...
TCGAGCCGTTCGGCGAGAAGGGGCATCGATCCCGAAAGGGCGCCGACGCAGTACGGCTTCGGCAGGGGCGCCAGGATCGAGGGGTCGGCTCCCAGAAGGAACCGGTGGTAGTGCGAGTGGTGGCTCGAGTTCGCCGCGAGGGGGAAGGGGAAGGTGGAGCTGTCCATGGCCGGTCTCCTCACGGGGAGGGGTGGAGCGGGTTCCGGCGTTCGGCCGGCCCAGCGGGACGGCCTTCCGGATCGGTGCGTCGAGTGGCATCGGTCGCCATGGTGCGCACGGTGCGCGGGCGCGCATAATTAGACAAGTCTAAAATAGTACATTAACGCTTTTGTTTCCCGCGCGCCCGGGCCGCCCCAAGGGCGGCTTTCGAGCGCATCCCGTCGAGGATGATGAACGTGCCGTCCAGGCCGAGAAGCCTGCGCACCTGGGCGCGCACGGGGGCGCATGCCCTCCACGGGGGGATGAAACCGTCGCCCGGGTGGATCCTGAGCCCGGCGATCCGCTCAGGAAGCCCGAGGAACCTCGCCGCCCAGTGGAGCGGATTCCAGTCGCCGAACCACCATGGAGGGATCCCGCCGTCCGCGGTCGCCGGCATGGCGATGCATTTCCTGAAGAGCCATCGGCCCTCGGCCGGGGCGAAGACAACGTGGAACGGCGGCAGGGTCCGCAGCACGCGCCGCGGCAGGAAGGGCTGCTCCGAGAACGACACCGTCGTTGTGCGCCCCCCCTGGCCCGTGGAATAGGAGAGCTGGCGGGAGATCCGCCCGCCGACCAGGTTCGAGCTCTCGTCGGCGCATTCCTCGGTGGCGGCCTGGCAGATCCAGCGGTTGCGCAGGTTCGCGAGCAGGGGCGCAGCCTTCTCCCTTCCGCCGAGCTTGAGCCAGACGGCGTTCTGGGACTGCGTCGCTGCGTACACGGCCCCCTGCGCCTCGCGCACCACGTCCGCCTCGCAGTCGGCGCGCACGGCGTGGCGCTGCCACTCGTCCTGCTCCACGAGGACGACGTTCCGGTTGAGCCATTCCGGATGGTCCCCGCGCCTGTCGTACCTCTCCAGGATGACCTGATAGGCCAGCGCCTTGATGAGCGTCGCAACATACCGGCGCTGGACCGCGAACTTCTGCGGGATCGCGAGGCAGACGACCTTACCCCGCTGGATGTCCCGGAGGTCGAACGTGCTGTCGGCGCAGAAGACCTCGGCGATCTCGGGCTCCGAGAAGGGGACGAGGAAGTTGTACAGCGTGCTGCGCACGCCTCCAAGCTGGTCCGGCGGCTGGTTCCAGTAATTGTTCTCCAGCTGGAATCGCGCCTCGGCGAACGCGTCGGATGCCTGGAGCTGGGGGTGCTCCTCCAGGCGCCGCAGAAGGTATGCGCGGTAGCTCTCCTGCACGGTGAGGATGTCGAGGAGCCTCAGCAGGCTCGGCCCGTCCTCGCGGCCCGGGCGCGGCGCGCCGGCCTTTGCCGAGCGGAGAAGCCGGATGCCCCAGGCGATCTTGTCCCTGGCCTGGGGGACGAAGAACTCGTCGCGGGCCTCCGCCTCCTCTACCGCGAGGCCCGTGTCCACGATCATCTTCGCGCAGGTGTCGGCTGGAACCTCGTCCATCGAGACCAGATTGAGGCGGACGCAGGGGAACCAGTCGCGCGGCGCCCAGGACGGCCGCGTGCGCAGGACGCAGAGGTCCTCCTCCCTGGCATGGTGGCGCAGGAGCGACTCGACGGCCTGCCATTCGTTGCCCTTTTCACCGCAGACGAAGCCGCCCCATGGGGGGACCCTGAACCTCATCGCGCGGTAACGGTCCGACGCCTCCTGGAGATTCCTGTCGAGGCGCTCGCCATGCGCCCTGAGGCGCCCGATCTCGGCCTCGATGCCCGGGGCCGGGCTGGCGGTGCGCCCACCAGGACCCTCCGTGTCGCCACGCATCCCGTTTACATGGAGGATATTATGCTCATTGCTCGCCTCGATGAGCGCCGCGCCCATCCGGGCGATCTGATCGTTCAGGTCCCTCCACTGGGCGCGATGCTCGTCCTTGAGGCCCTTGAACTCGGCATGAGCCCGGCTGCCGGGCCATTGCGGCCGCTCAGTCCCCGACTCGTTGACGCAGAGCGAGTGAAGCCTCGGGATGATGCAGGCGAGGGTCTTGCCCGAGCCGGTGGCCCCGGTGATGCATCCGCCGCGGCAGCCCGCGCTGCGGCCGACCGCGACCCCGGCATACGCGTACATGGCCCCGGGGATCCTTCGATAGACCGGCCTCCTCTGCTTCGGGCCCAGGACGATGTGCGCCAGCGCGGCCCAGCCCGCCGGCTTCGCCCACCACCCGATGAGGGCCAAGGCGCGGGCCAGGCGCGGGAAGCTGCCGGGCGGGAACCAGGCGGACCCCGGGTGCCAGGGGGCGATCACGCCCGCGCGCTGGAGGAAGTGCGCGAGGAGCGCCGCCCCGCTAGCGATGAGGAGCGCCTCGGCCAGCCGCGCGAGGACATAGCGCGCGTACTGGAGGCGGTTCACGCCCGGCAGCCGACGTTAACTCCAATAAGTAGACAAGTCTAAAAATCGCGTTCCCGGGGCGCGATGGGCCCGGGAGGGTTGCTCAGCGCCAGTGGCCCCCCCGCCAGATCCAGCCTCGGCCCCCGTGGGCCCAGCCGCCGGAAATCCAGACGGCGCCCCTGAACGGAGGGCGTGCATAGTGGCCGGGGTTCCAATACCAGCCCCCGTTCCAGCCCCAGAATCCGCCGATCCAGACAAAGCCCGGATAGGGGGATTCGGGGATGTATTCGGAGATCGGCGCCGGGGGCTCGACCCCGACGATGGTCCCGTCCGCCACGGCCGGGGCGGGGGGAGGAGGCGATGACGGCTCGGGCACCGCGGCCGGCGGGGAGGGCTGGGCGCCCGACGGGGCCGCCGGCTGGGCCGGGCCTGCAGCCGGGCCCGCGCCCGGAGGCGTCGGCACGCCCTGGGGCGGCGACGGGGGGCCTCCCACGGTCCAGGCCCCGTCGACCCAGGCCCAGCCGGTGTTGCCCTGGACCCAGTGGCCGGGCACCCAGGTCGCGCTCGGCGACGGGGGGAGCTCCCAATGGCCGGCGACCCAGATCCACTTCTGGCCGTAGAAGGACCAGTGTCCCGCCATCCAGACGTAGCCCGGGCCGGGCGACGTGGTCACCTGCTCGGAGACGTCCTGGGCCGGGGCCTGGTAGACGACCGTCGCGGGGCGCGCGGGCGCAGGGTAGTACAGGGGCACGGCCAGATTGAGCCCAAACCCTACGTAAGCGCGGGCGCCGGTGGGTGCTCCTAGTGCGATCAGTGCTGGAACGAGTAAGATTGTCTTGGCATTCATGGCATTCCGAGAGCTTAGACGCCGGTTAAAGACAAAGGATTCACGCTCTGTGTTCCACCGCGGCGGGCGGGAGCCGGCCGCCGGCCGCCTCAGAGCATCCCCCGGACTCCCGGGATGCGCCGCACGATGTCGGCGGCGGCGAAGGTCGCGGCCAGTCCGCCGGCCGTGAGCATGGACACCTTCAGGAACGGGTCGGCGGCAAGCGGCCGCAGGGCCACGGTCAGGAGGACGAGCACGGGAGGGTGGAGGAGGTAGACGGCGAACGAGCGATCGGCGAGCCAGCGGGCAAGCGGGGTCGGCCTGTCGAGCTCCGCCGAGCAGAACGCCAGCGCCCCCAGTCCAAGGCCAAAGCCGGCCAGCTGCTCCCAGGCGGCGAGCCCGAGGGCCGCGAGGTGCCACCCGCCGGCGAATTCCCCGAGGCCCTTTCCGCTGAGGATCCCGCCCGCGGCCAGCACTGCCGCAAGCGCGGCGGGCCCGAGTATGAGGCCCGTCCAGCCGGCGCGCCTTGCAAGGGAAGAGCCGGCGAGACGCTCAAGCCAGGCGCCGCGCGCGGCGGCAACGCCCGCGCCGAAAGCGAAGACATACTGGGGAAAGTAGCCCAGCTGCATGTTGAGCACGGATGTGCCGAGCGGCTGGACGGTCCGGACGAGGAACGTGGCCGCGGCCAGCGCAATGCCCCAGGCCCAGATGGCCGCCGGACGCGGGAGGGGACCGCCTGGCGCGGGGGCCGGCGCGGGCGCCGGGCGCACGGACCGCCAGGCGGCGAGCGCGACCGAGAACGCGAGCAGCGCTGCGGCGAACCACATCGGGCCGCTTTCACCGAGGAAGCGCCCGTGCGACACGTACCCCAGGTACGCACCCCCAATCGACCCATAGGCGTGCCGGTTCGGATTGATCACGAACAGGATCAGGGGGCCGATCACCAGCATGTACAGGAGGGTCGGCAGGCCGAGGCGCACGAGGCGCTCCCGGACGTACGGGGCGGCGCCCCTGCGCCCCAGGGACCCGTTGGCGTAGTATCCGGCGACGAGGAAGAGGACTCCCATGAAGAACGACTGCAGGTGGGCCTGCCAGAATACGAACGCGACCTTCATGGGGAGGGGCGGGTCGGGCCCCTCCTTCACATACCAGCTGCCGACGTGGCTGTAGGTCACGCATGCGTGCATGTTGACCACCAGCACGATCACGAGCGTCCTCAGCTGGTCCACCCACGCCAAGCGGACGTTCCCGCTCGGGGACTCCGCCGGCAATGGGTTGGACATCAGCGGCCCCGGCCTACGTCACCAGAAGAAGAAATCGCCGCGGGTGAAACTGGTCGTTGTCGGGGTGCTGTTCGGCGCCCTGGACTTGAATCCAGCGTCATAGAGCATGTTGCGCGTCGCGGGCTGGATGTAGACCCTGTCGCCGATGCTGGCCTGGTAGGTATTGCCGACATAGTCCCCGCGGAAAAAGTCGGACACGAACAGCTGGCCGAGCGACCCGTTGAGGGTGAGCGTGAGCTGCGGGGTCCACCAGTCCTCCTCCATCCGCACGAGGTTCTGGACGCCGCCGCTGTTCGTCGTCGCCGTGGAGGGTGTGTTGCCGGTGAGGATCGCCGCGTTGATGGTCATGCCGTTCGGCGTGCCGGCGCTGGCAGGATTAATCGTGCCTGGCCAGGGATCCGTCGTGGGCGCGCTCGCCACGGCCTGGCGGCTGGCGATGGGAAGGCCCGACTCGGCGAAGGACCACGCCTGGGAGACCGCGGTGACGGCATCGCCCATGATTGCCGCCGGGTTGTTGATGAGGGTGCTCGAGACGGGGATCTGCGTGGTGTTGTAGTCGCCCTGCACGAACACGCCGTTGTTCGAGGCCACGGAGAACCCAAGCGGCCCGCCGCTTTGATCCGGGTAGTTGGGCGTTGTCGTGGCATCCGCCAGGAGGATGGCGTTTAGATTGTTGGGGACGCCAAGCGCCGCGTTGTTGGAATTGTCGTAGATGTAGACCAGCCCGTTGTAGCCGGTGGCCGCCCCGAGCGTCGTCGGATTCGCCGGCAGCAGGATGTTCAGGGCGTCGTTCAGGTTGCCGATGTCGAGCGTTGACACCTCGATGTTCGGCGTGCCGTTGACCAGCTCGCGCTTGTCGACGGCCAGCTGCCGCGTGCTCGTCACTGGGTTCGGGATCGAGCCGCCCGTGATGGCCGCCTGGAAGATCGAGTCGTACGCCGTCGGGTTGCCCGAGACGCCGTAGTCCACCGTCGTCGGGCCCGAAGTCGGCTGGTTGATCGTGATCAGGAGCCCCGCGCGGTTGTACATCCTGCTCGCCGCCACGTACGGGTCCTCGGGAATGAGGGCTCCCGAGGAGTCCAAGGGCGGCGGGGCGACGACCGCCCTGTACACCTCGTTCGGGTCGACAATGCCCTGGGGATCGGTGTAGGCGAGGGGGTAGGTCGCGATGTCGTAGGCGACGTCAACGCCTCCTATGAAGCTCGTCTGCGAATTGAGCTTTACGACCTGCAGCGCGCGCTGGGCGGCCTGGTCGGACGGGGGGGCCGCCAGCGGGTTGGGATTGTAGACCGGGTCGTTCAGGGCGCCGCTTCCCTCGAGGCGGTCGGTCTCGCCGGAGAGCGGGTCGGAAGCGCCGTTGTAGTCCTGGAAATAGTATACCGTGTCCGCTATGACCAGCTGGTAGCCGGGCTGCGAGCCCATGTAGGCGCTCGCGTTCGTCGAGACGGGCCCCTGGATGACCATGTTGCCGCCGGCCGCGATCTCGAGGTTACCCTCGTAGAACACTGCGAACTGGAAGAGCGAGGTGCTCGAGAAGACGAAGTGCCGGCCGGAATGGAACTGGATGGGCCCGAGGACGGGGTTGACGATCTGCGCCACGGTTTGGGCGGTGAAGTAGTAGTTTTGTCCGGTCTCCAGCGTCCCGGGGACTATGCCTTCGGCGCCGCGGCTCGGGGTGCCCAGGTTGTTAAACTGGACCAGGCGCCCCACGCTCCAGCCGTCCTGCATGTTCGTGGAAAAGGGCGTCAGGAAGTCGTTTATGGTTGCGCCGCACACCTGCGGGTTGGATCCCGTGGGGTTGGTCAGGTTGTTCTGGACGCTCGCCACGTCGGTTCCCCCGAGGAGGGCCGTCTTCCACGAGAAATAGAGGTACTCCATCTCGCTGTCGGCGACCTCCTTGGCCTGGTCCAAGATGGCCTGGCGCACGGAGTTCCGGTAGGTCGTTAGGCTGTAGGAGAGCACGCCCGCCGCGGCGAACGTGAGGATAACGATAACAATCAAGGCAGCCAGGAGCGCGCTGCCTCGGCAAGGATCTCGTGTGAACGAATGCGGCTTCATTGGCTATGGAATTATTCCAATCACCCGTTTGTCGGCGTCAAGGGATTCTAGTCGTCCGGCGGCGGTGTTGGCGTCGGCGAAGGCGACGGTGATGGCGTTGGCGTCGGCGTGGGCGACGGGGAAGGCGTGGGTGTAGGCGACGGGGTCGGCGACGGCGTCGGGCTCGGCGTGGGCGAAGGAGTCGGCGTGGGCGACGGAGTCGGTGAAGGCGACGGTGTCGGCGAGGGCGTCGGCGAAGGAGTGTGCGTGGGCGACGGAGTCGGCGTGGGCGACGGAGTCGGCGACGGTGTCGGGCTCGGCGTGGGCGTCGGCGACGGCGTCGGGCTAGGTGTCGGCGAGGGCGACGGCGACGGCGTGGGAGTGGGCGACGGCGTCGGCGTGGGCGACGGCGTATGCGTCGGCGACGGGGTCGGCGTGGGCGACGGGGTCGGCGTGGGCGTGGGCGTCGGCGTGGGCGACGGTGTCGGCGTGGGCGACGGCGTCGGCGTGTGCGTGGGCGTGGGTGTCGGCGACGGAGTCGGCGTGTGCGTGGGAGTGGGCGACGGTGTCGGCGTGGGCGACGGCGTGTGCGTGGGCGTGGGCGTCGGCGACGGGGTATGCGTCGGCGTGGGCGTGGGCGTGGGCGACGGCGTATGCGTGGGCGTCGGAGTCGGCGTCGGCGTATGGGTCGGCGTGGGCGACGGCGTATGCGTGGGCGTCGGAGTCGGCGTGGGCGACGGAGTGGGCGTCGGAGTCGGCGTGGGCGACGGCGTGTGCGTCGGCGACGGGGTCGGCGTGGGCGACGGTGTCGGGCTCGGCGTCGGCGAGGGCGTCGGTGTCGGGGTCGGCGACGGCGTGGGTGACGGGGTCGGGCTCGGCGTGGGCGACGGAGTCGGCGACGGCGTCGGGGTGGGCGACGGAGTCGGCGACGGCGATGGCGTCGGGCTCGGCGTGGGCGAGGGCGTCGGCGTGGGAGCGGGCGTCGGCGTGTGTGTCGGGCTCGGCGTGGGCGACGGCGATGGCGTCGGGGTCGGCGAGGGCGACGGCGATGGCGTCGGGCTCGGCGTGGGCGAGGGCGTCGGGGAAGGCGTGGGCGTGGGTGACGGCGAAGGCGTCGGGGAAGGCGTGGGCGTCGGCGTCGGCAGATAGACCAGGTTGAAGGACTGGCCGGACTTGTTCGCGAAGACGGCGTTGACGGTGCTGGCCGTGTAGAAGCTCGACTGGCCCTTCTCGATGTTGATGCCCTCGGTCGACGGCGCGGCCAACGACAGCCTGAGCCCGACGTAGTACGTCGACCCGCTCGGGACCTTCAGCTGGGGAGTGAACGGGAATTGGTTGGCCGGAAGCGAAGTCGCGACGATGTACGTCGGGTTCATGCTCGCGGTCGCCGGATACCAGACCAGCTCCGTGTTGCCGGAGCCGGAATCGACCTGGATCGCGTATTGGCGCTGGCGCTGGACCGTGGCGACCTCGTACTGCGACACGTCGGCGGCGGCGGGCTGGCCCGACAGGTTCGCCATGGAGTCGGTAAAGGAGAGGGTGTAGACGGAGCCCACCTGCTGGACACCGGCGATATAGGCGCCGCCCGGGCCGAAGTTCGGATACGGGAGCAGGAGGTAGTCGCCCACCTGGGGCACGAGGTAGTCGGGCGCGGTCGGGGCGGGGAAGCTTATCTGCAGCGAGTGGCTCGAGAGCTGGGTCACCGCGGTCGTCGTTCCCGAGTTCCCCACGTTTATGCGGTAATTGAACGATGAATACGTCGTCGTCGTGGGGTGGAGCGGATCCAGAGGGGTGAGGAAGTTGGACAGCCCGAGGTCCGTGGACCTGGACATCTCGCTCGACAGGTGCTCGAAGACGTAACGGCCCCTCGTCGTCGTGTCGTTGATGGCGGTCGTCTTGCTCGTGCTGACCACGCCGTTCACCAGGAACGCCACGACCCCGACCATGAGGATGCACGCGACGCCGAGCGCCACGACCATCTCGACCATCGTGAATCCGACCGGCAGCCGCCTGCGGCGGCTCGCCTGGCTGGCCCGACCGGATTCTCTCGAGCGAGCACTCATGGAACGGACCTGATCGCGCTTACCGTCAGGGGCGGAAGCGGAACGCCCAGGAAGGAGTACGATATCGTGAAGTCACCGCGGAGTATGTAGCCGGCCGATCCGTTCTGGGGAACCGACGTAGGCTGGCCGAGGTTCGCGGGCGTGACGTAGACGTACCACACGGAGCGGGTCACGTTCGCCGTGATGGGCGCCCCGGTGTTTTCCCCGAGGACCACCTGGAGCCCCGCTGCGGTTCCGGTCAGGGTCGACCCCTGGAGCGTCGTCCATGTCAGGCCGGTTCCCGTCGCTGACGTGCCTTGGAAGAGGGGAAGAATGTCTCCGAAAGCGTCAGTCGTCTGCTGGGTGAGAAACTGGTCGGCGAGGGACTTGACGACGAAGCGCGCGTGGTCGTTGTAACGCGCCTTAGCGGCGACCCGGTACGAGCCGATGAGGACGGCGAGGATGCTCAGGATGATCATCGACAGCAGCACCGTTGCGATCATGACCTCGGCGAGGGTGAAGCCCCGCTCTGCACAGTCGCTGCTCGTCCGTGCGAGTGAACTTCTGCGTGGCGCGGATATCATGGGATGCGGTGTGAAGTGGCTTCCAAACAACCTGGTTTTGGCTGGTGCTAATGCATTGCAGGTGAATGGCTGATTCAACGCAAAACTGCGTTAAACAATCGTAATACGTAAGTACCGCATCCCGAAAGCAACTTTTTTTGGGCCTGTAAATGCGTTCGGAGCGGCCAAATAATCCATTGAAATTGATGCTGATAGCGGGACCCGTTTGTAAAACTCTCGGTGTTCCAAGGCTTCGTTTCCGGCCCCTGGCCGCTGGTCGCAAAGGGGGCCCGGGCGATCCCCGGGGCCGTGGGCCCCGCGGCTGACAGTTCCCCTTTTGGTGCGCGCGATCTCACGCCATCCATGTTTTCAGGTGCATCGGTTTCCCTTTGGTCCGGTCCGCTGTTTGCATGGCCTGTTGTCCCCGTTAACCCGGGGCCGAGGACGCGTCGGAGGAAGAGCGGGTGGCCTGAAACTCGGGGAGCGGCCCCCTGGCGATCCGTTTAGGAAGGGGCGAATACGACGGGTCGGGCCACCCTTACCTGCCGCTAGATCTATACCGCGGCGACGGTGAAATCGGGTCGTGTCGGAGCCGGGAGCCTCGCGACCCCTTCGAGACCGCGGAACCGGCACCCTTGGCAACGGCTAGCCTACGGGAGGGATCCTGCCGCCAGTCCTCGCGACCCGCATCGAGCCTGCAACTCCCGATCAGGGCTCCTGTACCCGCCTTTGCAGGCCTCTAATCGTCCGGCGGCGGCGTCGGGGTCGGCGTCGGCGACGGGGTCGGCGTGACCGTCGGCGTCGGCGTGGGCGACGGCGTGGGCGAAGGCGTGGGCGTCGGCGAGGGCGTGGGCGACGGCGTGGGCGAAGGCGTGGGCGTCGGCGAGGGCGTCGGCGAGGGCGTCGGAGTCGGCGA
>Ga0181526_10004980_pt1 | contig 10143 bp, 6 predicted proteins | sample PEATcosm2014_Bin_35_FD_119750 | JGI IMG/M metagenome (GOLD analysis project Ga0181526, IMG submission 119750) | Peatland microbial communities from MTU Mesocosm Facility, Houghton, MI, USA - PEATcosm2014_Bin06_30_metaG | ecosystem: Environmental > Terrestrial > Soil > Wetlands > Peat | place...
GTTTCGAAGCAATAAGGTCAACGGGCGCGCACCGTTAAAGCGTTACGGGCTAAGCGATGCGGAACTTACGGAACTTCGCGCGGTCGTGACACCGGGAGCCAAGCGGAATCCCTTCAAGCCGGCGCTGCAGTTCCGCAACCACGTCATCATCGAACTGATGCTGGCAACGGGGCTCCGCCGCGGCGAGGTCTTAAAGCTGAAGCTGAGCCACCTGCCCTTCGGTCCGAAGCATACCCTGACCGTGGAGAGGTCACCCGATGACAAAGAGGATAGCCGTCGTAATGAACCGCAGGTGAAAACCCGTGAGCGCGAAATCCCCATTCCCAAACCGCTGGCGGTGGAACTGTGGCGCTATGTCCAGAAGCATCGTAAGCCGGCACGGCATTCCTATTTGTTCACCAGCCAGCGTGGGGGAGTGCCGCTCGATGCTGCGGGCGTGAACGGGATTTTTAGCCTGCTCGTAAAACGGTGCTTCCCGGGCTTAGAAGGGAAACTCCATCCGCACATACTCCGCCATACGTTCAACAACCGGCTGATGGACACGGCACGCGAACTGGGCTGGAGTGATGACCGGCGGCAGAAAGTGCAGACGTACTTGAACGGCTGGTCCGACAACTCAAGGATGGCGGAGACCTATACGCGGCGCTTGGTCGAGGCCGAGGCCATGGTGTTGGCGGAAAAATACCAAGCCGAACTTTATCGGAGCTGAGCGGATATGCAGGGGGCAAGGCACGCCTCGTTCGACAAAGCAGTTCAACCGGTGAAGCAACTCTACGAATGGCAGAATCCGGGAAGGGTTATCGACCGCAATGGGATACCGGTGAGCACGGTGGGAGAATGCTGGCGGGTGAACAATGCCGCGCGATGCGGACTGCTCAACTGGGGCTTGATCGACACGCCTCCCGACATCAAGGACACCGCGAAAGCCTGGGTGGTACACCTGCTCGAATCAAACGCGCCCTTAACGGTGGCGAACTGCTTCAGCGAGTTCAAGTATTTCATCGCCGTCGCCGAGCCCTTCGAGTGCTTACACGACCTTACCTATCCGGCCCTGGAGGGGACGCTGGAAAGGATGCGCACGCTCGGAACCGCACGGAAGTTCGCTGTAGTACGGCAGTGGTACCGTTGGTGTGCGGACCAGTCATTGCCCGGATTTCGCGAGGAGGTTGCTGCCCAGCTGGATCAGATCAAACTGCCGTACCTGAAAGCTGGCGTGGCCGTCATGACCCGTGACCCCAGGAGCGGTCCGCTGGACGAACAAGAGCATTGGCTGCTCCGGCAGGCGATTAAGGCTGGCGAAGGCGAGCTGATTGAACGAGTGTGCGTGATGCTCGTGCTGGAAACCGGAGCCCGCCCTGCGCAACTGGTGCTGATCGAGGAGGAGGATTTTCAAATTTATCGGGCGCCCTCCGGGGAGTCCTTTTATTCCCTCGGTATTCCGCGTTTAAAGCAACGAACCGTGAATGGCCATGAGAAGAAACGGCGGCGCATCTCACCGGATCTGGGGGTATTGATCCAAGCGCTGGTGGCTCAGAATCATCGCCAACACGGGGACCGGGGCCCGCGGATGCCGCTGCTGTGTACGACGAAGAATTTGCATCTGAGAAAAGTTCCGGAACCCTTGCAAGCGCAATACGCGCTGCATCTCGCCACGCGATCCTTCAGCTATCACGTCGAACATTACACGCTGGCGGCGAGTATCATCTCGCCGCGTACCGGCAAGCTCCTCCGCCTCTGCCCCTTGAGACTCCGGCACACCTTTGGAACCAGGCACTCTGAACAAGGAACTCCCGCCCGGCTACTTGCCGAGTTGCTCGATCACTCTTACCAGACCAGCTCGCTGTATTACGTCAAATCGACGAGCAAGACGGTCGAGCGGTTGAACCGGGCGCTCGGCGAGAACCCGCAATTCACGGGCATGATCCTTCGTTTTCTGGGGCGAGTGGAACCACGAACCGGGGCGGAATCTCCGGCCAGGATCATTCCGGGAGTTACGCCCACCTTGAAGAATCTGGGAGGGATTGGATTCTGCGGGGCGGATTATCTGTGCCAGCTTTATCCGCCACTCTCGTGCTACGTATGCCCAAAGTTCGTCGCCTGGGTCGACGGGCCACATCAGCAGATGCTGGAGGAATTACGCGTGCAGGTGGAGGCTCTTGGCCAGCGTAGCGGGAATCCCAGTGACCGGATTCCCCATCAACTCACCGAGGTTATGGAGGCGATACAGGCAGTATTGGCCGAAATCGACAACGGCCGGAAAGGGACGGATGCGCCGCATCATGCAAACGCCTGAACAGCAGCAGCTGGTTAAGGTCATTCAGGCCGCCAAGGCATTGAACACGTATCCTGATATCACGTGGAACTCCACGCGATGGAGGATTCTGCCCTACGACCGGAGCAGGCGAGCGCATAATCGGGATTCTCGTGATCTGGTTTTCGCGCGGCGCAGGAAGAAGTTCTCGGATCCAGCTGTCCCTTTCGCTCCGCCCTACGACGATTTTGCGAAAGCCGTCATCCGTACCCGAGCCAGCGTGCGCGGTGTTGGTGCTTCTTCGCAGCAGATGATGATCCTGGCGTTGCGATTCCTGTACGAACCTCTTCACCAACCAGGGCTATCGGATCCCACCCAGCTTACGCGCCGACACTTCCACCTGGCCGTGGTAGACGCGCGGAGAGAATGTAGTGAGGCGTCAGCCTACGGGATTGGACACACGCTCTTTGAAGTCGCGTTGTTTCTGAATACGCACCGACTGACGCGCGTGCGGATTCACTTCAAGAATCCTGTGGCACGCCCTTGCATAGGAGATCGTCTTGACCCTGTCTCCCAGGCTGAGGGCCTCAAGAAAATGCCCTCCGCCGAGGCGCTGGAAGCTCTGGCGGCGATCTCCAGCTGTCCTTTAGACGAGAACGAGCAGGTGCTTCTGCGCGTCATCGATCTGCTGGTGGCCGGTGGATTCCGCGTGGGCGAGGCGCTCACCTTGCCGCGAGATTGCTGGGTTGAAGAGACAGCGCTCAACCCGCAAGGACGTCCCCTAACTACCGTGGGGACGGGAGAGCCTGTGAAGCGATTCGGAATCAGATACTGGCCAGAGAAAGGTGGAGACCCGATCGTGAAGTGGTTGCCCGATTGCGCCGTGGCGCTGGCCAAACGAGCCATCGAGGATTTGACGCGTCTCTGCCAAAAGGCGCGAGAAGCCGCTCAGGTGATGGAGCGGAACCCAGATCGGGTGCCGCTTCCGGGTGAAATTGATCCTGAGCGGCTACTTTCCATGAAGGAGCTGGCAAAAGTTCTGGGTCTTCCGCGCAGGAGCTCCTTGTGGCGGTTTTTGAAGCACAGCCTCAAGCTGCGGCCGGCCAAGCGAGTCAGGCTCCGTAAGGCCGGGCAACCTACACCTTGGTATCGGGTTCGGGATATCGAAGTCGCCTTGCTCGGGCGGCGCGGAGAATTAGAAGTCCTGCGCACCCCGCAGGGCAAGGTCCAGATGCTCTCGGAGTCGCTCTGTGTGGTTTTTCAGAACCAGTTCGATCCCCGGCAAGCAACCTTCCCGTTTCTGCCCGAACTCGTCAGCATCGGTCAGATCGCCCGCGTCCTGGGATCGAAAAGCGGCCGGCATTGCTCGGTATTCGATCGGCACGCTTATACGACGTCGGACGGTGCACGCTTGAAGATCCGGACTCACGCGTTCCGTCATTGGGTCAACACGCTGGCTGATCGGGGCGGCCTGTCGGACGTGGAGTTGGCTCGCTGGATGGGCAGGAGGGACATTCGCCAGAACGAGGCTTATAAGCACGGTACGGTGGAGCAGCGAGTAGCCTGGGCGCAGGACATGCTGAAGAGCGGAAAACTCTTCGGCCTCACCGCCAGCGCCTATCAGGCCATTCAGGATCCGGTTCGCAAAGAAGAATTCCTTGAGAGCTTTGTCAGCGTGGCGCACTTCACGCCTTATGGCGTGTGCACGCACGACTTCGCCTTGACGCCCTGTCCGTACCACCTCAACTGTCTTGCCGGCTGCGCAGAATACCTCCGCACACGGGGTGATCGCGAGGAGAGACAGAACTTGATTCAGTTGCGGGCGTTCACCGCGTCGGAATTAAAGAAGGCGGAAACGGCGCTGGACAACCAGAGCCGGGGAGCCAGCAATTGGGTCGATTTCGACCGGCGGGTGCTGGCCGGCATCGATGCAGCCTTGGCCGTCGACGAACAAGAGGCGCCGACGGTGAACGCCAAACGGGCCGTGTTTCCCAATGGCCAGAGTCACGGTAGGGCCATCCGGTGATGAACATGAGGACGTCCAACCCAAAAACCAGGCTGAATAACCGTGTGGCGAATCGGGCCAGGCCCTTGCGCGCTGAGACGCTGGTGAACGCCGCCCGCGCGGAACTCGCGCGCATGGGGAAGCTTTCGCCAAAGACGGACCCGATCAACATCTTGCGGCTGGCGCGGCGGTTGGGCGTGACACGCCAAGCGCTTTACAACAACGACCTCCAAGCTGTGGTCGCGGAATACGCTGAACTGCAGCGCAAGAATTTTAGCGCCGAGGTGGAGGCCGCCGTGCGGCGGCGTCCGCTCGAGGAGCGCATCCAGGCACTCAAAAAGGAGAACGAAGAGCTGCGCCGCAAACTCGATGGCTGGATCGAGCGGTGGGTAACGGTGGAATACAATGCGCGGCTGCTGGGCAAGAATGCCGACAAACTCTTCGAGCCGATTCCGCCGCCCCAGCGCAAGGCGCTCGCCGTCAGGAAAGGGAGGGAAGCTCGTGGATGAGATGAACAATGAAGGAGATCGCCAAGGTGTGAACAAGAGCGGCCAACAACGAGGCGCCGAAAATGTCGCGGGTGTGGTCGCCTATCTGGAGCAGCTCGACCGGGCTGGAGAGACGCTCCCGCTGAACCCTGACGGTGGACCGAACTACAGCGAGATCGCGCGGCAGTGCGGATTCGGGCGGCAGGTTTTTTACACCAATGAAAAGGCCCGCGGACTGGTGGAAGAACGCCTCCGCCGTTTCACAGAGTCACCTGAGAACCGGAAAGTCGGAAGTGCGCTTCACAAGGCGGAAGCTCAAGATCGGCAGATCCAAAGACTCGAAGAAAAGGCCGCCACCCTATCGGCAGAAGTTGAGGCACTGCGCCAGCGAAACCGGGAACTTCAAGAGCGTCTGAGGCAATACGAGCTGATAGAGGAAGTCATGGATATCGGGAGGTATCGTCCTTGACGGCAGAAATCACTCTTCTCGTCACTTCGGTTTATCCCGGACCTTGGGGTGGAGCGGTCTTTTTTGGAAAAGACTCCTCGGGTCAGCCGGTGCGCGCTGTGGCCGACAGCGCTCATATCGGTCGCCCTCCACGGCGGGGCGAGACCTGGCGACTGGAGGGAGCCTTCGCGCGGCACCCTCAATTCGGCGATCAGTTGCAGGTTGAAAGAGCGCACCCGGTGAAACCTGATGGACGGGTGATCGCTTATTACCTCACTCATCATCCCGCCTTTCGGGGAATCGGGATCGGACCTGCAAAGGTGGCGCGGCTGTCGAAGACGTTAGGTGATCGGCTGGTATCGCTGCTGGATCAGGAGGACATTGAAAAACTCAGTTCCGTATTGGGCGAGGAATGCGCTCGCAAGCTCATGGAGCGATGGCGGGAGAACGCGAAGGAAGCCAGTGTGATGGCATTCCTCGATAGCTGCGGCGCCGACGTTCGGCTGGCTGCCCGCGTGCTCCGCTTCTGGCCGGACCGCACGGTAGAGAAGTTGCGCGAAAATCCCTACCGTCTTCTCTTCCTGGTGGGGTGGCCGGCCGCGGATAGGATCGCACACTCCCTGGGCATGGACGCGGAAGACCACCGCCGTCTGGCCGCGGCCGCAGAGTCGGTCATCTATACGCGGCTTCATGCCGAAAAAGACACGCGGGTCGACGCCGCGGCCCTGCAGAACGATATTCTAAAGCTGCTGCGTCTCCGGGACCTTGGGGCAGCTCAGCGGGCGATCCAGATGGCCGTTGCGGAAGGCAGCATCGTAGGGGATGAGCGGACTGGCTATCAGGCCTTTGGTTGCGCGGTAATGGAGAGGTCTCTGGCCGCGAAATTCCAGACGCTGCTATCGCTCCAGGGTGCTGAACCGGATCAAGGAGAGGGCGCCACTCCGATAGATGAAGCTATTCTTTCCTTCGAGCAAGCGAATGGAATCAACCTCCATACCGAGCAGCGCTCCGCCGTGAAGATGGCAATGTTGCACCCGCTGAGTGTCCTTAAAGGCGGGGCCGGCGTCGGCAAGACCACCGTCCTGAAAGCCATCGGCGCTGTCACGGAAGCGAGGAAGTGTCGGATTGTTCAGATGGCTCTGGCCGGCCGTGCTGCCCAGAGAATCCGCGAAGCCACGGGCCGGAATGCGTTTACGATCACCGCTGTTCTGAATCAGCTCAAACAAGGCCGCCTCGCAGTGGGCGACGGTGATCTTGTCGTCATCGACGAGTCGTCGATGCTGGACCTGATTCTTGTTTATCGCCTGATGCGGGCGCTGCCCGAGCGCCTTCGCTTGCTGCTGGTGGGTGACCCCTTCCAACTGCCACCCATCGGTCCCGGCTTGGTGTTTCACGCGTTGGCGGAGAGCGACGCCGTGCCCCAACAGGAACTTACTCAGGTGCACCGCCAGGCGGCGGGCAGCAGCATTCCGACTTTCGCACAGGAGATCCGCCAAGGACGGGTTCCAGCCTTTGATTCCTTCACCAGTGCTGCGCCAGGGGTAATGTTCATCGAAACCGCAAGCCAACACATCACGCGCACTGTCGTCGATGTTCGACAAGCCCTGGCGAATTACGGTGAGGTGCAGATCCTCGGTGTCACCAAACGCGGCGACGCCGGCGTGGAGACGATCAACGCGGCTATCCACAAGCTCGTGGCGGTTGACCGGCCAGAGATTCCTGGCTGGGGCCTTGCTGAAACTGAACCCGTGATCCACCTGGTGAACGATTACGATCGCGACCTTTTTAATGGAAGTCTGGGACGCATCCGCCGTATCGTCGCTGACCGTTCGGAAGCAGGGACTTACAGTTGCACGGTCGAGTGCGACTTCGATGGTGTGGTCCACCGGTTCGCGGAGGATGCGCTCGATCGCCTCGAATTGGCCCACGCGATCACCGTTCATAAGGCGCAAGGGAGCCAGTTTCAGCGCGTCATCATTCCGGTCGTGTGGAGCCGTCTGTTGGACCGCACACTCATTTACACGGCCCTGACGCGTGCGGTCGATCAGGTGGTATTGGTGGGTGACCGAAAGGCGCTGGCCAATGCCATTACGGCTCCGCCCCGCTCTAAACTGCGGCAGGTGGGATTCCAGATCCGGACAAGTGGGGACACACGCCAACCTTCTCTACCTGAAACCAGTTCGTGACGGGGATGGTCTGAGGAAACTTGGGTTATCGAAGATCTCATATTTCTTGTAGCCGATTTGAGGCGGGACTGTTGGGTAATGAGCGCCTCACTAGAAAAGGGCGAGTTGCTGTTCAGATATCGGATTCGATCTCTTCTTGCGCGGGAGGGGCCTCGGCTCCGATGGCTGCGATCCAAACGTCAGCAGGCTCGCGAGAGATGGCGTTGGGTTCTGCGGAATGGGCACGCAGGTTTCAGGCGTGGTGCCGGCAGGGCTTTCAACGGGCTCTGGGTCGTGGGTCATAGCGGGGACGATTCTGTTTTGCTCTGCTTGGATCTGTCGCCAAACCACATCGGCCTGCTCCCCGATTCCCCGTTCGGTAACCAGTTCCCTCGCCATGGCGGTCAGCATGTCTTCACCGTCGCCGAGTGCCTGAAGTCCTTCTTCGGAAAATTTTCCCTCCATGGCCAGCGAGACCAGCAGCTTTTTCCCCATGAGGCGTAAACACGTTGTTTGAACGGTATCCTCATAGTGTAAGTAAAAGACGCGCACTGGTTGCCGCTGCCCGATGCGCCAGGACCGGCGGCTCGCTTGGCGCAGGGTGTGCAGAGAATAGCCTGATTCGTAAAAGATCAGGGTAGGGTGGCTCAGAAGGTCGAGTCCGGTCTCGATAATTTTGGGATGGGAGATCGTCACCCGGACGCCCTCCTCCAACTTCTTTTCGATCCAAGCTTCCCGTTTCTCCGTAGGCACATCGGAGGTGAGTACAGCCACACGGATACCTTCCCGTGCCAGGATGCTTTCCAGGTGGCGCGTCACGTCGCGCTTCTGCGTATAAACTGCATAGATGTGGCAGCGACGGCCTGCTCTGACCTCAGCCTGGACAATTTCAAGCAAGCGGCGCTCCTTCGCTTGGAGGCGCTCGCAGTCCAGATCTTCTGCCTGAGCAATGAGAAACTTTTCCCGCCGGCCAGTTTCTTCGTTGAATTCCCAGCCATACAACTCACCGACTTGGTAAGGCCTATCCGGGTACATTAAGAGTGCATTGAGGCCCACACTCATCACCGACTGGTTGCCGCGATGTTCCTTGAGCGCGCGCTTGACGTCGTCTTCCAACTGGCGATAGGCCGCGCGCAAGGCAGGGTCCATCTCGACGCCGATTACCTCTTCCGTGTAGGTGGGCAAGTCACACGAGATGTCTTCCAGCGAGATGAACGCTCCCAACTCCATCAGAAAGTTCGCGAACAGCAGCGGGGAAGCTCCCGGCCGGCGCTTGACTTGTGTCGTCACCCGCGCCTTCGAGCACGCGTTGTCGGCCGGCTGGATCGTGGTGATTTTCTCCAACACTCCATACGTCTCGGCGAACGACCGTACACCGGCTTCGCCCCACTCGTAGCCGAGCCCCACCATCTTCTCAGCCTCCAGGCGAAACAAGAGATGATAAAGGTCATCGGCATAGCCGCTCAGCAAGGTGCCGGTGAGAACCACCAAGCGATCGGTACAGGCGGCGAGCGTACCGAGCGCGTTGCCTTGCGCCGTGTCACCGGCTGTCAGTTGATGGACTTCGTCGCCGATGCCGTAGTCAAAAAAGCCGGGAAGATAACGACTGATGAATTCCATCGGCGCCACGCGGCGGATCCGTTTCCCGTCGGCCTGCCAGAGCGGGCTGTAGAGCATTCGCCGAGACTTGGTGCTGGTGTGGTCCTCTTCCTCGCTATGGCCACCGAGGATCTCGCTAAGGCGGACTTTATTGAAATCCGAGGCGAGCAACCGCTCGTCACCCACATAAATGGGGCGTCCTGTATCCGCATTGACGACGCTGCCTTGGTAACGCCCGCACTGCGCCACCCGGTAGGCGTGCCGCCAGAACCATCCCAGCTTAGCTCTATCCCTTCCCACTATAAATAAGGATGGACCTGAAGAGATCTCCTGTCGCCAGCGTTCCCGAGCCGATTTGTAATTCTTTCGGAGACGAAGGTCAGTCAGGGTGGTGTGAAATCCTTCGCGCACGATCTTGCCGTGGCGAAGTCTCACCTCGTTGATGCCATGTGGGGACCCATTCCGCGCTCGATCACGCAAGGCATCGATGAAGAAGACCCTCACGCGGGGCAACGTCTGGAAAATTTCTCGAGCCATCTTCAAGGTCAGATGACCCGGCACCAGTGCCAGCGCGTTATAGGGCTTCCCCTCGGCGTGGCAATGAATGGCTGCGAGCGCAATCAGCGTCTTCCCCGTCCCACACTCTCCGATGACTGCCGCGGCCCGCGCCCGCTCCCAACGCCGGATCACGCCCATGGCTGCGAGTTCCTGAACCCGGTAAGGCCTGCGGAGCAAAGTTTCCATCAGGGGTGAAATTGGGTCCCCGGGTGTATGTAAGGCCGGGTACGTCTCAATAATGCGCTCGCCCATCTGCTTGCTGAAGCGTCGCAAGTAATCCTGAATTGTTTCGGGAATGGACATCAGAAACTCTTTCGAGAAATGGAAATCAAACCGGGACGGCCTCGGGAAAAGAGTGGCCGGGGAGACTGCGAACCTGAAAAGTAGACACTCACATAGTAGACACTGCGAGATGCGGAAACTGCACTATCCCCCACATTCAATTAGTCATACAGACATAGTGGACAATCATCACTAAACAGAATCGACCAATTGAGGTGGGACCATTGCGAGCGCCGCAAAGGGTCGGTTCTCAGCGTGGGTTTGAATCGCACCGAGCGATACCAGCGTCTTGCCCGTGCCGCACTCCGCAATCACGGCACCAGCTCGGGCCTGCTGCCAACGTCGGA
>Ga0181526_10004981_pt1 | contig 10141 bp, 10 predicted proteins | sample PEATcosm2014_Bin_35_FD_119750 | JGI IMG/M metagenome (GOLD analysis project Ga0181526, IMG submission 119750) | Peatland microbial communities from MTU Mesocosm Facility, Houghton, MI, USA - PEATcosm2014_Bin06_30_metaG | ecosystem: Environmental > Terrestrial > Soil > Wetlands > Peat | place...
CGACCTTCTGAAGAAGATGCAGCCACCACTGCATGCGCTGGTCAATTTCGGATGGCTGGAGTTCATGGCGGATCCGATCTTCCACGGCCTCAAGTGGCTGCACGAGTACATTCCGAATTGGGGCTGGGCCATTGTGGTGCTCACCCTGATCATCAACATGGTGCTGTTCCCACTGCGCATTTCCAGTTACAAGACCACCATGAAAATGCAGCGCGTGGCCCCGGAAATCAAGCAGATCCAGGATAAGTACAAGAAATACAAAATGAACGACCCTCGCAAGGCCGAAATGAACAAGGAAGTCATGGCCATTTACTCGCGCGAGGGTGTTAATCCCATCGGTGGTTGTATCCCGCAACTCCTGCAAATGCCCATTTGGTTCGCCTTGTGGCGTGCCTTGCAAGGCACCATCGAATTGCGCCACGCGCCCTGGTTCGGCTGGATCACCGATCTTTCGGCCAAAGATCCTTACTACATCCTGCCGGTCCTCATGGGCGTGTCCATGTACCTGGCATCGAAGATGACGCCGATGCCCACGGGCGGCGATCCGCAACAAGCGCAAATGATGAAATATATGCCCCTTGGGATGGCGGGAATGTTTATGATTATCCCGTATCCTAGCGGCTTGGCGGTGTATATTCTTACCAGCGGATTGATTAATGTCCTGCAGCAGTGGTATCTAAATCGGACTCACCCCCTTCCCGCCCCAGCCAAGCCCTCGCGCGCCAAGAAATGAGCGCGGGCAGGTTGTAAAAGGGACTCCGAAAACGCAGCCAGGAGTCACATGTCCAAGGAACTTGTCCGCGAGGGTAAGCTCGACCGCGAAGCCGCGGCAGAAGCTTTGCGCAATTTTTTGCAACAAATTGTTCGGACCGGCGGGTTTGATCTCAAGGTGAAGGTTCGAACGGCCGAATCAGCCGGCGGCACGGAAGAAGGCGAAGCGGAAGTCTTTGCGGATATTGACGGCAAGGATAAGGAAATATTGGTTGCGCGCGGTGGGGAGGTGTTGAAGGCTTTGGAGCACCTGACCTTTCGCGCCCTTGGGCTAGAGCCCGCCTACCATGAAAAAATTCATCTCGATTGCGGAGGCTTTCGCGCGCTTCGCTTTGAAGAATTGCGGATGACCGCGCGCGTGGCTGCCGAACGCGTCCTCGCTTCGAAACAACCGTTCCAGTTGAATGCCATGTCCTCGCGTGAGCGCCGCATCGTTCACCTCGCATTGAAAGACATGCCCGGCGTGCGCACGGAAAGTGTGGGCACAGGCGAAGACCGCCACATCGTTATTCATCCCGCCAAGAATCAGCCGGAATCCTATCGGCGAACCCAGCCTTGATGGATTGCCTTACCGTCGGAGGAAAAGCGCACACGATAGGTGAACGAAGCCGGCCGGTCTCGCCGGGCCTGCGGAAAGCGCTTATCGGAGAACTCTACGATGGCATCCCCGCCTTCCTTATGAAACTGAGTCACGGGAAACCGCGCGAATCCGAGTACCTTCTGCACCTCGGGAAGCTGCCGCGCCACTTCAATGTATTCGTTGGGAGGAGAGTCGGGATAAAACGTGCGTGTGATGACTTGAGCGTCCGATGCATCTCTTTTTTTCAGGAGGTTGTCACTGAGATCCATGCGGATCTCATACACACCCCGAGGAGCGCGCACCAGACCATCCCAGTGCCAGATCGACGGGGGCAAGGGCAATGCCCCAATTGCCTGTACTTCTACGTTTTGCTGAGCGGCGAACTGCGTAACTCTCTCGAAGGCTGCACGGTGCGCCAGCGTCGCAGCAAGAATATAGGCGATGGCCACGGCCAGCCCGACGCGATTCCAGGATTCATAGTGGACGCGCAATCCCCAGCCGCGAGCGCCTGGTAAGAAAAACAGGACAGCAAACATCGCCGTCGCCACAAGAACTGCTGAGCTGGAAATCGGCGCCCCAACCGCTAGTCCGATTCTCGAGATCAGAAGAGGTGTAGGAGTAAAGACCGCCCACAAGATGATGGCACGTCTCCGTGCGTGCTCCGGATCTTCGTAGGTCCAGGCGAGCAATTGCGGGATCAGCAAAATTCCCGTAAACGTGAAATCCACGATGAAGAGAATGTCCCAGGCCGGTCGCGACCATTCGAGTGGGGACCAAATCATCGTTCCGTACGTAGTCAACAGATCCAGAAAAATGTGACTCAGAATTCCGACGGCGAACAGTCCGATCAACGTCAGGAACGAAGGCGCTTGCCATTTTCGCCAACGCGCGATGGCTCCCATCAGCGCCGCGAGGATCACCGACCAGATCGGAAGCAACAGCAGTGAATGGGTGATGCTGCGGTGCCAGGTAATCATCAACAATGGATCGCTCGAAAAGAACTCGCGCAAAACATCAGAGTCCGGAAAGACGGCTCCGAGCATCAACGCCCAGGTAGCCAACCGCTTCTTTCCCACCTCTGTTGGAGGAAACAAGTCTCGGCCGCCGAAAGCGGCTTTACTGAGTAACGCACCAGCGATTCCGTGGGTAATTGTGTCCATAGGAAGAAATGTGCGGGATTCCTCAGATGACGTGTAGCAAGGGTGAAGTTTTCTTTAGAACGCGGCCAATCCGCGCGGCCTTGACGTCGTTCCGCTGCAGGCAATTCAGGGCAGCTTCCTCGGTTTCCGGCGCAATGGAGATCAGCAAGCCGCCTGAAGTTTGCGGGTCGAAGAGAATTGCCCGCTTTTCCTCCACAACGCTTTCCGCAAAACCCACGCAATCGCCAATGAAGTCGCGGTTATTCTTGAGCCCGCCGGGAATCATTCCTTCCCGGACGGCATCGAGGGCACCAGGGAGCAGGGTGAACGCATCGTGATGAATCTCGAACGAAACCGGCGCGATACCGCTCGCGGGATCCCCTAAAGCCATTTCGCGCGCATGGCCAAGCAGACTGAAGCCGGTCACGTCGGTAACTGCGTGGATGCAGCCCTGGCCGGCCTTCGCTTCCAACTCCCGCAGTGCTTCCGAGGCCACATCGTTCAACTGGCTCATAGAGGCGATAGCCGCGTCGACGGATTCTCTGCGGGCGCGATCCCTTTTCTGAGCGGTAGAAATCACACCTGTGCCGAGCGATTTTGTGAAAAGAAGCACGTCATTGGTCTGCGCGCCGACATTTCTCCAAACTCGATTCGGGTCGATAAGACCGGTGACCGCGTAGCCGAATTGAATGTCTTCGTTGCGAAGAGAATGCCCCCCTAGGACGCTGCATTTCGCTTCGGCCATCTTGTCGAGGCCGCCACGCATGATCTGCTCGAGGATCGCCGGATCGCCCTTGTCAGGGAACCCGACAATCGAGAGCGCGGTGATCGGTCGCCCACCCATGGCGTAGATGTCGCTGAGCGAGTTCGCTGCGGCGATCTGCCCGAATGTGAAAGGGTCATCGACGACAGGAGTAAAAAAATCCACAGTTTGCACCAGGGCCAGACCCTGGCCGATCAGATACACTCCCGCATCATCATTGGTGCTGAAGCCTACCAGAACATTAGGATCGCATTGGGCAGGAAGCCGTCGCAAGACCGCATCGAGTATTCCCGGAGCCATTTTTGCGGCGCAACCCGCCGCTTTTGCCATGGAAGTGAGCTTTACCGTTTCCGCCACGCCAGCCCTCGCAGTACAGCGCATCGATTATAACGATGCAGGGATGTTTCTGCTCGTTGCGGATATTTCGCCATCGATGTGCGCTGCGATTACGGCACCACGGAGAGGAAGATAAAAACCGCGAAAATGACGAGATGCACGATTCCCTGAAGCACGGTTGTGCGGCCGGTTCCTAGGGTAATCACGCTGATGAGCAGTGTAAGAGCCAGCAGCACCCCTTCTTTCGGGTTGATGCCCAGCGTGAGCGGTTTGTCCAGCAAAATGGAAACTGCTGCGACCGCGGGAATGGTCAGTCCGATGCTCGCTAATACCGAACCCAGCGCCAAATTCATGCTGGTCTGCAAACGATTCGCACGCGCGGCCCGCAAAGCCGCCAGGCCCTCTGGGAGCAGCACCAGGCCTGCAATCATGATGCCCACCACCGCTTTCGGTGCGCCTGCTTTTTCGATTCCAAACTCCATGATGGGGGTGAGCGCTTTCGCCAGTGCCACCACAGACACGAGCGAAACGAACAACAGCCCGGCGCTCAGCAGCGCGACTTTATTTGGCGGTGGCGGCGTGTGCGTTCCTTCCGCTCCACCATCGGCAGGCAAAAAATAGTCGCGGTGGCGTATGGTCTGCACAAAGAGAAAGGAGCCATAGAGGATCAGAGAAACGATGGCCGCGAAGATAAGCTGGGAAGGGCTGAATGTCGGCCCCTCTGTCGTGGTTGTGAGATTCGGAAAGACCAGCGTCAGTGTGGTGAGCGCGATCAGTACCACCAGCGCCGCATTTGCGCCCTGGAGCTGAAAGGCCTGTTCGCGGTGGCGCATACCGCCTGCCAGAAGACACAGGCCCACGATGCCGTTACAGACAATCATGACCGCGGCGAAAACCGTGTCTCGCGCCAACCCCGCCTTGTCAGCACCACCCGTGATCATCATGGATACAATCAGCGCCACTTCAATGATGGTGACGGCGAGCGCCAGAACTAACGTGCCAAATGGCTCGCCAACACGGCACGCCACGACTTCGGCGTGATAAACAGCCGCGAAAACGGTGGCAATCAACGCAAATGCTTCTGCCGCTGCGAGCGGCCCACCGGAGCCGAATACCAATTGCAGAACGAGAACAATGCACGCTAACAGGGGCCAAGTCCACGACCACCAGGGAATCCGAGTTGGACTTAATTTCATGGGGAATCCTTGACGTTCCGAGCAAGCAAGATATCACATCGCGGATAGCCGGAGGCGAAACGCGGCGTCTGTCTTTGCCCTTTTCAGCATGCGCTGCATGGCAGAGATGGCAGGAAACACGGCCCATCGGGACAACTTGCGTTTGTGGGCGCGAAAGTGTTCTCATCGGTCAATGCCCTGGGACTTCTGGTTCATTTTTTTGGTGCTCGGCGTCGTACTCCCTTGGCGAGGCCGGGTGCGCTTGCAGCGGTTGTTGGCTCAGCCAACCACAGGCACAAAACAGAAGCTGGTTCTCTATGGCACCACGATCGCATTTCAGTGGATCCTGATGAGCCTCGTCGCTTGGCGCGCGTTGGCCCGCGGATTGACGGTTGCAGAACTGGGGCTTGCGCGACGCGTAACCGTAGAGCTAGTGCTCTTGAGTCTTGCTGGGATTCTTCTTCTCGGCACTTTCCAGTGGTTCAATCTGCGACGAATTGGCCGTATGACGGGTGCCATACCGGAGTTCATGCGCAAACTCGCCGAGCGCCTGCTCCCGAACTCGCCGCTCGAATTGGCCCCCTACTGCGCACTCGCTGTGACCGCGGGATTCTGCGAAGAGTTCCTCTACCGGGGGTTCGCTGTGGCGGCGTTAAATAGAATGGGAATGGCTGCTTGGCTGGCTGTAATTATCTCTTCTGTTCTGTTTGGGTTGGCGCATACTTATCAAGGCAAAAGTGGAATCGTGGGAACGACAGTCATGGGGTTGGTCTTCGGCATTGCCCGCGTAGCATTCCAGAGTTTGGTGCCGGTGATGGTGTGGCATTCGGCGGTCGATTTGGTGGCAGGCGTAGCCGGGCCGAAGTTTCTCTTGCGCCGCGAGTAGTTAGATAACTTGTTTATTATCATTATATTACAGGATATTTACTTTAATGACAACAAATGTGGATAAGCCTCTTTCGGAAGACACGATACGGCGCGCTTTAGGTGAGTTTCAGGTCTCGCTTAATGAGAAACAAGTCCTTTTAATTCAGAAATATATGCAGATCTTGCGGCACTGGAATGAGAAGCTGAATTTGACCGCAATTCGTGACCCTCTGGAGATACTATATCGTCATTTTTGCGAATCCATGTACGCCGCAGTGGCCGTCCCGGGTGATTTTGGTCGGCTCGCCGACATTGGCACCGGTGCCGGCTTTCCTGGGATCCCCTTGAAGATCCTGAGACCGGAACTTGAGCTATTCCTGGTGGAGGCAAATATAAAGAAGGGGACATTCTTGGCCGAAGTTGTTCGTGAGCTTGAACTTGCGAATGCTCGGGTGTTGATTAGCCGATACGAGGAGCTTTCTGAGGAGCTTGCGCCTCTGGACTATGTTTGCTCGCGGGCCCTAGGGGAGTTCGGCCCATTCCTCGATTGGGCGGCCTCTGAACGATTGTCGGCGCGCCGAACTTTGCTCTGGATCGGAGGGCGCGATCTGGAGGAGGTGCGCCAGTCGCCACAATGGGAGTGGCAAGAACCAATTTCAGTCCCTCAGTCGCTTCGACGCTATCTCTTGGTCGGCACAAGGAAGGCCGCACTGTCGGCGTAACGACAAACTGGCAACGAAATTCGCATTGTATTCAGAAATCCCCTTTCTGGCCTCATTTTCCTTGCGGTGATCGTTGGTGGAATGTGTGTTTCCAGCCGGCATAGGTTCCACGTGGAACCATTTTGCACCTTGAATGGCCCCTCACGACGTTGCCCCATGGAACGAACAACACCATCTCTCACGAGACGGAAGTTTCACGTGGAACGATTCGTGAAGTGCGAACAGGTGAGGTTCAAGAGTTCGGTCGCGTCGAATGTCCCCTGTGGAACACTCGATACGCTGGGCTTCTTGATTATGGCCAAGTAAGTTCTGCGAGAAGAAGGGAATAGAGACGATGTTTCACGTGGAACAAAATGGATTCCACAGAAAATCCGCAGCTCAAGCGTTGTTTCACGTGAAACAACTTGCTTCCACGGGTCGGTTCTGTTACGTTCTTGCTGTTTGGGGGACTTTTCTTGGCCCGGGTCATTGCTGTTGCGAATCAAAAAGGCGGGGTGGGAAAAACTACCACCGCTGTTAACCTCGCCGCTTGTCTAGCTGCTGCTGAGCAGCCCACATTACTCATCGATTGCGACTCACAAGCGAACGCTACCGCTGCGATCGGTTTCCCAAAGGATCCTGCCCGACGAACTGTTTATCATGCACTCATCCTCGGCGAGCCTTTCGAAAGAATTGTGCAGAAGTCGCAAGTCGAAGGTTTGGACGTGCTTCCTGCAGACAAGAACCTCGCCGGAGCTGCTGTTGAACTTGTCATGGCAGAAAATCGCGAGTATAGATTGCAGACTTTCCTCCAACCACTACGAGCAAACTACAAATTCATTGTATTGGATTGCCCGCCTGCACTCGATCTTCTGACCTTGAACGCCTTGGTGGCCGCCGATTCGGTGATGGTCCCGATTCAATGCGAATATCTCGCGCTCGAAGGTGTTTCGGAATTACTGGACACGTTGATGCGTATTCGGAGGACCCTAAATCCTAGCTTGGAAATTGAAGGAATTCTACTGACGATGTATGACGAGCGAACGACTTTGTCGCGACAGGTTGCCACGGACCTCAGGAGTTTTTTTGGCGCACAGGTTTTTCAGTGTCAGATTCCACGAAACGTAAGACTCGCGGAGGCGCCAAGTTTCGGTAAGCCTATTATTTTCTATGATATCCATAGCAGGGGCGCAGAGGGATATACGCAGCTTGCACAGGAGGTAATTGCCAATGCCGAGAAACGCGTTGGGGCGGGGGCTCGGAGCGCTCATTCGGGAGCCTGAACCTCAGGTTCCTCCAAAGCCTGAAATAGAGAATCCGCAACCGGTTGCCAGCGTCCCTACGACCAGTGGCGCAGCGGCTGCGGTTGCGCCGGCAATGAGTCCTGCTCCGTCAGGCCCGTTGCAGATTGACATCGACCTGATCGAGCCGAGTCCCTATCAGCCGCGCACACGCTTTCGCGAAGAAGCGCTTGATGAATTGGCGCGCTCGATTCAATCGAGTGGCATCATCCAACCGCTCGTATTGCGGCCAATTGGAAAGCGCTATCAGTTGATCGCCGGCGAACGGCGCTGGCGTGCGGCGCAAAGGGCTGGACTGAAGAGCGTATCGTCGATCGTGCGTCAGGTGCCTGACGAACTGGCGCTCGAAATGACGCTGGTTGAGAACATCCAACGAGAGGATCTCAACGCGATTGAACAGGCACGCGCCTTCGAACGGTTGATGGACGAGTTTCACGCGACCCAGGAAGCCGTCGCGGAACGGACCGGCAAGGATCGCGCGACCGTTGCGAATGCAATTCGGCTCTTAAAGCTGGAACCGACGATTCAGGACTGGATTGAAGAAGGGAAACTGACTGCCGGACACGGGCGCGCTTTGTTGGCTGTGCCGGATTCGCAGATGCGCATGCGCTATGCACAGCGCGCGGCGCGCGGCGGGCTTACAGTGCGGCAAATCGAGCGGTTGGCGTCCCGGCGCTCGCGCGGGGCGAAGACCCTGACGGAAACACAGCTCGATCCCAACATCCGCGAAGCATTGGAAGAGTTGCAGCGTCATTTGGGAACGAAAGTGCTCTTGCGGCAGAAAACCAGAGTGCGGCCAGGACAGCTCGTTCTGGAGTTCTACGACGAAGCGCAATTGATGGGGATTTACGATCGGCTGATGAAGTAAGGATGGAGCGCCTTCCGAGCGCTCCTGCACTATCGTTCAGGAATTGCATTCGACAACTCTTCCGTCGAGCGGCGTTGACTTCGCCTAGATCCACGTTAGATTGGTAGTGCATCCTCTGGGGGTATTTTCATGGCATGGAAGTGGCCAGGCACATCGAAAAATGGCATTAGCGAAGAGTGGACCGGATTCATCGATCAGGGCGTGTCTCTCGAAGGCACACTCACGCTGACTGGAACGTTTCGCATCGACGGACACGTCAAGGGAAATATAATTTCCGAGCAGACGGTTGTGCTTGGGGAAAATGCCAAGGTCGAAGGACAGATTGAAGGGAATCGGGTGGTGATTGCGGGCCGTTTCGATGGCGTGATTTTTGCCAAGGGTCGAGTGGAGATTCAAGCCAAGGGTGTTGTCACCGGCGAAGTACACTCGCCATGCATGGTGATCGATCCAGGCGGGATTTTTGATGGGCGTTGCCACATGCTGGCATCGTCTGATGCAGCCGCCGGGGTGACGATTCCGATTCGAGCACTCAGTCAAGCATAAGTACGTTGCCTCAAATAACTAACCTTTATTGTACATTTTAATGGTTAGCAAGCTCACTGCTAAGAGTCTTGCTTTGAGATACTTCCTTCCGGCGCAGTTATCGAGTTTTCCCCGGGAAAAGGCAGGGCCGGGACTTCGATCAGCTTATCCTCTTTTGGAGCAACGCACAGACCTGGGGCAACTAACTCTTCGATGCGATTGGCTCTGCTCTGCATGTGGCTGCTTCCCCATCGCGCATGCCAGCGGCGATATTCGGTTGCCAATCGAGATGGGGCACCTTCGAAGCGTTCGCTTTATCGTAACCCTTTCGAGCTTCGTCCGGACGATTCAGCCTCTTCCTGTATAAGTGCCTCGCCGCGATAAGAGCCAGGATGGACTGTTTTTCTGCGGCGTGAGCATCAGCGAGTTTTCTCTTCCTAGAGTGAGCGGTTTGCCGAGGAGAAAAGGACTGGCACGAGGGACAGTTGGGCCAAAGAGTCCAAGAGCGTTTGGCGTGAGTGGAATTCGAGTGCGCGACGACGACGGAATAAATCTCCCGTGTTGGTGCATTCAGTTGACAGTGTTTGTGGTCGCGGCTATCGTTCGAAGACGTGCGCGGCGAGGCGCGAATTCGATGAAAGTTCTGGTGATTGGTGGCGGTGGACGTGAGCACGCGCTGGTGTGGAAGCTGAAGGAGAGTGCAAGCGTAGAGAAGATCTGGTGCGCGCCGGGGAACGGTGGGATTGCGGGAGAAGCCGAGTGCATCGCAATGGATGCAGGCGATGTGGCGGGGCTCGTGGCGCTCGCGGAAAAGCGGGGACCCGATTTGACGGTCGTGGGACCAGAGTTGCCGCTGGTGAATGGCCTTGTGGATGCATTTGAGCGACGGAAATGGGCGATCGTGGGCCCGACAAAGAGCGCAGCGCAATTGGAAGGCAGCAAAGTATTCACAAAAGAGTTCCTGGAGCGGCACGAGATTCCGACGGCGGCCATGTATGGGGCTTACGATTCGCCGGGAAGCGCGTACGGGGCCCTGTGCGAAGTGGACTGGCCTGTAGTGATCAAGGCGGATGGATTGTGCGCTGGCAAAGGTGTATTCGTGGCCCCGAATCCGGACG
>Ga0181526_10004982_pt1 | contig 10140 bp, 8 predicted proteins | sample PEATcosm2014_Bin_35_FD_119750 | JGI IMG/M metagenome (GOLD analysis project Ga0181526, IMG submission 119750) | Peatland microbial communities from MTU Mesocosm Facility, Houghton, MI, USA - PEATcosm2014_Bin06_30_metaG | ecosystem: Environmental > Terrestrial > Soil > Wetlands > Peat | place...
ACGGTCGCGCTCTCCGAGACGATGGCGACCTTCGCCTCGGAGCAGAGCGTGCCGGCCACCTTGAGCGGGCCGTACGTCTTCACCTTCAACTGCTTCTTGACCTCGACGTCGCTCAGCCCGAACGGGACCTTCCCCGGCACGTTGACGTTCACCAGCCCAACCACCTACACGGACGGGGCTACGTCGACCAGTCTGGTCGCTTCGGCGACCGGGTCGAACCCGTACCCGACCGTGGAGACACTCACTGCCACGGTCGCTCCGGCCGGCACGACCGGCACCGTGCAGTTCGTCGATGGCACGACAAACATCGGCAGCCCGGTGACCGTCAGTAGCGGCGGGACAGCGACGCTTACGCTCGATGGGGCAGCTGGCGACCCGCCGGTTCCGCCCGTCGGCGCCCACAACTACACGGCCACGTTCACGCCGAGCCCCGCCTCACAGAACGGGGTGACGCTCGCGTCGTCCACGAGTGCGGCGCAGACGCTGACCGTGACCCCTCCGGCGGCGCCTGCGGCCACACTGGGCGCCTCGTCCACGTCGCCGTACAGCAACCAGACCGAGACACTCACCTGCACAGTGACGCCGGGCACGGCCGGTACGGTGACGTTCTACAACGGGACCACAGCACTGAACAGCAGCCCGGACCCAGTCGGAGCCTCGCCGAACAACGTGGCGACCTACGCTGCCCAGTTCGCGGTCGGGAGCTACTCGTTCACCTGCCAGTTCACGCCGAGCCCTTCCACGCTCTACGCGCCGGTGGTGTCGAGCCCCGTGGCCGTCACGGTGACAACCAGCCCGAACCCGACTGCGACGGAGCTCATCCAGGTCACCGTGGCGAACGGGTCGCTGACCATCACGACACCGAACACGCCGGTCGTCCTCGGCACGCCGGTCTTGAACGCTACGGCGACCGCCCTGGTGGCCAGCGGGCACCTGAACAATGCGACCGTCACCGACACGCGCGCCGGCGACATCGGCTACACGGTGACCGGCCAGTTGAGCGGTGACTTCGTGGGTTCGGGACACCCCGTGCCGGCGCCCGCGCCGGACGCCTTCAGCGGCGACGACCTCGGCTGGACGCCGCTGACACCGGCGACTTCGGGTGCGGGCCAGAGCGCGACGGCGGGCCCGGCAATCGCAGCGCCGCTCCCGCCGCTGGCCGCAGGGCACACCAACGGCATCAACTTGTTGTCCGTCGCGGCGACCCTTGGAACCTCCCCTGCCGGCGGCAGTTACGGCTCCATCCAGTACGGGGCGACTCTGACGTTGGACATCCCTACCAACGTCGGCGCTGACCTGTACCAGGACACGATCACCCTGACGGCGATGTAGGCAGAGGTATCAGACGACAAAGCGGTAAGTAGATGAACAAGGACACGGGTGGGGTAGCGGTAGGTTCGACCTATCGTTGTCCCACCCGGTCCTGCAGTTGCCCCACCGCCATTGGAACGTGTAAGTTGCCATTGCCCCACCTTGCATTGCCCTTTCAACAGCCAGATTGGAACGCGAGAGGTTCGACCCACCGTCGCCCCACGCGGTCCTGCCCCATTCACCGCCGCCGATTGGAACCACTAGACGATGTTGTACGAGACGATGACGGTCGGGAGGCTCGGCCGAACCCGCCGGGTGACCACGACCCTCTTCGTCCTGGCTCTCGTTGTGTTAGGCCCGTTGGGCGCCTCGACACCGACCCTGGCCGGCCAGCTCCTTGAGTCCGGCGGGCAGAAGGCCTCGTCCGGCTCCGGCTACGTCACCTTCGGGATCCAGCCGTCCGGGCCGCGCCAGCCGGACCAGAGGACCTGGTTCATCTACACGCTCAAGCCCAGCACGACGATCGAGGACTGGGTGGCGGTGACGAACTTCTCCCTCACTCCGCTCCGGATCAATCTCTATGGTCGAGACGCCGTGGAGTCTCCGACAGGTGGCTTCGACGTGCAGCTGTTCGCCCAGCGGCCGGTACAGGTCGGCCGCTGGATCCACCTGCAGGTGTCCTCGGTGGTCGTAGATCCCCGCAAGGCTGTCATCGTTCCGTTCACCATCACGGTGCCGCAGGACGCCAGCCCGGGGGACCACGCCGGCGGCATCGTCGCCTCGGTCACTCGGACGGCCATCGGAGCGCACGGCGCCCAAGTCCGAGTCGAGCAACGGGTCGGCGTGCGCGTCTACGCCCGCATCGCCGGACCGCTGCATCCGAAGTTGGTGATCTCCGGGCTCGTCTCGCACTACGCCGGCTCGTGGTCGCCCTTCGCTGGCGGGACGCTCACCGTCACCTACACCGTGCGAAACGTCGGCAATCTCGACCTGAGCGCGCCGTCGGTGCTGCGCCTGACCAACCCGTTCGGCTGGTCCCGCACCGTGCGACAGAGCGGCAGCCCACCGGATCTCCTCCCCGGCTTCTCCATCCAGGTCACCCGCGTCATACACGGGGTGTACCCGGCCTTCCGGGTCGACAGCACGGTCACCGTCGATCCGGGTTTCTCGACCGTCTCCACGGACAGCGGCCTCAACGAGACATCTCTGCGCCTGGGCGACGTGTCGGCCGGCACCGGAACGTGGGCCATCCCGTGGCCGTCGCTCGGACTACTGCTCCTGCTGATCCTCGTCGTGGGTTCGGCGATCACTGTGCGTTTCCGGCGACGTCGCGCCGATCAGCAACAGCCCCCGGCGGCGCGCCGGGTGGCGGTTGCCGCGTGACGCGAGCCGCCTGACGCGAAAGGAAACGGAATGACGCGAACGAAGAGAGAAGACATGAGGCTCCATTGGTTGCGCCGGTCGGTGCTCAGCGCCGCTTGCGGGGGTACCGCCCTTGTCGCCGGCTTGCTGTTCCCGGCGGCGGCGTCTGCCGCGCCGGCGCCCGGTGGTCAAGTGGTCGTGCAGCCGGCGGACGGCAACGACCTGACGCAGTTGACCTTGATCACCTCGGGTCCCTGCGGGCGGGGGACGAACCTCGTCGCGACCGTGTTCGGCCACGGGTTCGGCCAGTTCGGCCAGAACGTGATCGGTAACTCGCCGACCAGCATGTTCGCCACGACCGCCTCCCGCGGCATGATCATCCCGCTGGCCGGGACGATGCGGTACTTCGCCAACATCCCGCAAGTGCCGGTCGTGTTGTCCGGCCCCTACCGCTTCGTCGTGTACTGCCGGACCGCCACCGGGCTGGCCAACTTGCAGACGTTCACGAGCCGCCCGGTGAGCTTCACCACCTCCGGGTCGGGGGAGAGGATCTACCACACCGTCAACCCGGTGGGAGTTCACACCACCCAGGCCAAGCCTCCGGCCGACCCGAACCCGAACGGGTCGCCGACGACGGTTGCGGGCAAGAGCGCAAAGGGACACGGCACCGGCACCGGCACCCACGGCGGCACCACGGCACCGCCGCGGAGCAGCGGGCACGGAGTTGCCAGTGGTGCAGTGGGGGCGCCCGGCACCGGGTCGTCCGGTGGTATCTCGGCGCTGACGACCGTCCTTTCGATCCTCGGCGCACTCGTCCTCGCGGCGGCGACCGGCATCTTCCTCGTGCGGCGGCGACGGCCTTCGGCAGGACAACCCCTTCGCCGACCGAACATCAGCTCGTCTACTCACTGAAGGAGAAAGTTCATGATCAGCAGATCAAGGCTCGTCGCGTTGCTGCTCACTGGCGCTGTCTGCGTCAGCGTGGTCGGAATCATGGGATCCGTGGGATCAGCGGCCGCCACCGGCACTGGCACCGACTACGTGACTCCTGGCGCCGGTAATCCCGACACGGCGCTCACCGTGAACACGAACGGGTTCTGTCCGACCGGAAACACCAACTTCGATGTTCAGGTGTCCGGCGCGGGCGTCACCACCCATCCCTTCATCTACGGCAACTCGGTACTGCCTACGGCTGGCGCAGCTGGATTCTCTGTCACAGTGGCTCAGACGCTGAGCCAGTTCGCGTCCGAGCAGAGCCCGGCGGCCACCATCAGTGGCGCCTACGAGTTCGACTTCAACTGTTTGGCGAGCTCCACCGCTCTCAGTCCGGACTACGTCTTCGTCGGCACCATCAGGTTTCAGGGCTCGGGCAACGGCAGCTCGAACACCTACACCAACACGGCAACGACGGTGGCAGCGAGCCCGAGCGGCTCCGCCCCCTTCGGTAGCAACGTCACGCTCACTGCGACGCTGAGCCCGGCGAACGCGGCGGGCGAGGTTCAGTTCATGGACGGCAAGAGCAAGCTCGGAGCACCGGTCAAGGTTTCCGGCGGCAAGGCGGTGTACAAGACCTCGATCCTGGCCGTCGGTTCACACAACGTCACCGCGACCTTCGGACCGTTGCCGGAGGACACCAGCGGTACCTGGGGCCCGTCGACGTCCGCGGTCCTTCGCTACGCCATGACCACTCCGGCACCGGTGTTGCTCCCGACCGTGTGGGGGACAGTGAAGGTCGGATCGACCGTTGACTGCGTCCAGGCGGTTGCCTACGCGACGCGCACGAGCTGGTCCTGGTACGAGAACGCCCACAAAATTGCCGGTGCGACCCAGCCGCAATACAAGATCCCGTCGTCGCTGAAGGGCAAGAGCCTGGCGTGCGAGCTCTCGGCCACGAACCGCGCTGGCACCACCGCCGAGACCAGCACAGCGGTGAAGGTCCACCCTGCGTGACGGTGAGCCAGGATGCCGAGAACGGCGCTCACGCGCTGTTCATCGACCTGGCTCGTCCCGTGGCGGCGGTGGCGGACCGGGTCGCCGGGCAGACGAACGCCGACCTGCGCGACTCGGCCACGGCACCTGCACCCGACGAACCGGTTTCCTCGCGCGCTCCGGAAAGGACCACCTGGCCGGCACTCGCTGGCACCTCGCTGCTGATCCTGTCCGGGCTGCTGCTCGGGTTTGTGCTCTGCATCACCGTGGTGGGCGGTTTGCACTACCGTCGGGCGCAGACGGTCGGCTACGCCGAGTTCCGATCGCAGCTGGCTCTCGCCGAGGCACCGGTCGGCCAGCTCGACTACGACGGCCGGCCGGTCGCGGTGGGGGCGCCGGTGGCGGTGCTCTCCATTCCGGCTTTGCAGTTGCACGCCCTCGTCCGCGACGGGACGACGCCCGGGGTGTTGACCGACGGCCCGGGGTTGGCGCGGGACACGGTCCTTCCCGGGCAGGTCGGAACGAGTGTGGTCTTCGGCCGGAGGTGGACGTTCGGCGGCCCGTTCGGCGGTCTCGGCCGGTTACAGCCGGGGGACGCCATCTCCGTCACGACCGGCCAGGGCACGACCCAGTTCCGGGTCATCGACGTGCGTCTGCCAGGCGACCGGGTACCCCTCGGGCCGGCGGCCGGCCACGGCCGGCTCGTCTTGGTCACCGCCGGGGGATCACCCTGGCAGCCGTCGACCGTACTGTGGGTCGACGCCGACACGGTGTCGGCCGGTCAGTCGGTCGGCCCGGTCGTGCCGACGGCGCTGCTGGCGCCGACGGAGAGGATCCTGGCAACGGACAGCTCGGCCTGGGTGCCGGTGTTGCTGTGGAGCGAACTGCTCCTGTTGGTGGCCCTCGTGATCACCTGGTTGCGTACGCGGTGGGCCGGCCCGCAACTGTGGGTGGCGGCTGTTCCGGTGGTTCTCGTGATCGGGCTGGAGCTGGGCACTGCAGCGGCCCGGTTGCTGCCCAACCTGATGTGAGGGGTGAGAAATGAGCCAGATCGCCGACCTGCAGGTCGCGGCCGCCCGGGAAGTGTTCGGTACCAGCGGCACCTCGACGCTCGAGGCACGGGCCGTCTCGGCTTGGTTCCGGGACCACAAGGTCCTCGAGCGCGTCTCGCTGACGATGGCGGCCAGCCGGGTTACGGCGTTAATCGGGCCGTCCGGGTGCGGCAAGTCGACCTTCCTCCGGATACTCAACCGGATGCACGAGCTGGTTCCGGGCGCGAGCCTGGCCGGCGAGGTGTTGCTCGACGGGGAAGACGTGTACGCAGCCGAGCGCCGAGTGACCGAGGCGCGCCGGAAGATCGGCATGGTGTTCCAGAAGCCGAACCCGTTTCCCGCCATGTCGATCTACGACAACGTGATCGCTGGGCTGCGACTGACCGGCACCAAGTTCGGCACGGCGGCGAAAGACCAACTGGTCGAGGAGTGCCTGGTCAAGGCGGGGCTGTGGGTCGAGGTGAAGGACCGGCTGCGGCAAGCCGGCGGAGCGCTGTCCGGCGGTCAGCAGCAGCGGCTGTGCATTGCCCGCTCGTTGGCGATCCGCCCGCGGGTGCTGCTGATGGACGAGCCGTGCTCTGCGCTTGATCCCACGTCCACGAACCGTATCGAGGAAACCATCGCCGAACTCGTCTCCGATGTCACCATCGTCATCGTGACGCACAACATGCAGCAGGCGGCCCGCGTCTCGCATCACTGCGCTTTCTTCCTCGCCTCACAGGGGACGCCCGGCGCGATCGTGGAGCAGGGGCCGACCCAGGAGATCTTCCACAGCCCAAAGGACACTCGCACGGCGGACTACGTGCACGGCCGCTTCGGCTGAGGCGCCGGCTGGTACTCGCCAACCCGCGCGGCGGAACCTTACGGTGCAGCAGATAGGACAAGGCACCCCCCGGCATGCCTCCGACACCTGATCGACATCGGATGATCTCCTTTCCACAAAGCGGCGGTCGAGTCGTGGAATCGGCTCGCCTGAATCCGGTGGCGGTCGTTGTGCCATAACGTTCATCTGAACTTCATCGAGTTGGCGTGAGCGGCACATCTTCCGTTCACGGAGCCTGGTTAGGTTGCCTGCGGTGATGCCCTCAGGGATCGCGCGCCCAACGAACCACTCAGCGTCTTCGACCGCGGTCGGCGCGTGATCAATGCCGCCCGCGATGAGCGCGAACGCGGGACGCGGGAAGGGCGGGCAGCACGGGTTGCGCGGGCGGGGCGACCTGCCGGCGAAGAGATAGGTCACTCCGAGCAGCCGGAACCGCGGCTTCGCCAGACGACCCTGATTCTCGTCATCGAGAATGAGGAATCCCAGGCCATCGCCATCAGCGCCGGACTCGAGGCGGAGGGCTTCAGCGTCGTGTGTGCCGAGGATGGGCGCGTGGGTCTCGAGCTCTTCTACGAGACGACGCCCAACCTCGTCATTCTCGACGCGTCGCCGCCGGAGCTCACCGGAATCGACGTCTGCCGGCGTATCCGGGAGTCAGGGTCGTCGGTGCCTGTGATTGTGGTGAGCGCACGCGCCGAGGAGCTCGACGTCGTGGTCGCCATGGAGGTCGGTGCGGACGACTTTCTCGCGAGGCCCTATCGCATGCGGGAGCTCGTCGCTCGTGTTCGGGCCCTTCTGCGACGCAGTGCTCCACGCCATGTCCGCTCGGCGACGGCCGTACAAGCGGTAGCGGCTGTAGCGGAGCCCGAGAGTTCCCGTGTCTTGCAGGTCAATGACCTCGTGCTGGATCTCGATCGACACGAGGTCCGCAGGCGAGGAGAACCGATCGCGCTCACGCGGCAGGAGTTCTGGCTGCTCGAGGAGCTGATGCGAAGGGCCGGCCTGCTTGTGCGCCGTCACGAGCTGATCGACCGCATCTGGGGGCCGGAGTTCGCAGGCGACGGAAAAGTTCTCTCCACGCTTGTCCGCAGGTTGCGAGCTCGCATCGAGGATAACCCGGAGCGACCCGTGCGGGTCGTGACGATTCGTGGTCTCGGCTACCGGTACGAGCAGGATCGTCTAGGCCAACCCGTCGTTGAGGGACGAGCTACGGGCGTCGGCCAGCAGCGCGGTTCGCCCTTTCTCGATAGCGGCGACAATTCACTGATGCTGGTGGGCGAACTCGGCTCGCCGTTCATCGAGCGCGGCTGGCACGCGTTTGATTAGTTGGCGAGAAGAGCTCCTGAAGATTCGGACTGATACGACGTGAGAGCGTCGATCTACTTGCGGGCATAGGCCACGAGGGGATCAGGATCCGCATCGAGGGCTCGGACGGCACGGCGGAGGGAGGGCAGCCAGCGGTGGGCGTCGGTCGGCTGCCACGACCCGTTTACCACGGCCTGCACGAGGGGGTCGTTGCTCTCACTCGGCGTTGCGAACCTGACCCGCAGTGATCGACCGGCGGCCAGTCGGACGTCGCAATCGGTGAACTGCACCCGCTCGATCGTAACTGTCAGGCGATGGGCCAGCTTCGCCACGGGCCGTCCCGTTGCCGTTGGCGCATGGAAGCGATGCTCGCACGAGGTGGCTCACGACTCGGGGGCCGCAGGTCTGACGGGGCGGTGATGGATGACCGAGACGTCCTCGGCACCGAGCGCCTCTTCCTCGTCGACGTCGATGGCAATCACGGGCCGGAAGAACCTCTGGGCGATCACGGTGGGGATGAAGGCCGACAGGATCACCACGGTGATGAGCTCGGTGTACTGGTTCTCGCTGATCAAGTGGTGGGTGAGGCCGAAGAGCGCAGAGATGGAGCCGAACGTGAGGCCGGTGGCCATGAGCAGCGTCGTGTAGGCGCGCTCGCGGCGGGGCAGCTTGAACGCCGTCGCCGTCGGCCAGACACCGAGGAACTTGGCGCTCACCTTCACGAGCAACAAGGTCCCGATCACGCCGGCTCCGGTGACGAGGGCCCTGGCGTTGATGAGGAGTCCGGCGTGCAAGAAGAAGAACGGCGTCAGGAGCGCGAAGGCGATCGCCCGCATGCGGTCCATGAGAACTCTGTCGTGCAGGAAGACACCGGCAACGACGAGCCCCACGATGTAGGCGGGGAGCACCGCTTCGCTCGCGGCCTGATCCGCCAAGCCGCCGAGGCCCATGAGCACAACCAAGAGGAACTTGACATCCGGCTCGCTCACCCGGTGCCCGACCTTGCCGATGACCCACCGCGTGAGGCTCGGGAGGACGACGACAGCAGCCAGCGTCACCACGACGAAGACGACGAGCAGCCACCCGTAGTTGGCGAAGAGCCCGCCGAGGGCGAGCACCGTCCCGAGGTCGGTCACGAAACAAGCCGCCAGGATGAGCTTGCCGATGTCGTAGCGGTTCAAGCCGGTCTCGACCATGACGGCGTAGACGACGGCCACCGAAGTCGTGCTGAGCGCCACGCCACCGATCTCCGCCGCGTGGACGTGCCAGTCGAGAGCCCAGCGGCAGAAGGCGAAGGCGCCGAGCAGCGGCAGGATGAACGAGACGAATCCGATGGAGAGGCTTGCCTTCCAGTGCTTACGCAGCGCCACGGGATCGATCTCCGCCCCAGCGAGGAACGTGAGGATCACCGAACCGAGGCTCGCCAGGAACGTCGTGTAGGCGGTCTGGGTGACGTGCTCCTTGATGCCGGGGATGTTGCCTGCCAGCGCCCCGAGAACGATCTCCACGAGGGCCACGGGTATGGCGATGCGGATGCTGATGAGCGAGGCAAGCAGCGCCAGCCCCAGCCAGATCGCCGTCACGTAGTACAGGTTCATGGCTCCTCCTGCCGCATGGGGTCTGGCAGGAGAGCCGACGGGCAACCTCGCCAGAACGTGTGGTCCTGGTAGAAGCCATCAGCCGGTCGGGCGGTTCGGGCTGGCGGCCCGCCGGAGCTTCATCCGGTTCGTCATAACGCTAATCAGCGATGACTTGGTGTGCACGGCTTTCCAAGGCGCGGTCGGGCCCACCCCGTACGGGACCGGTCGTTTGACAGCCACCTGGCGTGTGCTCAGGATTGGTCATGCCTGCGCCCGAGGATCCGTCGGCGGTCCCGTACCGTTTCCATGCGCCTCGCGAGGTGCAGGCGGGTGAGCTCGTTCTCCGGCGCTGGCAGGAAGACGACCTCGAAGACTTGTTCGAGTCGGTCTCCGCCTCGCTCGAGCACCTGCGCCCGTGGATGCCCTGGGCGGACGGCTACGACCTCGACGGTGCCCGCGAGTTCCTCGCCCGGCAGGCACCGAGGGCGACACCGGACGGAGACGAAGCCGTCAGCGACGCCGGCTATGCCATGCGCGACCCGAGTGGGCGCATTCTCGGGTCGTGCGGCTTGCACGGCCGCCTCGGTCACGGAGCCCTCGAGATCGGCTACTGGGTCGACGTCCGGCACACCCGCAGGGGCATCGCCAGATTGGCGGCCGCCCTCCTGACCGAGACCGCCTTCGCGCTGCCCGGCATCGAGCGGGTGGAGATCCACCACGACAAGGCCAACGTCGCCAGCGCCGGCGTCCCGGCATCTCTCGGCTTCCAGCACGACGC
>Ga0181526_10004983_pt1 | contig 10139 bp, 7 predicted proteins | sample PEATcosm2014_Bin_35_FD_119750 | JGI IMG/M metagenome (GOLD analysis project Ga0181526, IMG submission 119750) | Peatland microbial communities from MTU Mesocosm Facility, Houghton, MI, USA - PEATcosm2014_Bin06_30_metaG | ecosystem: Environmental > Terrestrial > Soil > Wetlands > Peat | place...
CTTGAGTTGCAAAATAGGCGGCACCCGCGAAATAAACTATGTCATCCCGACCGGAGCGAAGCGAAGTGGAGGGACCTTGTGTTTTCCAGCTGCCCTGCCGCCAAAATGATCCTTGTCCAAGCACAAAGCGGACTTATATGTATATGCGGCCAAGTCAGACCTATCGCCGCACTGCGGTCTTAGCCAGAAAAAACTGAGGTGCGGAACGACCAACGCTCCGCACCTCCCCCCTCACTATTTCTGATACACGAAATGGCCACGGCGGTTCTGCTGCCAACAAGCTTCATTGGATTCAGTACAGAACGGCTTCTCCTTGCCATAGCTGATCGTCTTGATGTTGCTGGCACTCACCCCGCCCTGTACCAGCGCGCTCTGGACCGAGCCCGCTCGGCTGTCGCCCAAAGCCAGGTTGTACTCGGTCGATCCGCGTTCGTCGCAGTGTCCCTCAACCACGAAGTGGATATTGGGATGCTGCTGCAGGAACGCAATATCCGCCTGCAGCGAACTTTGCTGGTCAGCCCGAATATCCGACTTGTCATAGTCGAAGTAGATGTCCTTGATGTTCTGCGAGAACAGCTCCTCCTCGCTCGGTCCGGGCGCCGGAGGGGGTGGTGGTGGTGGCGTAGTCACGGTGACCCGTGCCGTGGCCTGCTGCGTTCCCCCTGCTCCCTTAGCGGTCAAGGTGTAGGTGGTCGAATCGGACGGTGTAACTGACTGCGATCCGCTGGCTTGCACTGCTCCCACGCCGTCGATGCTCACGTCGGTCGCATTCGTGGTCTGCCAACTGAGGGTTGTCGACTGTCCCTTCTCGACCGTGTTCGGACTTGCCGTCAGCGAAGCCGTCGGCGCTGGTGGCGGCGGTGGGGGTGGTGGTGGCGGCGGTGGTGTCTTCTTGTGGCAAGCGCCCAGGAACAGGATGGCACCTAACGCGAATATAAGCGTGATCCACTTCATTCTATGCTGCTTCACTTTTCCTCCCTTGCGTATTCGCGCGCCGCTGCCCACAACGCGCGCCTCAGAATTCGTAGCGGGGCGGGTTCAATTCTCCGCCTCCTCCGGGCTAGTTAACTTGAAGAATTCGCCAAACACTAGTGTTACAGACATTATGTTAAATCCTGCAATCTGGGATTTGGCCTTTTTTCTGCCTGAAGCTGTTTTCGGCCAGTTCCTTCGGCGCCACTTGTCGATTGTCATCCTGAACAAGCGTACTTTGCGCGGTGAGGGATCTGGGCGAGCCGCGCGATGTGTCGCGTTCTTTGCGACACAATAACCGCGCGTTTGGCTCGCTTCCCTATCAAACTGCACCACTACCCCCTACTTCCAACTCCAGTTCGGCTGCGTATTGCTCCCAGTGGAAGTCAGTTGCTTCTGGTTGCTCCCATCGGCCAACATCTCCCAGATTTGTTCGCCTCCCGCACGGCTGGACTGAAAAACAAGATGCCGCCCGTCCGGAGACCACGACGGAAAATCGTTTCGTCCGCCATCGTGGGTCAGTTGCACCCACTGCTTGCTGGCCACGTCCATCAGATAAATATCCGACGCGCCCGGAGCGCCCGGCCCGTAATGACGAATCCACGCGAATGCCAGGAACTGCCCATTAGGCGACCATGCCGGCGATACCGCATAACCCTGGTCGGTAAGCCGCTGCACATTGGTGCCATCCGCTTCCATGGTGTAAATCTGCGGCAGACCGGTGCGCCCGCTTACCCACGCGATTTGCGCGTTCGTCTTGCGATTCCATACCGGCGAAACATCCGGACCCTTGAAAGAGGTCACACGTTTGAGATTTCCGCCTGATTGATCGACGGTATAAATTTCAGGGTCTCCTGAACGAGATGACGAAAAGGCCAATTTGGTTCCATCCGATGTCCACGCCGGGGACAAATTCGTGCCGCCAAACTTGGGGAAGCTAACCAGTCGATTGAGGTCCATCGAGTACATCAGAATGTCCCAACCCGATTTCGTCATCGAACTGAAGGCCAGACGTGAACCATCGGGCGAAATCCGAGGAGACAGCGAAATCGAATTCAGATGCGTGATCTGGCGCTGGTTCGCTCCATCGTAATCCATGACCCAAATTTCTTTATGTCCGGTACGGCTGCTGACAAAGTAAATCTGGCTTTCAGCAACGCCCGGAATGCCACCGCCCAGTCGGAAGATAATTTCGTCCGCGAACTTGTGCGCGATTGTCCGGGCGGCATTGGTGGTGGCTGAATCCTGATACTGTTTGCCCAGCACTTGCGGCGACGCAATATTCTTGACGTCATAAAGCCAGCCTTGCACCGTCACATTGCCGCCGGCCACGCCCAGGTTGCCGAACGCCAACATCGCGGCATTGGGAGGCAGAGAACTCCAGGACGAGAACTGCACGTCGGTCGGTGTGCCCGGAACTGCCAGCGGATAGAAACTCTTCGAAACCATGTCGAAGATGCCGGCATTATCCAGGTCATTCCAGAGAGTGTCGTTGAAAACCTTGAGCAGGGCGGCGTTCTGGGTGTCTGCAGTGGAAGGTTTAAAGTCGGGGACCGCGAGGCGAACTTTCTCCATCCCCAGGCCCGTGCCGGTTTTTATCCAATCCTGGCCTGAGCAGGGAGTTACAGCAATAACCGCAGTTAAGAAAAGAAAGAATACCGCGGCGCGAACCCGAGATTTGATTGTGCACTTGTGCGTGCCGGTCGTCCTCTTGCCGATACCAGCCTTCAGATCAATCCTAAGATGATAAACATCGAAGTGCAAGTTGCCCATTTGCATTCCGCCATCCATTCTTCCAACCAACAAACTGAGAACCGAACTGAGAACCGAGAACGGGTAACTGAGAACTGGCTTCTTATATCCACTTCCTCTAGGTTGCCCGTTTCTTCCGATCCCAGACACCTCAACCTGTTTAAGAACTGAAAGCCGACAGCCCTTCCAAATAACCTGAAGCCGAAAGCCGGAAGCCTGAACCAAAACTACCGCTTGTAATCAAACCAGAACTCAACCGAAACCTTGCTCTCGTTATAATCCGGAGGCAGTGGACCAAAAGTATCAATGCGCTGCAAAGCCCGCACCGCCGACTGATCCAGCGAGGGCACTCCGCTCGACTGCTCAATCTGCACCTTCGCCGGGTGCCCATCCCGCATGATGTCAAACGTCACATAAACTCTTCGCGCATCCGAAACCCCCGGATCCACTTCGTACTTAAGCCAGTTCTCGGAAACTTTTTGCTGCACCACGCGCACATACCACGCATAGCGCGATCCAAAATCCCCTCCGCCGCCGGTAAATCCAAATCCGCCTTTTGCCCCGCCCGCATTGAAGGTTCCATAAGGTCCACTGACCGGGCCGCCTTCTCCGAATGGAACTACGTTGCTGGCTTCGTCTTCCGGTTCAGGCGTGGGCTTTTGCTTTGCGCTGCTTTGTGGCTTGGGTTTTATCTTCGCATTCTTGTCGGGAATCGGAATCGCTTCCGGCTCTTTCTCCTCAGCTTTTGGCTGCGACTGCGTTATTCCCTTCGATTCATTCGCCAGCACATTCTGCGTCTGTACGCTGCTGGCAGGCAGAGGAACTGAACTGACCAGCGTTACTCCCATCGCATCCCCGCCGCCACCCGCGCCCCATGCGCTGCCTTTGCCGCTTGACGCAACCGCCGCGTACAGAATGATGGAACCCGCAACCGCAATGTGCAGCCCCGCCGACCACGCCAGGTTGCGGCCCCATTTATCGTGCTCGAAAAATATCTCAGCGTTTGCTTCCATGGCTGTCGAGAGGCTGGGTCACGATGCTCACATTCGTGATTCCAGATTGCTTGACCGCATCCATCACGGTCGCGAACGCGCCAAAGGGTACATTCTCATCCGCGCGGATGAAGATCGACTGGTGTTGCGGATCGCGAATCTTCTGCCGAATCTTCGTGGCAATCTCGTTGATGTTGATGGGATCGTTGCCCAGAAATACGCGCTGCTGTTTGTCGACGCTGATGACCAGCCGCTCTTCGGTGATTTCCTTTACCGTGCGCGTCTTGGGCACGCTGACTTCAATCCCCGATTGCAGCACCGGCGCCGTCACCATGAAAATAATCAGCAGCACCAGAACCACGTCCACCAGCGGCGTAACGTTGATGTCCGAGATAGAAGATTGGGTGCGTCCGTTAGAAGCCGTGAAAGCCATTACCGCCGCACCTCCGGTGCCGCGGGCTGCGCCCGCTCCACCGCATTCAACATCTCCAAAGCAAAATCATCCCCCCGCGCCGCGAACTCGCGAATGGAACTGCCCAGCAAGTTGTAAGCAATCACTGCCGGAATCGCCGCCGCCAATCCCGCCGCAGTAGTAATCAAAGCCTCCGAGATTCCAGGCGCAACCGCCCGCAAAGTAGCCCCGCCAGCCGTCCCCAACCCATGGAACGCATCGATAATTCCCCAGACGGTGCCGAAAAGGCCTACGAATGGGGTTACGGCGCCGGTTATGGCTAGCCAGGGCATGTTTCGTTCGAGGCGGGTTACTTCTTCTGAGCAGGCGATTTGCATGGCTCGCTGAATTGCGATACTGCTGCCTTGGCGTTTGTGTTCTGCGAAGCCTCCTTCGAATACTGCAACTAAGGGGCTGGGCTTGAATTGTTCGGCTACGGCTGAGACATCCTGCAGGCGCTGGGCTTTGCGGAAGGCGCGGACGAAGCGTCCGCTTTGTACGCGGGCTCGCCGCACCAGACTCCACTTCGAAAGAATGATGGCCCACGAGATCACGCTGAAGGCCAACAAAGATAAAAGGACGATCTTCGCGACGGGACCGGTTTCTGCGACTAGGTCGACGATCTCCCCGCCAACCACCGCTGCCAGAAGTGAGGGAAAATGCATTTTATTTTGAAGGCTTCTGTAATTATAGACGAACATTCCCGGCTTCTCGGAGAGATGTACCGCATCCATTAACGGGATTTCCCTGTAGACGGGTGGATTTTCGAACACAATGCCAACGACGTGAAATGGCAGGCCCCAGGGGCTAAAGCCCGCATTTTTATTGGCCCAGGCGGCACGGCTGAAGCCGTGCCCTTCCCCAGCTTTTTTGAAATACGTGCTGGATTTCATGTTATTCTGCGCTCAACTTCTGGCATCCCGGGACGGCTTGTGCTTTCCGAACTGCGGCTCGAAAATTACGCGGTCATTGATAATCTCGCAGTGGAGTTTGAGGCTGGCTTAAACCTGCTTACTGGAGAGACGGGAGCCGGTAAATCGATTCTGATTGATGCGCTGGCCTTGCTTCTGGGCGAGAAAGCTTCCAGCGACGTGATTCGCGCCAACGCCGACCGCGCTGTGATCAATGCTCTTTTTGAAGTCGACGAACGCACGGAGAAGAGCGTCAGTAAAATTCTCGAAGCCAACGGCATCGATCCCAACGAAGAAGACGAATCTATTATTTTGCGCCGCGAGATTGCCACAGGCGGCAAGGGACGCGTCTTCATCAACAACCAGCCAGCCACGGTGGCCGTTCTGCGCCAACTGGCTCCGCATCTCGCGACCATTCACGCGCAAAACGAATCGATCCTCTCGTTCGATGCCGCGGCGCGGCTTGATCTGCTGGATGCGTTTGCCAGCACCCAACTGGATGGGGTTGGCGCCGCTTTCTCAAGCTGGAAGGCTACGGCTGATCGTATCGAAGAACTGGAGCACGGCGAGCAGGACCGGCTTCGCCTGCTTGATCTGTGGACTTTTCAGAAAAAAGAGATTGAAGACGCCAAGCTGCAAGCCGGCGAAGACGAACGCCTGGAAACCGAGAAGCGGGTGCTGGCGAATGCGGAGAAAATCTACAGCGCAGCCATGAATGCCTTCGATTTGCTTTACGAGGGCGGTGCATCCACTTCATCTTCGCTGCGGACCGCGCAAAAGCATATCGAGGAGCTTTCGCGTTACGAACCGAAGTTCCAGGAGGCGCTGGCCGCCATTGAGACGGCGCGCATCAGCGTGGAAGATGTCGGCGCAACCCTTCGCGATTATGCCGGCGGCATTCAAGCATCGCCCGAGCACCTGGCTGAGGTGGAAGATCGTCTCGCGACGCTGGATCGGCTGAAGCGCAAATACGGGCCTAGTCTCGAAGATGTGATCCATCACGGCGAAGAAGTCAGCCGCAAGCTTTCCGAGATGGAAAACAAAGATGAAATTCTGGCCCAGCTTCGCCGGGAATTGGCGCAAGCGGCTGAGGACTATCTCAAGTCGGCCCGCATCATTTCGAAGAAGCGTTACGAAGCTGCGCGCAAACTGGAGAAGCTGGTCGAGGCCGAGATCAACGATCTGGCTATGAAATCCAATTTTCATATCGAGGTCAGCGGCACGGATGAGGAAGGGAATTGGACGGCATCCGGCTTCGATCAGGTTGTGTATTTGATTTCTACAAATCCGGGCGAGCCCCTGCGGCGGCTGGAGCATATTGCGTCTGGAGGTGAGCTGTCGCGAGTGATGCTGGCGCTGAAAGCCAGCGTGGAAGCCGGACAGGGAAAAAAGAAGACAGGGGTGCAGCGCACGCTGGTGTTTGACGAAATCGATACCGGCATTGGGGGACGCGCGGCGGAAGCCGTGGGCAAAAAGCTGAAGGCCTTATCACGGTCGAATCAAGTGCTGTGCGTGACCCATCTGCCGCAGATCGCCACTTTCGCTGACCATCATTATGTGATTGAGAAGAAATCTTCCGCTGAGCGCACGCGAACGTCGGTTCGTCTTATTACCGGCGAGGAGCGCACTGAAGAAGTTGCGCGCATGTTGAGCGGGGCGAAGCTGACTGAGACTTCGCGGAAGCATGCTGAGCAGATGCTGAAGACGAATGCGTGAGCAGTGACCCGACCCTCGAAGTGCCAACCCTGGCGCCGAAGAGCACGAGGTTAGGATGGCCTAGTCGCCGGTCGATGAGTGTAATGACGAGTGTAATCGCGATTTCTCGACAGCTAGAAGCCAGCTACGGTGTGATCTCAAAGACCGAGCCAAAACGATAGAAGATCCCCTCGGTCGTTCCATAGAGATTCCCTGACCCGTCGAAAATCAATGCCCCATTGGGAAAGGCACCCGGATGGTCCGCGAAGGCGTGTAACACGGTCTCACTCCAGCCGCCCTTCGAGTTCGGCGCTAGCTTGAAGACGACGCCGCAGCCTTGGCTACCACAGGCGCTAAGATTGCCGCCCTTCTCCGCTGTCCCATAGAGATTTCCTGCCTGGTCGAAGATCACTCCTTCGTAGGGTGCGGCTCCGTCCTTGCCGCCCGTGAACTGATGCAGCACCGTCTCTGTCCAGGTTCCGCCGGTCTTCGGCGTCAGCTCAAAGGCGACGCCAACCCGATGGGCGCCGCCGTCACGTGTGGTGCCGTAGAGATTGCCGGACTTGTCGAATATCAGAGTGGATTCGGGACCGCCTCCATCGTTGGCACCCGTGAAATTATGGAGCACGGCCTCCGTCCAGGTGCCGTTAGCGTTGGGGGTCAACTTGAAAACAACACCATAACCATCAGCGCCGCCCGCGTTCGCCGTACCGTACAAGTTGCCGTCCGCGTCGAAGATCAGGCCGCCGTGATCGGGATAGCTCCCATCCTTCCCATTGAAGCTATGGATGACGCTCTCGGTCCAGCTCCCGTTCGAATTGGGGGTCAGCTGAAAGATAGTGCCAGCTCCTTGCTCGCCGCCCTGAGTGGTGGGGCCGTAGAGATTTCCTTCGGAGTCGAAGACTAGGCCCGCAGTGGGTCCGCCTCCGTCCGCGCGATTGAAGGAATGCAGCACGGTCTCGGTCCAGCTTCCGTCCTGGTTCGGGCTCAGCTCGAAGATCGTGCCAGCTCCGTCTTTGCCGCCTTCGTACGTTGTGCCGTAAAGATTTCCTGCCGAGTCGAAGATGAGGCTGGCAAAGGGTCTAGCCCCGTCTTCGCCGCCCGCGAAGCTATACAGCACGGTCTCGGTCCAGCTTCCGTCCTGGTTCGGTGTCAGTTCGAAGATTGTGCCAGAGCCAGAGCCACCGCCCTGTGTCGTGCTGTAGAGATTTCCTGCCTGGTCGAAGATCAGGGCCCCGCTGGGGTCGCGTCCGTCGTTGCCACCTGTGAACCCATGCAGCGTTTTGAAATTGCTGGCTGCCCAGGCACCGGACACCAAGATCAGAGTTATTGCGATGACGATCATCAGAGCTGCGCTCACGGCTCCCAAGACTTTCTTATAGTTCATGATGTCTCCTCCTATCCCGATTTTGAAGATCGATGAAATTCTGGTCGAGGAATGCCTTCTCCCGACGGGTTGCGAAGCAGAATCCGCGTGCTCGTTAGAGTTGACCTCCGCCACATATCGGCCGGTCACAACTCATTAGAGTTTGGGTTTCGCAGCGGCCCGGAGAGCACCGATGACTGCAGGACTGGGGTCGGGGGAAATCCGATGTTCTCCGAGTCGCCTCGATTTGGATCTTGCGGGGCCGACTTGCGTGTGAGGCAGAACTCGGAGCCTCGCACTCAAGCTAAGACAGTGCGGTTACCCTTGCAGTGATGGCCGTCACCGTGCAAGGTGATGGCATTGGGAAAGCCAGGGAAGTGTTAACTGACGCAAACAGGCCATTACACCCAAAACCCCCGGCCCGCTCGGTCAATGGGTGTTATTGCGAGTGGCTGTTGAAAAACTTACTCGCGAGAAATCCGCAGACAGTTCATCGCAGTAGGACGCGCTATAAACGACGCTCTCGATTTTGGTGAACATTTTCTATCCCCACGCAGAGGCCGTTTTTTCAAGAGAAGGGGTTTTCAACACCCACGCGATTGTGCGCCAATTGACAAATCAGCGAAGGTGGGAACAAGATTCTCCGCACGTTTCAAGTTTGCTTCTGGAAAAATGTGAAAGGCAGCGTGGCATATCACTGTTACGACTCGTGGAAGCCAGCTGGCGTTGGTTCCCTTCGAGTCTGAGCCCTGGTTCCGGCGGAACATTCCGAATATAGATCACGATTGACACCGCAGGCTGACTGCCGTATCGTTCTGCGGAATCGGCCAGCTAGAATCGGGAAGTCCCGTTTACTTGGGTTTCGAAACGGAAGGACTTTATGAGCGAAGATGTGAAGGAAATGGTTTCGCGGCGTGGATTCCTCGGAAAGGGATCGGTGGCACTAGCGGCTGCCGGAATGCTGTCGGCGGCGGATGCCCTAGCCCAAGACCAAAAACCATACCCTACCAGGAACGATCGAAGTGCCAGCGCTCCTGGCCCAGGCAATCCCCCGCTGGATGCGCAGAACCCAGATTCTTTCTTGCCGCCGCCCTCTGACGCTGGCGGGGTGCAGACTTTCAAGTATCCTTTCGCACTCTCTCACAAACGGATGCAGGAGGGTGGATGGTCGCGCGAGGTCACGGTTCGCGAGCTTGCGGTTTCCAAATCAATTGCAGGCGTGGACATGAGATTGACTGCAGGAGGCATCCGAGAGCTGCACTGGCACACGGCTGCTGAGTGGTCCATCATGCTCTACGGAAACGCACGCATCACGGGACTTGATGCGGACGGCAAAAGCTTCGTCACCGACGTAACGGAGGGCGATCTCTGGTATTTTCCTACGGGAATTCCGCATTCCATTCAGGGACTGAATCCCGACGGTTGCGAGTTTCTGCTGGTTTTCGACGACGGAAACTTCTCGGAATACGAGACCGTGCTACTTACCGACTGGATGGCGCACACGCCCCACGACGTGCTGTCGAAAAACTTCGGCGTGAGTGAGCAGGCCCTGGAGAAAATGCCGAGGCGCGAGAAGTTTATCTTTCAGGCCGAGGTGCCGGGCCCGCTGCCTGCGGACCTGAAGGCAACCACCGGCTCGCTCGGCTTATCGCCTATCGATTTTGCCTTTCGTGCATCGCAGCAAGCAGTCACGAAGCGCACCAAGGGCGGCGAGGTGCGGATCATCGATTCGAGTAAGTTCAAAATATCGACGACCATTGCGGCCGCGATCGTCACCGTCCATCCCGGAGGAATACGCGAACTGCACTGGCATCCCAATGCCGACGAGTGGCAGTACTACATCAGCGGTACGGGGAGAATGACCGTATTCGCTACTGGAGGCCGCGCTCGCACAATGGACTTTCAAGCCGGAGATGTTGGCTATGTCCAGAAGACGCTTCCCCACTACGTTCAAAATACAGGTGACACGGAGTTGAAATTTCTGGAGATGTTCAAGAGCA
>Ga0181526_10004984_pt1 | contig 10139 bp, 6 predicted proteins | sample PEATcosm2014_Bin_35_FD_119750 | JGI IMG/M metagenome (GOLD analysis project Ga0181526, IMG submission 119750) | Peatland microbial communities from MTU Mesocosm Facility, Houghton, MI, USA - PEATcosm2014_Bin06_30_metaG | ecosystem: Environmental > Terrestrial > Soil > Wetlands > Peat | place...
CGGCGTGTCCATCGAGGCGAAGCTCGTGGCGCGCATGAATTGTGGTGTCTCCGCCACACTTGCCCGGACCGGCGAGGGTAAAGTGATCAGGCCACGGTCGATCACAAATTGGCGAATCATATCCAAGTCTCGCGCTGTGTCAGGAATCAGGCTCTGCTCAGTGGGATGGTCCTTTTGGATGGTGCGGAAAACCTCGATGAGCGGCTTGGCGGGATCGATCACCCCGGCCGCTTCGCCAAAGACCTGCTGCTTGCGCTGTAATTCGCGCATCCCGACTTCCAGCAGTTGCTCCGGAGACAACGTCACCATCTCGCCGTATTCGAGCAGCTTCTGATATTTCGCCCGGCCGAGTTCGTAAGGGGCGTTTGCCTTCGGCAGCTTCTGTTCCTTGAGGTAAGCCGCAAAGGCGCGCAGTTCACCGATTGCCTGCCGGTTGGCGCCATCGAACCCGGCCATGAGGTTGTCGTTCTTCACTTCCTTCAGTGCGGCCACCAGGTCTTTGGCGAGAAAATCGGCAGCTCCCTCGGCCTCTTCTATCGCCGTTTCCACTTGCGGGAGCGGCAGGGATTCCACCAGGTTCGCCCGCGCTGCCGACAAGATCTGCGGGGCTTGACTGAGAATTGCAGTGACCGAGCGCAATCGCTCCTCTAACGGGGCGAAGTCGCGTTTGATATAGACACTCACATCCAGCGCGCCGGCGTAGGTCATCGGGTTATCCGTGTAACTTCGCATTTGCTCGAACCCGAAGATCTCCCGCTTGATGGCGCTGCGCAGAATGCGGTAGTCGTACAACACCGGCGGGCTGAGGTGCTTGGCGTCAACTTGTGCCAACCGGTGCTCGAATGACTTGAGTCGCGACAGCTCGGCCCGCAGCGAACCCTGGCTGTAATCGGTCACCTTGCCATCGTATTCATGGAAGCCCAGCGCCGTCCCGGTTTGCGGCCGCCAGGCCAGGTAGCCCGCAATGTACTCATCACACAATCGAACAAAGACCGCGTCGCCAGCGTGCGTGGACGCCCGGGGCGCCGGCGCGGGCTGCGCGCAACCGGCCAGCACCAGCCCCAGGATCAACATGAAGAATCTTCGCATGAGCCAAAGGTAGCCTTGCGCCAATACTCTGAGAAGCAGGAAGTATCGCAGCCTGCGCCATGAATTGTCTAAACCCACTCCGGCACTGGGCCGGCCCTTCGGACGAACAACATTGAGCCGACCATCGAAACTCGCGTCCTGAATAGCCAAAAGCTGGCAGGCGTCAACTTGAGCCAGCATGTTTCGGGACTCTAGTCTCGAGCCTCGGCACACCGCCTCTGGTCGCCTCTGGTCAGTGGCAGGAGTGCCGCAATAGCACCTTCACCCCGATAGAAACGCACCATGACCCCACCGGATACGCCGGGTGGGTGCGGGCGGTTAACCCGCCCGCACCCCCCTAAGAACCGTACTTGAAAGTTTCCCTTCATACGGCTCGTGCCGCTCCAACCGGTGCCCTGGCTACGGGCACCTGGCGGCTACACGAACGATGTTCCGGCTACCCGCCCGCTACGCTGGAGTGGCCGCGTCCCTTGGGGTATAGCGGTCCGTTCCGCGGATGCGCCAAGCAAAGCAGTGGCGCTGGGCGAAGTATTGGGTGGAGCGTAGGTCGTACGGATTAGCTGTCCCCCGGACCTTGAGGTGGCGTTCGATGGTGGTGCTGGCCAACTGGTAAAGGGCGAGCACGCGGCTCTGGCCCTTTTTGGTGTGGTCGCGGACGCTAACGACCCCACGGTCCCCAGCCGCGGAGAAGTATTTGCGCTTCAACCAGGCGGAGGATTTCGTGGGGTGGCGTCGGCTTGTCCAGCGCCATAGCTTGCGCCAGACATAGTAGCCAAGCTTGCCGAAGGTCGCTTTGGCGGCTCCGTTGCGGTAATAGTTGGCCCAACCGCGCAGCAGCGGGTTGAGTTGACGCAGGAGCGCCTCTTGGGTGAGGCCCAAAGCGGCTTGGATCAGCCGTCGGATCTTGTCCCGCAAGATTTGGACTTTGCTCTTTGCGGGGATGATCAACAGTTTATCCCCATATTTGCGCAGGGTGTGCCCCAGAAAGTTGAAGCCCGTTTGGATGGGGGTGATGACGGTCTTTTGCTCTGAGAGTTCCAGACCTCGTTGGTGGCGGAAGGCCGTCAGGGCCGGTTTAACTTTCTGTTCGAGTAATTCCCGGGTTGCGCCCGTCACGACAAAGTCATCCGCATCGCGCACGAAGTGGACCTTGTCGCTCGCCTTGGTCCCCGCTTTAACGGCCTGCTCCCTGCCGTCCAACGCGAAGTTGGCCAGCAGTGGGGAGATCCGGCCGCCTTGCGGGGTGCCGGTGGTGGTCGGAAACAGTTGGTCCTTTTCCCAGTAGCCGGCTTTAAGCCAAGCGCGGAGCATCGCTTTGTCCAGTGAGACATGCGCGAGTAGCCCTTCATGGCTGATTTCATCGAAACAAGCCCGGATGTCGCCCTCCCTGGCACCCAACGGGCGCTGGTTTGGCGGGCGAGCACCTTGAAGCACTGCTCCAGCGCATCGGCACAACACCGGCCTTCGCGAAAGCCATAGGAGTTTCTGTCGGCCAGAGTCTCCGCTATGGGGGCGAGGGCGAGCGCGTAGAGCGCTTGCATGGCCCGGTCGTGCAGGGTGGGGATGCTCAGGGGGCGCAGTTTGCCGTTGGGCTTGGGGATGTAAACGCGGCGCAGGGGCCGGGGTCTGTATCCGTAACGTTTGAGGTTGAAGGCAGCTTGAAGTTTCTGTCTATCGGTTCGCCATCTTACATTATCTACACCGGGCGTGTGAGCGCCCCGGTTCGTCGTGACCCGATGCACGGCCCAGAGTTTGGCCGAGCGCGAGTGAGTCAGGACCCATTGCAAGGCTCGCACCTTGCACCAGTGTCCTGCTTGTGTGGCCTTGGCAATACGCATTTGCAGCCGCCGAACCTCTTGCCGGACGCGGGGCCAATCAATGGTTTGCCACGTCAATGGCGGTGGGGGGGAAGACGCATCAGTTGATCGCTCAACCGTCATTTGCTTTCTTCCTCTCTCGATGGTTCTGCAAGTTCTCTTGCCAGGATTGACCCGACCGACGTGGGCCTATCCAGCGCGTTACCGCTGGCATTAGCTTCTTTGGTCATCCCAATGCTGCGCCCCCTGACCCGCCTTGCGGTGAGGTCTGTCCGGTCGTGAGACTGGACGGGGTTGGCAGCGTTTCCATGTTCTGTAACATTCACCGGATGATTTAGGTTCGCCCTATACACCGGCAGTGCAAGGTTCGCGTCGGGGGACTTTGAAACCCCCGAACCAGACTGCTTACCTTTTGGTTCAAGCCTCATCAGTCTCTTTGGCTTGTGTATATTTACGATGCTTGCGGGCGTTCATTTGGTTTTGACCGTGTCATCCGATTCTAGCGCTCTCCCGGATTGAGACTTCCAGGTTTGCTCCATTGTTCGGAAGGCTTCAGACCCCGAGACGCAGCGCGTCCGGCGCCTGCTTCCGTAGAATACCTGTGGCGAAACACAGGACTTAATCAGGAACTGTCCATGTTAAGTAGTGACTGATACAGCTTCACGTCGCGCCCAGAGTCATATAACGCACAAAGCAGGGGCCGTTGCGATCCTCCCGGACGTCTATCCCTCCCTCTCGCCTCGGAACGGATTGACGCGGTCACGCTGCTTGTTTATGGACATGCAGGCGCATGGGTTTTCGGCGAATCAGTCTATGTCTGGCGGTCTGCGCGATGCAGGTGGACGTTGGCGGCCAGGCGTCCGGGCAAACCAGCGAATGGCTGCATTGCCGCGGCCCGGCGTACGATGGCCATGCCCCCACCAACGGGGTTCAATTGCCCTGGCCGGCCCAAGGCCCTCGGGTGCTTTGGCGCAAGAGCGTCGGCGAGGGATATTCCGGCCTCGTGGTGAGTGGACCTCGGGTCTATTCCCAAACCCAAACGCTCGGCGGACAATACCTGATCTGTCTGGACTTGAGAACCGGCGAGGAGAGGTGGCGGACCCGTTACAACTGGCCTTCGCAGCCTGACAGTGAGTGGGCTGGGCCTTTTGGCACCCCGACGCTGGCGAACGGGAAAGTTTAATTCACCGACTGCTTCGGCCTCCTCCGTTGTGCCGACGCCGAAAGTGGGCGCCTCGTGTGGAGTGTTAACTTGCCCAAACAGTTTGGCACCGAACCGCCTGCGTTTGGATATGCCATCACGCCACTGGTGCATGCAGGCAAAGTGATTGTGCCGGTGGGTGGCAAAGGCCACGCGGTGGTTGCTTTCCAGGCGGACAACGGTGCCGTAGCCTGGCAGACGGGGGATGACCTGGCGGACTAAAGCTCCTGTATCCTGGTTGGCGTGGGTGGAATCCCCCAGGTGGTTGCTTACCTGAAAAGCAGTGCCAGCGGACTGGATCCCCTTTCCGGCAGCGAGTTGTGGCACTATGACTGGAAGGAGCAATACGATCCGCACGGCACCTGGCCTTTGTACCAAGAGCCGTTTCTGTTCTATGCTCTGCCGTTCCGCTGTGGCAGCCACGCCTTGGAATTGAGCCGCACCCGCGATGGCGTCCGGGCCACGGTCGCCTGGACCAACAACGCGCTTTCGATGGACATGCTGTCGGGGGTGATCGTGGATGGGTTCATCTACGGATTTGATGTGCGCGATTTTCAGACCACCGCCAACCGGCCCACTCGCGGACTTTTCAAGTGTGTGGAGCTGGCCACCGGCCGTCAACGATGGGTCAGTCCCTTGCCGGGGCATGCGTCGGTCCTGGCGTGTGGCCAGCGGTTGTTGCTGTTAAACGAGATCGGTGTGTTGATTGCTGCCGAAGCCAGTCCGGCCGCCTACCAGGAGCTGGCGCGAGCGCCCATTTTCCCCACGCAGCCCTCTTGGACCGCTCCTGCGCTCTGCGGCGACTTGCTGCTGGCGCGGAGCCATAGGGAGTTTGTTTGTATCGACCTAGGCGACTCCGCCCGCGAAACGGTCTCCACCGGCAATGGCAACCTGAAAGCACCCACCCACCGCTCTCGCGCCGAGGGGTGGTTTGCTCGCCATCAAAGCCCGGCCTTTTACATGCCGGGATGACGTATGCAATGGCGCTGGTTCCTGGCCAATTTGCTGGCGGTATTTTCGCCGGCCATACTCTTGGCGGTTGCGCTGTCAAAAGACTTTCCCAGGCGGCGCGCGGTCTTCTACCTCATCGCCGTTCCTTTGTCGCTGTTGGGCACGTGGGGCTTGACCAAAGCGTTGGGGTGGTTTGTGTTCACCTGGCCCGTCGGCATCTTCCTCTCCCTGATGCTGGCCCTCGAAGTTCGCGCTTGGGCGATGCAGCGTCCAGGGCGCCTGGCTCGGGCAGCAGCTCGGCTTGCACTCGCCACCCTGGTCGCGGGGCTGGTGGGACATTGGTGGCTTTGCCGGAGCCTGTTCCTTGTCGTGGGCCAAAGTTATCTCACGGGGCTGCTGCCGGCGATCCCCTTGGCAGCGTGGACGGTGGGGCTGGGCCGGCGCAGAGACCCCGGCTTACGCCCTGTTGGGCTGGGATTGCTGGCGTTTAGCGTCCTTTTCTGGACCTCCGCAGCCGTCCTCTGGTGGAGAACCCACTAGATTCTGCCGCACTCGCGTCTACTGCCTTTGGCCCCACGCCAGGGAATCTGCCGGCCTATCCATTTGCGGCGTTGGCCTGGCCCCCGACGCAAACAACGTCCCAGGCCAGAAACGCCACAACGCAGTGATTGGCGCGTCGCGTGCTCACCAAGTGCTCAATGTGAATTGTGAGATTCGCACGGACTGAAGAATCTGGATAAGCTGCATTAGCAACAACAGTGCCAACCCGGACGAAAAAAAATGAAACAATTTCAAATTAGGGCTCTACCGAAATTACCCCTAAATCATCCACCGATCATGCGGCACACCGCAATTTCCCACAAACCCGAATTCGGCAGGCCTACAAAGGCAGCGGGGCGGAATTGTCTCGCAATCGTTGGCGGCCAATTCCTGCTCGCCTTTCTGCTGCTCACCAAATCCTTGGCCGCGGCGCCGCTCACGATCACCACCCAGACGCTGTCAAACGCCATGGTTGGGACTGCCTTCTCCCAAACGCTGGCCGCCACGGGTGGCACTCCGCCTTACACTGGGCCATACAATCAGGCGGGCTGCCGAGCTTGCTGACGCTCAATCCAACTAATGGACAAATCACCGGCATGCCAACTGCATCGGGCCCCTGGGTTTTTAGTTATCCCTTTGAGGTTTACATCGTCGTCACTGACGCGGTCTCCAATACCGCAGCCGCCAGCTTCGACATGTCGGTAGTGCCCGCTCCGAACACCTACTACACACTGACCGTGGTCAATGGCACCGGGGGTGGTTTCTATCTCACCAATTCAACGGTATCCATTACCGCCAACGCCGCTCCGTCGGGTGAGGTCTTTGAAGATTGGACCGGGGCAATCGTGGCCGATCCGCTTTCTGCCACCACCAGCCTCGTTATGCCGGGATCGAACGTCACTGTCACTGCGGTTTATGGCACCGCGCCCCCGACCTATCCCCTCACGGTCGTCAATGGCACGGGCGGCGGCTCTTTTGCCGCCAACGCGAATGTACCCATAACGGCCAATGCCGCGCCCGCCGGCCAGGTCTTTCTGAACTGGACTGGGGCGGTCGTGGCCGATTCGCAGTCGCCCAGCACGACCCTGATCATGCCCGCCGCCCCCACCACGGTGACCGCCAATTACGGGGCGCCTCCGCCGACGTATGCGCTCCTGGTCATCAACGGCTCTGGCAGCGGTAGTTTCCCCGCCAACACAACCGTCTCCATCACGGCCAACGCCCCACCTGCGGGCGAGGTGTTCGGCAGTTGGTCAGGTGCAAGTGTCGCCAATCCAACTGCCGCGAGCACCACTCTGGTAATACCCGCCGGTGATGTCACGGTGACTGCCATATACGGATTCGCCCCGCCGGCGTTTACGAACGTCCCGCAGCCCGTCACGGGACATCCACGTCTGTGGATCACACCCGCCGATTTGCCCCGCTTGCAAAGTTGGGCCGTATCGACCAATGCAATCTACCAACAAGGCATCGTGCCGCTGCTCGACCAATGCGTCGGCGATTACCAAACACAGTTCTTTCCCAATGGTGCGCCGAACCCTGTGTATCCCGACTTGGGCGATTCACAGGGCTACACCGGCCTCCTCAGCGAGCAATATATGATGGTTTTTGCGCTGAACGCGCTGATCGATCCCAGTGCCTCGGCCCGGATCCAGTACGCCCAATATGCGCATAATCTCATGATGTATGCGATGAACCAGGCTGTCCAAGGCCCCCTCGCCAACGCGCCCTTCCGCGATCCGACCTTTCCCATCTATGACCGCGCCAGCTTCAGTTCGGAGGCCTGGCCTCTCACGGTGGACTGGCTTTACGAGGTCACCAATGCCGCCGGCCAGCCCCTGTTCACTGCCCAGGACAAGGCCACCATCCGCAATGTCTTTATGATCTGGGCCGGCGAGTGCCTGACCGCTTCTACGACCGGCGGCGACAGCCCCCAAGTCGTCGGCGCCATGAACAATCCCGTCCTCCTGCCGGGTGGCAACGCCTACCGCATGGCCGCGAACAATTACTATCAGGCCCATGCGCGGTTGATGACGCTGATGTCCCTTTCCCTCGACCCCGCCGACGATCCGTCGCTCAACACCAATTCGCCGCCGGCCCTGCTCGGGAATTCGCTCCGCAGCTACATTCTCGACGCCACCGGGGCGTGGCTCTACCAGCAGTTCGCCATGTTCGGCGACCCGGACGTCGTGAAAGGGGCTTACGGGCTGCCCGCCACCGTGTCGGTGGGCCTGGCCAGCGGCGGACTCCCACCAGAGGGGGTGCTCTACGGTGATTCGGTCCGCTCCATTGTCGGAGAATTACTCGCCCTTAAGACCGCCGGCTTTGCCGATCCCACGATCTCCGGCCCACAAGTTGCGCTCGCCAATAACGCCCCGGTTTGGTCCCGATTTGTAACCGGCTTCATTTCCTCGCTGGTGCCCACCCAGCAAATTCCGGCCAATGAAAGTTATCTCGGCCCCGTTTATGAATTTGCCAGTTACGGAGACATCCTGCGCATGTATGCCACGCCCGACATGGTGTCGGTGTTCGGCGTGCTCAGCCTGCTGGACCGCCAAAACAACGACCTTTCGCGTCTGAACGCAGAGCGCTGGTTTGCCATTAACGCCGTTGAGGGCGGCGCGCCCAGTCTCCTGAGCCGGGTCCAGGATCCTTGGACTTGGGGAGTGCAGGACTCCATTTTCCTGTTCCTCCTGCTGGATCCGGCGGCCACCACTACGGATCCGCGCACCAATTATCCGACCGCGTTTTATGATCCTGGCCAGGGTCGCCTCATCGATCGCACCGACTGGACACCCAATGCCACTTTGTTCGATTTCCGCTGCAGTTGGGAATCCATCAACCACCAGCAAGCCGACGCCAATCAATTCGAGTTCTACCGTAAGGGCGAATGGCTCACCAAAGGAGTCGCCAACTACGACAACAACGATAACGGCCAGTCCTCCGACTATCACAACACCCTCACGTTGCAGAATTGGTGCACCAACGGCATGCCTGGCAACCTCTCCTGGGAGGTCCCGTTCTGGACCAACGGCTCCCGATGGCCGCTCGGCCTGAATAACGGCGACCCGACCACTTACGCCAGTGTGCAAACCAATTACAGCTATGCTTTCGGCGACACCACACAACTCTACAATCGTCCGGATTTTTGGAGTCCGGCCGATGCCGCCCTGGACATCCTCCACGCGAGCCGCTCGATCATTTGGCTCAAGCCCGACCATATCGTCGTTTATGACCGGGCCACCTCGCACACGGCTGGCCCATCCAAACAATTCAATCTATCGTTCCCAACTTTGCCCACACAAAACGGCAATGTCATCACCACCACCACTCCCGGCGGCCAGCACCTCTACGTCACTTCGGTCCTGCCAGCCGGTGCCACGTTTACTCCGATCTCGATTGCCGGCACGCTCACGACCGTTGCCGACCTCGAACCCTGCCGGTATCGCGTGGTGATACAAAACTCGTCCAATCCGACCGACGAGCGGTTCCTGCATGTCCTTCAAGGTACAGATGCCAATAGCCAACCGGATAGCGCCACCTTGGTTCAAAGCACCACTGGCACGCCTATGGACGGCGTTGTGGTCGGAAACACCATAGTACTTTTCATTGTGGATGCCACGACGCCGTTTAGTGGAGCCACCTACACCGTGCCATTGAACATCAACCAGCACTTCATCACCGGTTGTGTGCCGAACGGATTCTACAAGAGACTGTTAGAAGTTTCCGTGAGTGAATCTGCGAAATACTGGGCGAATTTGCAGAAAAGCCGTTCAGCGCATGGGAGGGTCAAAATTCAGTTCAGCTTGCTGCGGTGCCAGTCGGCGCAGCAGCGCCGGTTCGCTAGTCGGGGCGTGCAGCAGCGCGTGGGCCCGCAGGAGCACTGCCGCGTCCGCTAGCAAGGCCATACACCACGTCAACCGGAGACTGTTCAGAAACATCTGGCTCAGCCCCAACTGGTTTTTCTCATACGCCTGTGCCGGTTCGATCCACGGGCGGACTTGTTGCAACAGGCGTTGTGCGGGCTGTGTGTTCAACGGCAGCAATTCCAGCAGCGTTTCATGCGCGGCGGGAGCGTAGGCGAACTCGCGCGGACAGGTACTGGCCTGCCAGCAGACACGACACAGTTCCCCTGGCGGGGGCACGCCAAACCAGTGCCGATCCTCGCGCACGTCATAGCCCAGCCATTGCAGCGGTTCTCCTTGGAGGCAGGCGGCTTCTTGTTCACTCAGAAACGGCGCGACCAATTTCATGTCCGAACGCAAATGCGTGACCACCGCGACGTGCCATTGCTCCCGGCATCGGCGTTTGTTTTCGGCCGCCAGATAGCCCCTGTCCGCGACGACCTGCTGCGGCCACCACGCCCAGCGCTGGTCACAGTAATGCAGGCTGGGCACCAACAACCCGCCCTCGGAAACATTGGCGGAGGTCACCCAACTGATCAGCGGCACGAGCAGGACCGCGTGCTGGTGCGGACGCCACCACAAGCGGAAGCTGTGCTTTTTGTAACCGACGAACCAGCGGCTCTGCCCGGTCTTGAG
>Ga0181526_10004989_pt1 | contig 10133 bp, 7 predicted proteins | sample PEATcosm2014_Bin_35_FD_119750 | JGI IMG/M metagenome (GOLD analysis project Ga0181526, IMG submission 119750) | Peatland microbial communities from MTU Mesocosm Facility, Houghton, MI, USA - PEATcosm2014_Bin06_30_metaG | ecosystem: Environmental > Terrestrial > Soil > Wetlands > Peat | place...
AGGAGGATCCCCGTCGTCGACGACAGGTGGGTCTGCATGAGCGGCCCGAGCGAGAAGGTCAGGTAGTGGTACTGCGACTGGAGGATGAAGGCCAGCGCCAGGATCCCGACCAGGAGGAAGGCGGAGCCGAGGAAGGTGTAGAGGAAGAACTTGATGGCCGCGTAGGCCCGCCGCTGGTGGCCCCACCCGGCGATGATGAAGTAGGAGGGCACGAGGGTCAGCTCGAACATGAAGAAGAAGACGAGCAGGTCGAGGGACAGGAAGCTCCCCATGACCGAGGCCTCGAGCAACAGGATCCAGGCGAAGTAGACCCTGGGGTTCTCCCGGTTCCGCCCGAGGATGATGGTGAGCGGGAACAACAACGCGGTGAGCAGCACCAGGAAGATGGAGATCCCGTCGACCCCGAGGTACCAGTGCACCCCCAGGCTGTCGCCGGTGTAGTCGTGGTTCGAGACGAGCTGGAACCCCCCGTCGTGCACCTTCATGGCCACCATGGCCGCGACGGCGATGACCCCGGTCACGAGCGACACGATGAGGGCGAGCGCGTAGATCGCGTCGCGCTGCGCGTCCTTGTAGAGGCCGAGCAGGCCGAGCGCCAGCGCGCCCGCCGCGGGCAGCAGGATCAGCAGCGTGAGGAAGGGGACGGTGTGCATCAGCCCCACCACGTCCGGCTCAACATGAAGGCGATGATGAAGGCCAGCCCGACGGCGATCCCGAGCGCGTAGTTGCGGGCGTAGCCCGTCTGGAGCTTGCGCGCCGCGGTGCCGGTGGCCTTGACCAGGTGCGCGCTGCCGTTGACCGCGCCGTCGATGACGCGGGCGTCGACCACCCAGGCGAAGAAGGTGGCCAGCCGCTGGCCCGGGCGGCCGATGATCGTGTCGTAGAAGTCGTCCCAGTACCAGACCCGCTGCAGGAAGGCCGGCTCGAGCGCCGGCTTGTCGACCTCCGCGCCGCGCCACAGCCAGACCCCCACGATCACGCCGATGACCGCCGCCGCGATGTCGGTGAGCGCGAGGGCCCACTCGGACGCCGCGCTGAGGTTGTCGTCGTAGAGCGTGCCGCTGAAGACCGGGGCCAGGAAGCTCTCCAGGTTGTGCGTGTGCACCCAGGGCAGGTCGAGCACGCCCCCGAAGAAGGCGAAGAAGGCGAGGACCACGAGGGGCAGGCGCATGACCCAGGGCGACTCGTGCGGCGCGTGCAGGGCCGGCTCGCCGTGCGGCCCCGGCTTGTCGAAGCGGGGCTCGCCGCCGAAGGCGAGGGTCTCGAGCCGGCTCATGTAGTAGGCGGTGAGCACGGCGGTCACCAGCCCGATGAACCACAGCACCTTGTAGTGGGCGAAGGCGTTGTCCAGCACGTCGCCCTTGGCCCAGAAGCCCGACAGCGGCGGGATCCCGGCGATGGCCAGGAAGCCGATGGTGAAGGTGACGGTCGTCCACTTCATGTAGCGGCGCAGCGCGCCCATGCGCTTGAGGTCCTGCTCGTCCTCGAGCCCGTGGATGACCGAGCCTGCGCCCAGGAAGAGGAGCCCCTTGAAGAAGGCGTGCATGACCATGAGGAAGATGGCCGCGATGTAGGCGCCGGTGCCGACGGCCAGCACCATGTAACCGATCTGGGAGATGGTCGAGAAGGCCAGCACCTTCTTGATGTCCTGCTGCGCGCACGCGATGGTCGCCGCCACGAAGGCCGTCACGGCGCCGATGGAGGCGATGACCTCCATGCCGGGCGTGGTCAGGTGCAGCAGCGGGTTCATCCGGCACAGGAGGTACACCCCGGCCGTGACCATGGTGGCGGCGTGAATGAGGGCCGACACCGGCGTGGGGCCCTCCATGGCATCGGGCAGCCAGTTGAACAGCGGGATCTGGGCCGACTTGCCGGTGGCGGCCAGGAACAGGAGCAGCACGGCGGCCGTCGCCGTGCCGCCGCCGAGGTGCGACAGCTGCCCGAAGATGCCGCCGCCGGGCCCGCTCTCGTACTGGACGGTGCCCGTCTTCTCGAAGATCAAGAAGATGGCGAGCAGGAACCCGGCGTCGCCGATGCGGTTGTAGATGAAGGCCTTCTTCCCCGCCGAGGCCGCCGATTCGCGCTGGAACCAGAAGGCCACCAGCCAGTAGGAGCAGACGCCCACGCCCTCCCAGCCCACGAACGTGAGGAGCAGGTTGTTCCCCAGCACCAGGAGGAGCATGGAGAACACGAACAGGTTCAGGTAGATGAAGAACTTCGAGTAGTCCCGGTCGTCCTTCATGTAGCCGATGGAGTACAGGTGGATGAGCGCGCTGACCCCGGTCACGAACATGCACATCGTCATGGAGAGCGGGTCCACCAGCGTGCCGACGGGCACCGACAGCCCGCCCGAGCTGAACCAGGTGAAGTAGCTGTGGACCACCACCCGGTGGTCCGCCGGCAGGTTGATGAGCCCCGCCAGCACGATGCAGGCCACGACGAACGCGCCACCCACCGCGGCCGTCCCGATCCACCCGGCGACCGGGTCGCCGATGCGGCGGCCGAAGGCGACCAGGAAGAGGAAGCCCGCGAGCGGCAGCAACAGCATGAGGTACGCCACGTTGACCATCGGTCAGCCCTTCAGCGAATCGAGGTCGTCGGCCACGGTGGTGGCCCGGCGGCGGAAGTTGGTCACCACGATGCCGAGGCCGACCACGACTTCGGCCGCCGCGACCACGAGCACGAAGAACACGACGGCCTGGCCGCCGATGTCGTGGAGCATGCGGGCGAAGGTCACGAAGGTGAGATTGGCGGCGTTGAGCATCAGCTCGATGCACATGAACATGATCAGGACGTTGCGCCGCACCATCAGGCCGATGGCGCCGATCGTGAACACGATGGCGGCCAGGCCGAGGTACCAGGCTCCCGAGAGGCTCATGCGGAGAGCTCGCTGTCCGTGGTGTCCTCCTGCTCGGCGTGCACCGTCGGCGGGCGGCGGGCCAGCACGACGGCGCCCACCACGGCGATGACGAGCAGGGCGGCCGTGGCCTCGAACGCGAAGAGGTAGGTGGTGAAGAGCTGCTTGCCCAGCTGGGCCGGCTCGCCCGCCGGCGAGTTGGGGCCGGCGACGTGCCCCTCGATGGGCCCGACGACCTGCCGGGCGCCGGTGACCCAGTGTGCGGTGGCCGCCATGGCCAGCACGCCGCCCAGAGTGATGGCGGAGAAGACGAAGGCGAGCGGGCGCTGCCCCATCAGGGGCTCGACGCTGATGTCCTCGGCCCGGTCGACGCCGAGGAACATGATCACGAACAGGAAGAGCACGACGATGGCGCCGGCGTAGACGATGATCTGCACGGCGGCGAGGAAGTCCGCCTCCTGCTCGATGAAGAGCACCGCGACGCCGAAGAGGGTCATCACGAGGCTGAGCGCGGCGTGCACCGGGTTGCGCGAGGTCACGACCCCGACCGCGCCGACCAGGATGACGGCCGCGGAGGCGGCGAAGACCAGTATGTCGGGCCAGGTCGGGCGCGTCGAAGCCAGGAGGAGGGTGGCGTGGACCATGGGTCAGTCGCTCTCCCCGTAGAGCGCCTTGTCCGCCTGGCGGAGCTCGGCGGCCGCCTCCTGCTCCTTGGCGTCGGCCTTGGCCGCGCTCGCCTCGGCCTTGGCCACCTTGCGCGCCGCCCGCAGCTCCTTCATGCGGGCCCGGGTGGCCTCCATCTTCTTCTTGTTGCGCTCGGCGCCCTTCTGCGCCCGCCACACCCGGCCCTGCATGCCGCGGTGGGCGAGGGGGATGTCCTCGTCGAGCAGGTGGGCCTCGAGCACCTCGCGCAGCGGCTTGGTCCCGGTCGCCTCGTCGTCGCGCCGGCCCGACTGCCCGCCCTCGGGCGCCCGCACGCCGTAGCCGAGCTCACCGGCCCACTGGACCTCGCCCTCGTAGGCGGCGCTGCCCGAGGGGGAGGTGGCGCGCATCCAGCCGGAGGTCATTTTGTCGTCGCCCTCGCGCCAGTCCTCCCACGGCAGCTTCTTCGGCGTGCCGTCGTCGTTCACCAGCAGCTCGTTCTTGGTGTAGATGGCGTCGGAGCGGTTGGTGAAGGAGAACTCGAAGAGCTTGGACTCGGTGATGGCCTCGGTCGGGCAGGCCTCCACGCACATGTCGCAGTGGATGCAGCGCAGGAAGTTGATCTCGTAGACGTAGCCGTAGCGCTCCCCCGGCGACACCGGGTGGTCCGGCGGGTTGTCCAGCCCGCGCACGTAGATGCAATCGGCCGGGCACACCCCGGCGCACAGCTCGCAGCCGATGCACTTCTCCATGCCGTCCTCGTAGCGGTTGAGGACGTGGCGACCGTGCTGGCGCGGGAACTTGGGCTTCTTCTCCTCGGGGTACTGGGTGGTGACCCGGGGCCGGGTCAGGTGCTGGAAGGTCAGCTTGAACCCGCCCAGGAACGAGAGCTGGTCCTTCATCTCGTCGCCGACGCCCACTACGCCTCACCCCCCGGGCCCGGCTCCACCGGGCTCAGCCGGGGCGCCCGCGTCACCCTGGAGCCGATGACGGGGAGGATGACGTCCTCCTCGCTGCGACCGGTGCCGAGCTGGTTGGCCCGCATCAGCAGCACCGAGGCGAGGATGACGACCGGCACCAGGATCAGCCCGCCCCAGCCCCAGGTGATGATGGCCGCCACCAGCAGCAGCCAGCCGAGCGTCATGGGGATGAGCCGTTTCCAGCCCAGGTCCATGAGCTGGTCGTAACGCAGACGGGGCAGGGCGGCCCGGAACCAGACGTAAATGAAGCAGAACGCCACCACCTTGAGGAGGAAGTAGATGATCGGCATGTAGATGGTGGCGCCGGGGATGTGGAAGATGTAGCCGTCGGGACCGCCGAAGAACAGCGTCACGACGATGGCCGACATGGTGATGGTGTTCATGAACTCGGCCAGGAAGAAGAGGCCGAAGCGGATGGAGGAGTACTCGGTGTGGAAGCCGCCGACGAGCTCCTGCTCGGCCTCGGTCAGGTCGAAGGGCGGGCGGGTCAGCTCGGCGGTGATGGCGATCATGAAGAAGATGAAGGGCAGGAAGCCGAGCCGGATCAGGTTCCAGTTCCAGAAGCCGTTCGACTGGGAGAACACGATGGCCCGGGTGGAGAGCGAGTGGCTGACGAGGACCACCATGACGGTGGTCATGCCGAGCGCGGCCTCGTAGGAGATGACCTGGGCCGAGGCGCGCACGGAGCCGAGCAGCGGGTACTTCGAGCCCGAGGACCAGCCGGCCAGCATGACGCCGTAGACCGCGATGCCCGACATGGCGAGGACGAGCAGGATGCCCATGGGCGGGTCGGCCACCTGCAGCTCGAAGGTGTGGCTGCCGATGGTGATGATGCCGCCGACGGGGACGACGGCGAAGATCAGCACGGCCGGGATGACCGAGAGGTAGGGCGCCAGCTTGAAGACGAAGGCGTCGGCCCGGTCCGGCAGCAGATCCTCCTTGAAGACCAGCTTGGTCCCGTCGGCCAGCGTCTGCAGCAGCCCCCACGGCCCGGCGCGGTTCGGCCCGATGCGGCTCTGCATGTCCGAGATGACCTTGCGCTCGAACCAGATCATCATCGCGGTCGCCACCAGGAGTGCGACGAAGGCCACGAGCACCTTGATGATCGTGATGAGCCAGACCTGCCAGTTGAGCCCGAAGTAGTAGAGCGGGTCGCCGTTGCCGGCATTCGCGCTGTGCGTCTGCAGGGCGGGGCCTGCGTTGGCGGCGTGGGCGACGGTGGCCAGCAGCGTCGCGATCACACCGACTCCAGTCGCACGTCGGTCACGATCTGGCGGCTGTCGATGAGCGTGGCGGCGGCGTTGCCCGGCGCGCTCTCACCACCGGGGACGTTGAAGTCGATGGCGACGACGCCCCTGGGCACGCCCCCGTCCGCCTCGGCGGCCAGGATGAGCTCGCCCCGGGCCGAGCGCACCTTCACGCGGTCGCCGGTCACCGCGCCCAGTCGGTCGAGGTCGTAGGGATTGGCCCGCGCCACCAGCACGGGCACCAGCGGTGTGAGTGAGGGCGACCCCGTCACCGAGCTGCCGGCGTCGTACAGTCGGCGGCCGGCCACCAGGCGCAGGGAGTAGCTGTCGGCCTTGGGGACGTGCAGGGGCTCGGCGCCGCCGACCCCGGTCCAGGCGAGCAGGGGCGGCGGGCTGCCCAGCGCGGCGATGCGCGCCACGGCGGGCACGCCGCTGCCGGTGCCGACGCGGGGAGGTGCCCCCTGGCGCTCCACGGACTCGACGCCGGGCAGGGCGATCGGGTCGATCGGCTCCACGTCGAGGTGGCGGCCGGTGTCGCGGGACAGCGGCACCAGGATGCCGTCGTGGGCGACGTCGGAGTGCAGGACCTTCTGGGTCAGCCCGGCGTAGGCCGGTGCCGCCAGCGCCAGCTCCTCGGCGAGGTCGTCATCGCTCAGCACGCCGAGGTCGCCCCCGAGGGCGGCCGCCAGCTCGGCCGCGATCATCCAGTCCGGCCAGGCGAACCCCGGCGCCGAGATCTTCGGCCCGAGACGGCTCACGCGGCCCTCGATGTTGGTGGTCGTGCCGGGCCGCTCGTGGGACACGGCGCAGGGCAGCACGACGTCGGCGTGCGCGTCGACCGACTCCGACGGGTGACCCGTGACCGCGACCACGAAGTGCCCCGCCGAGAGCGCCTTCTCTGCCACGGCGCGGTCGGGGAAGTCGCTCAACGGGTCGGCGCCGAGCAGCACGAGCGCCCGGACCTGGTCGCCGCCCTCGCGCTCGCCCGCCATGGAGGCGAGGATGTCGGCGGTCGAGAGCCCGGTGCCGGCGGGCACGGAGCCCCAGGCGGCGGTGAAGCGCTCGCGGCCCGCATCGAGGCTGACCCGGCCCGGCAGCAGGCCCGGGGCCAGCCCCATGTCGAGGGCCCCGAACACGTTGCCGCGACGCAGCGCCGGCAGGAACGTGGCCTCGGGCAGGGCGGCGGCCAGGTTGCGCACGGCCTCGGCGGCGACTTCGCCCGACTCGGCGTACGAGGGTCGGCCGGCGACGATCACCACGCCCTCGCCACCGGGGTGCGCCGCGAGCAGCCGGCGGGCGGTCTCGAGCGCGCCGGGCTCCACCGCGGCGCCTTCGGGATGGGCGCCGAGCGCCGTCGCCGCCGCCGCGTCACCCGTCAGCGCCTTGGCCAGGAGCGGCGCGTCGCCCGGGCGGGTGCGCAGGCTCGCCGCCGCCAGCGCGGTGAGCGCGGTGGGGGTGGGGCTGACCTCGACCAGCGCGGTGGCGCCGCCGAGCACGGCCTCGCGGAGGCGCAGGAACAGGACGGGCAGCTCCTCGCGCAGGTCGCCGGCGAGCGTCACCAGCACCCGCGCCCCGCAGGCCTCGTCGATGGTGGCCCGGGGCAGCCCGAGGACCAGGTCGGCGGGGAGGCCGTCGCCGAGCTGGGCGTCGACCGAGTCGGTGCCGACGACCCCCTTGGTCAGCTTGGCCCAGGCGTAGGCCGACTCGTTGGTGAGCCGGGCCCCGCCGATCAGCGCCACCGCGCCCGAGCCGCCGGCCTGCTTGGCGGCGGCGATGCCGGCCGCGGCGGCCGCGAGCGCCTCGCCCCAACTGACCGGGACCAGCTCCCCCTCCTTGCGGATGCGGGGCTCGACAAGCCGCCCGTGCTCGAAGCGACCGGTCTCGTGCACCTCGCCCAGGAACTGGCCGCGGCTGACGCCGAGGCTCACCACCTGGGAGGCGGTGGCCGGCGCCACGTCGACGGCCTCGTCGGCCAGTTCGCTCGGCAGGAGTCCGACGTCGACCTCGTCACCGTTGACCGACTCGTAGGCGAAGCGGCCCTTGTCGCACAGCCAGCCGTGGTTGACGGGCTCGGAGTCGATGCCGAGCAGCCGGGTCAGGCGGTTCTGCGACGACTGCACGGCCACCCGGCACCCCACCGAGCAGGCGGTGCAGGTGGACTCGACCTGGTCGAGGTCCCAGGGGCGGGCGGTGAAGCGGTACGGCGTGGCGGTCAGCGCGCCGACCGGGCAGATCTGCACGGTGTTGCCGCTGAAGTAGGAGGAGAAGGGCTCGGTCGGGAAGGTCGCCACCTCGACCCCCTCGCCGCGGCCCGCGAAGTCGATCTGCGCCTCGCCGGCGACGTCCGACGCGAAGCGGGTGCAGCGGGCACACTGAATGCAGCGCTCGCGGTCGAGCAGCACGAGGTCGGAGATCGCGATCGGCTTCTCGAAGTGCCGCTTCTCCTCAATGAAGCGGCTCTCCCCCGGCCCGTAGGCCAGCGTCTGGTCCTGCAAGGGGCACTCGCCGCCCTTGTCGCACACGGGGCAGTCGAGCGGATGGTTGGCCAACAGGAACTCGAGCACGCCGTCCTGGGCCTTCTTGACGCGCTCGTTGGCGCTGTCGACCACCATGCCGTCGGTGACCGCCACGAAGCAGGCCGGCGTCAGCGTGGCGCCGCGCGGGCCCTCGACGTCGACCAGGCACATGCGGCACATGCCGACCGGCTCCATGCGCGGGTGATAGCAGAAGCGCGGGATGTAGGTCCCGGCCCGCTCGGCCGCCGCAATGAGCAGCTCGCCCTTCTTCGCCGTGACCTCGCGCCCATCGAGGGTGAAGGTGAGCATCCCGTCCTCAGTCAAAGGGACACCCCCCCTCCTTCACATGGACGAGGAACTCGTCGCGGAACATGCGGATGCCCGACGCGATGGACGAGGGGATGGAGGGGCCGAGCACGCAGATGGTGGTCTGCTGGGGCGGCCAGGCCACGCCGGGCGAGATGTTGTCGCAGAGGTCCATGAGGAGGTCCAGATCTTCCTCGCGCCCGACGCCGTTCTCAATTCGGTACATGATGCGCTCGAGCCAACCGGAGCCCTCGCGGCACGGGGTGCACTGGCCGCACGACTCGCGGGAGAAGAACTTGGTGATGCGCCAGGCCGCCCGCACCATGCAGGTGTCCGAGTCCATGACGACGACGGAGCCGGACCCGAGCATGGAGCCGGCGTCGCCCACCTCGTCCTGGCCGAGCGGCAGGTCCACCTGGTCCGGCCCGAACCACGGGGCGGAGACGCCGCCGGGGATGAACGCCTTGAGCGTGTTGGACCCCCTGATCCCCCCGCCGAGCACCGGCGCGTAAATCAGGTCGCGGAACGTCGTCTTCACCATCTCGAGCTCGTAGTTGCCCGGCTTGCGCACGTGGCCCGCCAGCGCGAACAGCCGGGTCCCCGTGGAGCGGCCCGCCCCGAGGGCGGCGAAGGCGGCGCCGCCGTTGTTGATGATCCAGGGGATGTTGGCCATCGTCTCGACGTTGTTGACCACGGTCGGCTCGCCGTAGAGGCCGATGGCGGCCGGGAAGTACGGGGGCTTGATGCGGGGGAAGCCGCGCTTGCCCTCGAGCGACTCGAGCAGCGCCGTCTCCTCGCCGCAGATGTAAGCGCCGGCGCCGGGGTGGACGACCACGTCGAGGGAGAACCCCGAGCCGAAGATGTCGGTCCCCACCGCGCCGTGCGCGTACGCCTCGTTCAGCGCCGTCTGCAGCCGCTCGAGCCCGAGGGCGAACTCGCCGCGCAGGTAGATGAAGGCCTGGCTGACCTGGAGCGCATAGGCCGAGATCAGCACGCCCTCGAGGATCTCGTGCGGGTCCCCTTCGATGAGCATGTGGTCCTTGAAGGTGGCCGGCTCGGACTCGTCGCCGTTGATCACGAGGTAGGTCAGCGGGTTCTTGCGCAGCATCGACCACTTGCGCCCGGCCGGGAACCCGGCGCCGCCGCGCCCGAGCAGGCTGGCCGCGTCCACCTCGGCCGCCACCGCTTCGGGCGTCATGGACAGCGCCTTGCGCAGGCCGGCATAGCCGCCGGTGGCCAGGTAGCGCTCCAGGGTGTAGGAGTCGTCGTAACCGAGGCGCGACGTGATGATCTTGGGAGCGTCGGTGATCGCCATCAGGCCTTCTTCCCGCCGCCCGCCGCCGCGGCGCGGGCCGCCTGTGCCTCGGACGCCGTCGCTCGCTCCTCCACGATGGCGGACCGGTCGACCACCAGGCCGACGCTGCGGCGCACCCGCACGAGGGTGCCGTGCGGGGGCACCGTCCCGGACAGCGCGCCGGAACGCAGCTCGCCCAGCAGGGCGTCGAAGCTCTCGGGCGTCTGCGCGCCCATGTAGCGGTGGTTGACCTGTACGCAGGGCGTGCGGTCGCAGTCGGCGAGGCACTCG
>Ga0181526_10004990_pt1 | contig 10131 bp, 8 predicted proteins | sample PEATcosm2014_Bin_35_FD_119750 | JGI IMG/M metagenome (GOLD analysis project Ga0181526, IMG submission 119750) | Peatland microbial communities from MTU Mesocosm Facility, Houghton, MI, USA - PEATcosm2014_Bin06_30_metaG | ecosystem: Environmental > Terrestrial > Soil > Wetlands > Peat | place...
CATGAACATGAACAACGAGTACCAGGAGGCCGCGCACTTTCCCGACAACGGCTACGCCATCACCTCGTCCGAGCTCGAGAAAGGCATGAGCCAGCTCTATGTCCAGGTGCAGGACGTCGAGCACAAGATCATCTATCCCAATGAGATCAAGGAATCGCAGCTGAAGCCTGCGCCATGGTGGAGCTGAGCGTCGCGGTGAGCGGGGAGGGCGCCGCCGCGGCGGTCCCCGCCACTGCCCCGCTGTTCGCCTGCGAGAGGATTTTCCTCGATCTCGGAGGCCGCGAGATTCTCGCCGACATCAATCTCAGCGTCGGTCGCGGCGAGGTGCTGGGCATCATCGGGCCCAACGGGGCGGGCAAGACCAGCTTGTTCGAGGTGCTGTCGGGCCGCATCCCGCCGAAGAGCGGCAAGGTCACCTTCAGGGGCGAGGACATCACCGGGCTTCCGCTGTACCGGCGGGCGCGGCTCGGCATCGGCCGCACCTACCAGACCCCGGTCGTCCCCGACGAGCTCACCGTCGCCGAGACCTTCAAGGCGGCGCGTCAGGCCTTCCGGCCCTACCTGACGCGGTTCGACGCCGAGTACGGCGCCGAGCTGGTCGGGCTCAACGTCGACCACGACGAGCCGACCGCGCAACTGGAGACGCTGAACCGGCGCAAGCTGCTGCTCGCCTGTCTGCTGATGCGGCGGCCGCCGTTGCTCTTGATGGACGAGCCGGCGGCCGGTCTGATCAACTCCGAGGTCGACGAGATCGATCATCTGATCAGGCTGCTGTCGAAGGAGATGAACATCGCCATCATTATCGTCGAGCATCGCATCGAGCTCCTCGATACCATCGCCGATCGCGTCATGGTGATGGACGCCGGCGAGGTCATCGCGCAAGGGTCGCTCGAGCACATTCTCGGCGATCCCAAGGTCCACGCCGCGTACTTCGAGAACGTCGAGGATGTCGAGACCGGAGGGCTCGAATGATGCCGGCGCTGGGCGACGCGGCAGCCCTGGTGCTCCCGGATCGGCAGGTCTCCGGGCCGGGCTCGGCCGCGGCGAAGAAGGAGGTCCTCAACGTCAAGGGGCTGTCGGCCGGCTACGGGCCGATGCGGGTCATCCATGATCTCGATCTCATCGTCTATGCGGGCGAGCGCGTCGGCCTGGTCGGCCTCAACGGCCACGGCAAATCGACGCTGTTCTACGCCATCGCCGGATTGACCGGCTGGCAGCGCGGCTCGATCAGGCTCAACGGCACCGAGGTCGGCCGCACCCGCAGCCAGGGCCCCGGCCGCTACACCCATCTGGTGGTGCGCCGGGGCCTCGCCTTGATCCCCCAGGGCGACGAGATCTTTCACGGGCTGACCGCCGAGGAGCATCTGGATTCCGGCGCCTTCACGCCGCGCGCATGGCGCGAGCGGGCGGAGCGCAAGCGCAAGGTGCTCGACATCTTTCCGCCGCTGCGCAAGCTGCTCCACATCCCGGTGGGCCGGCTGTCCGGCGGCGAGCGCCGCATGGTGTCGATCGGCCGCGGGCTGATGGCGGAGGCCTCCCTGTTCCTGGTCGACGAGCCCTCGCTCGGGCTCGCCCCGAAGATCGGCAAGGGCGTGATGGCGGCGCTGATGAGCGTCGAGCTCGGCGACTCGGCCATGGTGATCGCCGAACAGAACATCTCGCTGCTGCAGGGGCGGGTCGACCGCATCATCGGCATGCATGTCGGCAAGCTCAAGGGCGAGGCCTCGGTCGGCCTCGGCTTTCAGACCAGGCGGGAGGCGTAGCGGGATGGACCTCGGCTTCATCCTCACCAACGCCGTCGTTCTCGCCTGCATCTACGGGACGCTCGCCATCGGCATCTCGATCACCTGGTCGAGCCTCGGGCTCATCAACCTCGCCTATGGTTTCATCTTCGCCTTCGCCGGCTACGGCGCCTGGCTCGCCGCGCAATACGTGTTGACCAATGGCGCCGTGGTGCTCGCCGCCGGGATCCTGACCGGTGCGCTGGGCGGCTTGATCGTCTGCGCGCTGGCCTTCATCCCGATCCACGATAAGCCGAATTTCACGGTGCGCGGCCTGATCGCGACGCTCGCCATCAATCTGATCGGCACGCAGTCGCTGATGTGGTGGTTCGGCCCGCGGTCGAAGAGCCTTCCGGAAGTGTTCGGCACCTGGAAGATTCCCCTCGGCAACATGGTGCTGACCGCCGACAAGGTCGGCAACGTGGTCGCCTCGATCGCCATGCTCGCCATCGTGCTGAAGTGGATGCGGTCGAGCCGGCGCGGCCTGGAAATCCGCGCCATGATGATGAATCCCCATGCCGCCTCGATCGTCGGCATCGGCGTGCGCCGCACCGGGTTCTACGTGCTGGCGATCACCGGCGGGCTCGCGGGCCTCGCCTCGGTGCTGCTGTCGCAGACCTACTACATCGCCCCGTTCGGCGGCCTCACCCCGATGATCAAGGGGGTGAGCATCGCGCTCTGCGGCGGCCTCGGCAGCGTCTCCGGCGCCGTCATCGCCGCCATGGTGCTCGGCCTCAACGAGGCGCTCACCAGCGTCGTGCTGGGCGGGCAGTACGTGCTGATCACGCAGTTTCTCCTGATCATTGCGGTGCTGCTGGTCCGCCCGCGCGGCATCGCCGGCATTCTCGACAAGGCGCGCGAGGCCTGAGCGATGGCCGGTGTGTGGAAAAACCCGCTGTTCAACTGGGGCGTCGAGCGTGCCGCCGAGGCGCTGCCGGCGCCCGAGTGGAAGAACCCGCAGGGCAGCTGGGATCAGGCGCGGGAATCGCCGGTCCCGCTCCACCCGGTCGGCCGGCTCCGCTATTACTACAAATGGCCGGGACACGGGGGGCGCACGTGGTCGCGGCGGCGCTACTGGCCGACCCGGCGCCGCGTGCTCGATATTCGCGGCGAGTACAATCCGAAATCCAGCCGGCGCGAGAAGACGATCGTCGACAAGCGGCCGATCTGGTGGGTCATGGGGCTGCTGGCGCTGGTGCTCGCCCCGCTGTTCATCCCGCTCAACCTGCAGAGCACGCTGCTCACCGCCGGCGCCGTGTTCGAGATCTATGCGGCGATCAACCTGTGCTGGATGCTGATCATCGGCACCGCGGGCATCTATTCGCTGGCGAGCTACGCGGTGGTCGGCGCCGCCGGATTCGGCACGGCGTGGCTGTCGATCAATCTCGGGCTGCCGTGGTGGACGCTGCCGGCCATCGGCAGCGTCATCGGGCTGGCGTTCGGGCTGATCATCGCCCTGCCGGCGACGCGGCTCGACGGCTTCTACTATGCGCTGCTGACCATCGGCGTCAACGAGCTGTGCCGGGTCTACACGCTGCAATCCAAGCAGTTCGGCTCGGCGACCGGCGGCCTCTACGGCGCCGACAGCTACGTGCCGCAGCAGCTGTCGCCGCTCGGCCAGTCGCTGGTCGCCTACTACGCCTGCTTCGCCCTGATGATCGGCGCGCTCTTCCTCTACCGTTTCATCGACGGTCGCCGCCTCGGCCGCATCCTGCGGATGGCGCCGGAAAAGCGCGAGGCCTTCGCCGAGGCGACCGGCGTCAACTACCGCCAGGCCCGCATCCAGGTCTTCATCATCTCGTCGATCGCGCTGGGCTTCATCGGGGGATTCTACACCAGCCATTTTCGCGGCGTGTCGTTCTCGATCTTCGGCTTCGATACCGTGCTGCTCGGCCTCGCCATGCTGGTGATCGGCGGCATCGGCCGCGCCGAAGGGGCGGTGGTCGGGACCGCGATCGTGATATTTCTCGACAAGGTGCTGATCAGCGTCGGTCCGATCCGGCTGATCATCATCGGGGTCATCATGCTCACCGTGGCGCTTTTCCTCCGCGGCGGCCTGTTCGGCATCAAGGCCCAGTTCCGCGGCTGGCGCGACAAGAAGAAGAGCGAGAACCGTTCGTCACGAGCCGAGAAAGGAGGCGAGATGCTGCCCGAAGAGGCGACCGAGACCGAGGACAAGGACCTGATCTATTGGCGCCGCTACGACAAGATGCAGCGCGACTACCTCAAAACGCTGGTGAGCGACGAGCTCATCGACGAGCACCGGCGCTGTCCGCTCGGTCAGCACAGCGAGCCGCTCGAGCGGCTGCTGCTGTATTTTCGTCGCCAGCCCCAGGTCGACAAATACGCCATCGTCGCCGTCGAGCCGTTCAAGGCCTACCGCATCGTCGCCCTGTCCGGCCACCGCGGGGTCGCCCCCCGCGTCGTCGAGGACAAGACCTACGGCTCGCAGGAGGAGGCCTATCATGGCGTCTTCCTGCGTCGCGTCCAGGACCTGCTCGAATCATGATCGGGCGGCCGCCGGCACCTTAATCCCCCCGCAGGAACATCGATGGCGCAGGTCAAGCTGTTCGGTTACGTCGACAGGATCTCGGTCAAGCCGGGAGAGCAGATCGGCTTTCACGTCAATGCCGACGGCGCCGACACCGCCGAGGCCCAGCTGGTGCGCCTGATCCACGGCGACCAGCACCCGACCGGCCCGGGCTTCATCGAGGAGCCGGTGCATTGCCCGGCCAACGGCACCTGGGCGGTGAAGAAGCAGTATACCCAGATCGGCTCGTTCCTCGAGGTCGGCGATCCCGACGGCCGGCTGGCCTTAAGCGAGAGCCTGACCATCTTCGCCTTCATCTATCCGAGCCTGCCGACCGTTGGCCTGCGCCAGTGTCTGGCCGGCCGCTGGGACAACGTGAGGAATTTCGGCTACTGCCTGGGGATCAACCAGAAGGGGCTGCTCGAGTTCTGGGTGGGGCAAGGCAGCGAGGTCGATTATCTGGCCGCCGAAATCCCGCTCCACCCCAAGGTCTGGTACTTCGTCGCCGCCACCCTCGATGCCGCGACCGGCCGCGCCACGATCTACCAGGAAGCCGTAATGAACCGCTACAACTGCGGCATCGGCAAGGTGGTGCCGATGGACTACCGCTCGCATGTGGCGGAAGTCTTCCGCTTCCGTCAGAGCAACCTGCCGCAAACCCCGTTTCTGATGGCGGGCTCGCGCGACTGGCACGAGGCGCGCGGGCCGTTCGTGTCGCAGACCTATTGCGGCAAGCTCGATCGGCCGGGGATTTTCGCCCGCGCTCTGTCGCGTGCGGAGCTCGACCGGATCCGGTCCGGGCTGCCACCGCCCCCCGACGGCCTGGTGGCCTGGTGGGATACGACGCGGGGCTACACCGACAGGGGCATCGGCGACATCGTCCATGACGTCGGGCCCTATGGCCTCGATGCCAAGGGGTACAATCGCCCGGTGCGGGCCCAGACCGGGTGGAACTGGAGCGGACGCAACGATTGCTTCCGGCTCGCGCCCGACGAATATGGCGGCATCGAGTTCCACTACGATGCGATGATCGACTGCAACTGGGAGGTCACGAAGACCTTCATGATTCCCGCGGACCTGCGCAGCGGCGCCTACGCGATGCGCCTGCGGGCCGGCGACGGCCGCGGGCTGGGCGAGGAGTACATCGTCTTCTTCGTCCGCCCGGCGCTGCCGCGGGCGCCGATCCTCTTCCTGGTTCCGACCGCGAGCTATCTCGCCTATGCCAACGAGCACCTGAGCTTCGATGCCCAGATCATCCAGCCGATGACCGGCCAGCCGCCGATCGTCACCGATGTCGACATCGAGATGTACAAGAACTGGGAGTTCGGCCTGTCGACCTACGACTCGTGGGCCGACGGCAATGGCGTGTGCTACAGCTCGTATCGGCGCCCCATCATCAACATGCGGCCCAAATACCGCATTTCCAGCATGGGCGTGCCGTGGCAGTTCCCGGCCGACCTGTCGATCATCGCCTGGCTCGAGCACAAGAAGTACGACTATGAGGTCATCACCGACGAGGATCTGCACCGCGACGGCGTTGCCGCACTAAGTCCCTATCGGTGCGTCATCACCGGCACCCATCCCGAGTACTATTCGGAGCGAATGCTCGATGCCACCGAGGACTACATCGCTGGCGGCGGCCGCTACATCTACATGGGCGGCAACGGCTTCTACTGGAACGTCGCGTTCCGCGAGGACGAGCCGTGGATCATGGAGGTGCGCAAGCTCGATTCCGGCATGCGCGCCTGGTCGGCGCGGCCCGGCGAGCACTATCTGGCATCGACCGGGCAGAAGAGCGGCCTGTGGAAGAACCTCGGGCGGCCGCCGCAAAAGCTGGTCGGCGTCGGTTTCATCGCCGAAGGTTTCGAGACCAGCCGGCCGTACCGGCGCATGCCCGACAGCTACCATCGCACGGTGTCGTGGATCATGGACGGCGTCGACGGCGAGATGATCGGCGACTTCGGCCTCGCCTACGGGGGAGCGGCGGGACTCGAGCTCGACCGCTACGATCTCAATCTCGGCACCCCGCCGCACGCCCGCATCCTCGGCTCGTCCGGCGGCCACAGCGACAACTATCTGCTGTCGATCGAGGAGATTCTCTATCCCTATCCGGGGCTGGCCGGTACCCAGGACTATCGCATCCGCGCCGATCTGGTGTATTTCCCGACCGACAACGATGGCGCCGTGTTCTCCAGCGGCTCCATCGCCTGGGGGCAGGCGCTCCCGGCCAACAATTTCGACAACAACGTGTCGCGGATCATGAGCAACCTGGTCGACGCGTTCATCAAGGCCGGAACGCTCCCCGGCGCGCTGTGGATCAGCGACGAAAAGCAATGGCGGTAGGGGGAAAGCGTCAGGAGGGACTCTGCCGGATCGCTCCCAGAGCGGGCTTGGCCGTGCCCGTGGCGCTGACGTCCAGGATTCGAGACCATTCTGAACCAGGCAGCGGCCTTTGTGTTGGCCCCGGCCGGTGATATCCTCATCCGGCTCGACCACGCCGGATGCCGCCGCCGATGCGCCGGCATTTGTGGGTCGGGCATATCCTGGCGATGAGCCGGTCCGGCCGGATCGTGTGAACGATCCGGCCGCAGCACGCAGGGCGCCCCGCATGTCCGCACAGACCGACGCCAGATCCGCCCGGCCGCGCTTGGACAAGCGCGCGATCCTGGGCGCGCACCCGTTCTTCCAGGGGCTCGCGCCCGAGCTGATCGAGCAGGTGAGCTCGCATGCGATCACCCGCATGGTCAAGGGCGGAACCGTGATCTACGCCAAGGGCGACCCGGGCAACAGCCTGTTCGCCGTCGTCACCGGGTCCGTCCGCATCAGCGTTCCCTCCATGGAGGGCAAGGACACGGTGTTCAACCTGCTCGGCGAAGGTGAGATTTTCGGTGAGATCGCGCTGCTCGACGGCCGGCCGCGCAGCGCCGAGGTGACCGCGGTCACCGACTGCGAGCTGATGATGATCAGCCGGCGCGACTTCGTCCCGCTGATGCACGACCATCCGGAGATCGCCTTCAAGCTCATCGATATCCTGTGCGAGAAGCTGCGCAAGACCAGCGAGCAGGTCGAGGACGTGATGTTCCTCGATCTGCCGACCCGGCTCGCCAAGATCCTGGTCAAGCTGGCGCGGACCGCCGATCAGTCCCCGCAGGGGCGCCGGATCAGCATGACCCAGCGCGAGATCGGGCAGATCATCGGCATGTCGCGCGAGAGCACCAACAAGCAGCTGCGCAACTGGGAGCAGCGCGGCTGGGTGCGGCTGGAGCGCGGCTCGATCCTGGTCGGCGCCCTCGACGAGCTCGCCGCCGTGGCCGCCGCCGGCGATCCTCGCAAGACCTGAATTTTCCTCCCAATGTGAACCGGTTCACCCATTCCGCCGCGCCCTCCGCGCAATGATCCGGCGTCCCCAGGGTGGCGGACGAGTCTCAATCGCCCGAAGCGGCGCGCGGCCAGGGAAGTGTCATGAACATCAGAGCGATGCGATGCGCCCAGGTCGCGCTCGGCGTGCTGTTCGTCGGCGCCGGAGCCGCCAAGCTCGCCGGCGTGCACGTGATGATCCAGCAGTTCGATGTGATCGGCCTTGGCTCGTCGGCGAGATACCTCGCCGGCTCGCTCGAGATCATCGCCGGAATGTGCCTGTTCTCGACGCGTCTTGCCGCCTGCGGCGCCGTGCTGGTGACCTGCGTCACGCTCGGATCGGTCGGGGCGACGATCGGCCACGCCGCCCGGGTGGTGATCGAAGCGCCGCCCGTCGTCGCGCCGCAACCGGCCTTCTCGCGGACCCGCCAGGCAACCTTGCCTGTTTCGCCGCCAAGCGCCTACGGCGCGCAGAATGCCGTGACCTCGCCGGCGATCGCGTCGCGCCAGACTGCATAGCCCTTGGCGCTCGGGTGCAAACCGTCGAACGACAGGTCCTCGCGCAGGAACCCGTCGCCGTCGCGCACCAGCGGGCCGAGGTCGAGGCCCGTGATGTTGGGGCGTCCGGCGATCAGCCCGGCGATCGCCGCGTTCAAGGTCGTGATGCTCTCGTTGTTGCGCCACTTCGCATAGTTTTTCGCCACCGGCAGCACGTAGGTCACGAAGGTTCGAACGCTTGCCGCATCGAGCCGCTCGAGAATGCGGCGAAAATTCTCGACCGTCCGCTCGCGCGGAACGCCGAGGCCTACGTCATTGACGCCGATCATCAGGAACAGCGCGCGCGGCTGCAGCTTCACGACGTCGTCCAGCCGCGCCAGCACGCCCGCCGTGGTATCGCCGCCGATGCCGCGGTTCACGATCGACCGGCAGCCGGTCAGCTCGTCCCACGGCGCGGCCTCGGTGATCGAATCGCCGAGCATCACGATCGCCGCCGAGCGCACCTTGGAGAGGGCGAACATATCGCGACGGAAATCGTGATAGGACGGCTTGTGCGGCTTGCCAGCGGTCTCCTCGGCCCGCGGCATCGTTGCCGCGGCGACGACGAGCGCGGCGACCGCGACGCGCAGCAAGCACCGGACGGTCATTTACGGCCCGGCCTCATCGGCGTCCATTCATTCTCCGCTGGGTTGACTGCCTTCCGGCCTGCTGTCCGGTGCGGCGCGACGCCGCCCGGCCGCTGCGCGCCGCTTGAGCACGCGCCAGCCGATCAGCGGCAGGTCGACGACGGCCGGCAGGATATCATCCGCGGCTTCCGCCGCGAAGGCGAGCGGTTGCCGCAGCGACCTCGCATAGCCGGCCGGCGAGAGCGTGCCGGCGAGCATCTCCTGGACCGCGGCCACCAGGTCGCGTGACCAGTTGATCCAGGCGACGCCGGCGCGACCGCGGTGCGGCGCCACCGTCTCGCCTGCCGCCAGCCGCCACAGGACGTCGGCGAAGTCCACGCCGGCGAGCGGTCCGATCCCGTTCCACGTCCAGGTGCGGGCGTTGACGTCGAGCAGCTTGGTGCGGCCGTCGCGTGAATCGTATTTGAACTCGACCTCGACCAGGCCGCTGTAGTCCAGCGAGCGCAGGAACCGGCACGCCGCGTCCTCGATCGGCGACCGCTCGAGGGTTTTGACCAGGGTGCTGGTGTAGCCGAAATCGATCGGGTACTGCCGCGCCCGCGTCGCCACCAGCGAGGCGACCGGCGCGCCGCGGTCCCATACCGCCGCGTAGGATAGCTGTGCCGATCCCTGGCCCGGGATCAGCTCCTGCACCACGATGGCGTCGGCGCCGACCAGCGCCGCGGCCCGGTCGTAGCGGGCGATCAGCTCGGCACGGTCGCCGGCCCGCCACGCCTTCTCGTTGGTGAAAGCGTTCTTGCCCTTGCGCATGGTCGGCTTGAGGATCACCGGAAAGCGGCAGTCCAGGTCCGCGACCTCGCGACGATCGCCGGGATAGCGGCTCCACGGACAATCGATTCCCAGGTCCGCGGCGCGCCGGTAGGTCAACCGCTTGTCCAAGGCCCACCGGGTGGTCTCCCACGGCGGCGTGGTGAGGCGGAAGGCAGTCGCCAGCGCCGCATGGTTCTGCGCAACGTAGCGGGCTTCGGCATCGCCCCCGCAGATCAGCACCCAATCGTCCAGGCGATGACGCCGGGCGAGCTCGAGCAGCTCGTTTGCGTCGGACCGGTCCGCCCCGGCCCACCGCACGGTGCGGCCGATGTAGCGCGAGTACTGCGCGATCAGCCGATCGTCGGTGACGAACCAGACCGGGATGCCCCTGCGGCCGAGGCTCCGGGCGACGCTCAGGCTGCCGTGCGCGCCCCCGATGATCAGCGCGCCGCGTCGCGGCGCGACGGCGGTCCCTGCCCCGGCGCCGCGCGCGACCGCGCGGGGGGCAAGCGTGGGCGCCGGCCCGTCG
>Ga0181526_10004991_pt1 | contig 10131 bp, 8 predicted proteins | sample PEATcosm2014_Bin_35_FD_119750 | JGI IMG/M metagenome (GOLD analysis project Ga0181526, IMG submission 119750) | Peatland microbial communities from MTU Mesocosm Facility, Houghton, MI, USA - PEATcosm2014_Bin06_30_metaG | ecosystem: Environmental > Terrestrial > Soil > Wetlands > Peat | place...
CAAGGCGACTGAACCATCGGTCTTACCTTTTCCACCCCACCACAATCGAGGGCGTCGTGCCCCGCTTCTAGGTTTACGCGGAAGAAGTAACTCAAGGTCGAAGATCGGGGTTGGAAATATATAGAGGAGTGGAAAAGGTGGTTTGCTTTGCCGGTTCCCCCAAATGCGCGATTTGATCCGGGTTTGCTCGCCTCTTGGGGCTGGTGGTAGATTCGGTGGCATACCACTTACTTTCCAGGCAACAGGAGATGTATGTCGACTGAGTTGCGTAACTTTCTTGCCCTTTCCTACGAAGAGCTCGAAGAACTGAACCTGCAGGCTAAAGCGGACCGCGCGAACCGCGTGGCGATCGATGAGATGCGCGAGAAGCGAATCAAGTACCTGACCGATGAAAAGCACATCAAGGCTGTGACGGTACTCTTCAGCGATTTGGAAGGCCGCCTGCATCTGCTTGACTACGACAAAAAATTTCTGCTCGGCGCCTATGAGAATCTGACCTTTGACGGCTCTTCGATTCGCGGATTTACGGCGCAGAAAGAGAGCGATCTGCGGCTGGGCATCGACTGGAGCTCGTTCTACTGGGTGCCCGCAGATGTATTTGGCAATGGCAAAGTGCTGGTGTTCGGAACGGTGATCGACAAGGATGGGACGCTGTATTCGGGCGATTTGCGCGGCGTGTTGAAGAACTATTCGGACACTCTGTTTGAGGAGAAGGGCTACACGCTGAACGCGGCGAACGAAATTGAGGGCTTTCTGTTCGCCGGGCGCGACGCGGAGCAGAGCTTCCATCAGACAGGCAAGTTCGAATTCATCAATACCGGCGGCTACTATCACGTTCTGCCGTTAGACCCGCTGCGCCGATTCATCGATGCCGCGGCCGAAGTGCAGCGCGCAATGGGATTCCAAAATGAGAAGGACCACCCCGAAGTAGCGCCAAGCCAGTTCGAAATCAATTATGGCTATGGCGAAGTTGTCGCAGCGGCCGATCAGATTCAGCTTTATAAGCTGCTGTGCCGGCAGATCGCGAACAATATGGGCTACACGGCAAGCTTCCTGCCCAAGCCAGTAGTGGGAGTGAACGGCAGCGGCATGCACACTAATGTTTCGATCTCCAAAGGAAAGACAAACCTGTTTTGGGATGAAAAGGGGCAGGAGAAGTTGTCAGCGCTTGGTTGGGACTTCATCGACCACATCCTGACGCACGCCTTGGATATTTGCCTGATCCTGAACCCCAGCGTGAATGCGTACCGGCGGCTTGATCCGCATTTTGAGGCTCCGAACCAGATCAAGGCTTCGGCGACCGATCGCGGCTCAATGGTGCGCGTGCCGATTGGCAACTCGCGATCGATGCGTGTTGAGGTGCGCTCGGTGGCTCCCGACGCGAATCCGTATTTGACAATGTACTCGATTTTCAAGACGGGAATCGACGGAACCAAGGCAGAGATTGACGACCTGCGCCAGGCGCAGCGCTATTTGCCGGATCACATTCAACAGGCGATCGACGACTTCAAAACTTCGAGATGGATTGGCGAGATTCTCGGTTCCGACGTTCAGGGTCGTTTCGCGGACCTGAAGGAGGCCGCCGCGAACCGCTCCCCGCGCGAGCTTGGCACGTTCGTGAAGGGTTCCGAGGTGCAGTACCATCACGAGGTCTATAACCAGTCGCTATGGAATCTGTTTTAGTGCATCAGAGCCTGGTGACCGATGGCCTCCTTGAGCCAAACATTGAAGCGGCGGAGCCCTTGTAGGCTGCGCCGCTTGTCTTGCACAAATCCTCTGTGAGACTGCCCGATCCTATTTGACGTTGGGCAGGAAATAGGCCTCGACTGCCCGCATCAAAGCCGGTTGGTCGATCTTCGCCGTGACACCCTCGTAACGCGCTGCCCAGCAAATCTGATTCACGAGATCGCGCGGATGACAGCCGCGCAACTCCAATTTCAATGTGCCGCGGATTAGGATGATGAGTTCCCTGATGAGTGCGGGATCGGCGTCTATTTCATGATCCCTGGCGACTCGACGAAAGATTTCGCAGAATTGATCGTCGGTGACCGCGCCAATTCTGATCTTTGTCTGGATGCGCCGCAAGAAGGCAGGATCCAATAGCTCGGCAGGATCAAGGTTGGAAGCGAACACAACCAGCATTTCGAAGGGGATCTCGATCTTTCGTCCGCCTGCCAAGGTTAGGAATTCAATTCTGCGGTCGAGGGGAACGACCCATCGGTTCAGCAACTCGTCGGGACGGATGCGTTGCCGTCCCAGGTCGTCGATAATCAAGACGCCGTTGTTGGCTTTCATCTGCATGGGGCCAACATAGAACTTGTTGATCGGGTTGTACTGCAGATCGAGCATCTCGGCGGTCAGTTCGCCACCGACCATGACCGTGGGACGATGGCAACGCACCCAGCGCAGATCGCGGTTGTCCGACTCGGACTCCCAGGTTCGTTTGTGAATTGCAGGGTCGTAGACTGTTATGATCTGGCCGTCGACCTCGATCGCATACGGTATCCAGATCGCGTCTTCAGCGAGAACGCGCGAAAGAGTCTCGGCGATCGCAGTTTTTCCTACACCGGGAGGCCCGTAGAGGAAGATGGCGGAACCAGAGTTGAGTGCGGTTCCGAACTGAGCCAGCGTCTTGCTGTCGATAACCATATGAGCAAACGCGCGCTCAATATCGGGGGCATGTACCTCGACATTGCGAACACTCTGCCGGCGGACCTGCTCGACATAGCTGGCCAAGGATACCGGCGCGGGTCCCGCATATTGACTGTGCGAAAGAAGCTCGAGTGCACGGGACCTGCCCTGAGACGTGATCGCGATATAAGGAATGTTGCCGGTCATTCCGGTCACTTCGCACAGAAGCTTTCCCCGCAGCCGGCTGAAGAGATCGTTTGCGACATCGTAGTTGAGCCGCATATGATCGCCGAGATCGAGTACCGAGAACGGGCCAGAAGTATAGAGAGATTTAAGAGCGATGTCTTCAAGGACCGATTCGCGTACGCCAGCTTCCGGAATGTTTCGGGGCCGATGGTCTGGGGTGGCAACGTGCTCAGTCTTACGGAAGTTTTGAATATTGAGAATATCTTCCAATTTGCTATCTCCGGTACCTGTGAATATACCCGGTTGCTTCGAAGCGAGCCAATTCTTTGTGCGCTTTGAGCAGTACGAAAGAAAGGGGCTGGGATTTCGGTGGAAAAACGGACGACGAAGGCGTCCAATCGGCAAGTTAGTGGCGAGAGTCGAACGGAATATCCCAGGCAGGAGCGGAGAGATTTTGACAGACAAGAAGTGAAGGCGATACTTGAGGCTATGGCTGGCCATCGAAAACAGGAAACGTGGACCGGCCAGATTGGTCGGAAAGACGAGGCGCTTTATGACTTTGGATGTTTTTGATTTGCATGGGAAGACGGCTTTGGTGACTGGCTCTTCGCGAGGGCTTGGGTTGGGGATTGCGCTGGCATTGGCGGAGGCCGGTGCGGAGATTGCGCTGCATGGGTCGAGTTCCGTTCCCCCGGATTCCACGAAACAGGTTGAAGAAGCGGGTGGAAAACCCACAGTTGTCACTGGCGACGTCAGTGACGGGCGTGCTTGCACTCGGATGATCGACGAAGTTATGACAAATTTCGGCAAGATCGACATCCTGGTGAACAATGCCGGGACAATCCGGAGATCTCCGGCGGCCGATTACTCGTGGGAGGATTGGAGTGCGGTTCTTGAAACAAATCTGTCGAGCGTCTTTCGTCTGAGCCAACTCGCGGGTCGGCAGATGATGGCCCAGGGCGGCGGAAAGATCATCAACATTGCATCGCTGCTCACATTCCAGGGTGGCGTGTTTGTGCCGTCGTACGCGGCGGCCAAGGGTGGCGTGGGCCAATTGACGAAGGCCTTTGCCAATGAATGGGCCTCGCGAGGAATCAACGTAAATGCGATTGCTCCCGGCTATATGGAGACAGACAACACAGCGGCGCTGCGGGCTGACCCTGTGCGTTCGCGGCAGATTCTCGAGCGAATTCCCGCGGGACGGTGGGGAACGCCCTCCGATTTGGGCGGAGCTGCGATATTCCTGGCCTCGCGGGCCAGCGATTATATGCATGGTCATATTCTTGTCGTCGATGGCGGATGGATGAGCCGTTGAAGTTCATGGGGCATGTCACTTGTGGATTTGGGAGCGATGGGCGCGAACTGCGGCCGCTGGGTCTTCCTCGTCTTCTACAATGTCGCAGCAGGCATTTATTGTTGAATTGGGCGCTATCGGGCCAACTCTCTTTTTTTCAAAGTGACTAGATCGCATCGATTTTCTAATGCGCGCACGAGGTGAGTTATCGATGAGTGAATCAAAGGGTAACAGTTTGACGTTCCGTAAGGATGCCGAGTTAGATCTACTTTCGTTGGGAGCCCTGGTGCACCGGCTTGACCCAGGGATCATTCCGTTTCGCAAGGCGACACAATGTGCGATTCATGTCAGCGGTGGCGAGTTTAATGTGGCAGCCAATCTTTCTGACTGCTTCGGACTCAAGACCGGCATCGCGTCCGCGATGGTGGATTATCCGTTGGGAGATTTGATCGCTGAACGCGTGCGGGCCATGGGCGTGAAACCGTTCTACAAGCATTTCGCGCACAATGGTGTAAACGGACCCAATATGGCCGCAGTCTATAGCGACCGGGGCTTTGGCGTGCGCGCTCCCGTGGTCTTTTACAATCGGGCCAACGAAGCTGCGGCACAATTGAAACCCGGAGACTTTGATTGGAAGGCGATCTTCGCCGACGGCGTCAAATGGGTGCATAGCGGGGGAATCTTTGCCGCGCTTTCGCCGACCACGTCGGAGCTTGCGGTGGAAGCGATGCGCGAGGCCAAAGCTGCCGGTGCTGTGACTTCTTTCGACCTTAACTTCCGTGAAAAGCTTTGGAAAATCTCTGGAGGCAACACGCATGCGGTCGACGTGATCGGACGGATTGTCGAAAACGTAGATGTACTGGTTGGAAACGAAGAGGATTTGCAGAAGGGACTCGGCATTGCCGGGCCCGAAGTCACTTCGAAGTCCAAGCTTGACCCGCGCGTTTTCGTTGAGATGATCGATAAGGTTGTGCAGAAGCATCCCCATGTGAAGGTGGTCGCGACGACCCTGCGGGAGGTGCATTCCACAAACCGGCACAGTTGGAGCGCGGTTACCTGGATGAATGGGAAGACGTATACCGCGCCGACTGCAGAATTGGATGTATACGATCGCGTGGGCGGTGGGGACGGTTTTGCCGCGGGGTTCTTTTATGGCCTGTTGACCGGTGAGACTCCGGACGTTGCAACGAAGCTTGGCTGGGCACACGGAGCGCTGCTTACCACTTTTCCTGGTGACACCACGATGGCGACATTGGAGCAAGTGCGAGCGTTCGCACAGGGCGGGTCGGCGCGGATCCAGAGGTAAGTTGGCTGCTGTGGAGTTATCGGCGTCTCGAAAGCAGCTTGTCCGGAAAGACATGAGAAAGAGGGCAGCGAGTTGACTTGGTCGCGCGCTTGCTGCTGCGAGTCACTCCCTTACTTTGATGACGACCGCACTATAGGTTGTTCCAGGGGAAACAATTATCTGATGGGGCACTCCGGCATTTACTGTTACAAGATCCCCGGGCGAGATGGTCTGCGATTTTCCGCCTTGAATACCGGTTCCCTTGGTCTCACCCTCGGGGGTCGATTTTGGACCAATGACGGTGCCACCGGTGATCAGTGTCGCGCTTCCCTGCTGCACAATCATCACGTCATCGAAGTGGGCGTGGACTTCTGCGCCGCCGCTTGATGTGCGCACCGAGAGCTGCACCTTGTGGCTTCCGTAGTCTGCTAGCGTGACGCCAGCGCTGCCCGTTGCCGTGGCTTGGGTAGCAAGCGTCGTCAGCTTCTCTCGAATTTGGGCAGCGGAGAATACATCGGCGTTGCCGCCGCTCTGCGCAAAAGCCGGAATACAGACCGCAGCAACGGCCAAAAACAATACAGCAGATTTCATCGAATTTCCTCCTCAGCGCATGCATTCAAGCGGCGCTGGGTCCATGTCGGCATAGTCCTGGTTTTCGCCGCCCATGCCCCAGCAGAATTTGTAGGCCTGTGTGCCCACACCTGCGTGGATGGACCATCCGGGCGAAACGACAGCCTCGCAATTGCTCATGAGGAGGTGCCTAGTTTCTTGCGGTGGGCCCATGAAGTGAAAAATACGAGCGTTTTCCGCCACGTCGAAGTAAAGGTAGATTTCGGAGCGACGCATGTGGGTATGAGCCGGCATGGTGTTCCAGGCGCTTCCCGTTTGCAGATGGGTGACGCCCATGACCAGCTGACAGCTCTTTGCGCCCGCCAAGTGGACATACTTATAAATGGTTCGGTGATTGCAGGTCTCAGTACTTCCAATTTCGGTGGGCTGCGCGTCTGCTTTCTTGACGACGGTGACGGGATAGACTCCATGTGCCGGATAACTGAGGAGATAATATGCGGCGGGCGTGTCTTTCGATTTCGATTCGAAACGGATGTCAGCATTGCCTCGCCCGATGTAAATCAGGTCGAGATTGTCGAGTTGATAGGATGACTTGCCGACATGTACGACGCCCGCTCCGCCGACATTGAGTGCGCCCAGTTCACGGCGCTCGGTAAAATACTCTGCTCTCAATTCTGCACTTGTTGGCAATACGAGCGCGATTTCGAGCGGCACTGCCATCCCCACCACAGCGCGATCCAGATCCACGTACGTGAGCTGAATCGTGCCTGCTTGGTAAAGGCCTCCGAAAAGAAAGGATTCGCGAAGCTCCTGCGTTGTCATGCGCGGGTAACGCACGGGATCAGCTATCAAGACGGTTTTCATAGCGAGGCTGTTTTCCTCTTTTTTCTCTCGTAGTTAGCGAGGGCGTTGTTGCAGGAGCCATTGCACCAGCTCCTTGCCGCCGGCAAAGTTATCGAACTGATTGTAGATTTGGGGCTTCTTTCTCCCATCGGTGTATTCGTTATAGAGCCACGGATCGACGGCGGCAAATATCGTGCCGCGCCCGTACTTTGCTGTTGCCATCACGACGTCGCCGCGATCGCGCAGCAATGCGACGGCGGGGCCGCTGAGCGAGATGGAGCAGGTGTCCTTCATATAGAGAGTGTGAGGATGGTGAAAGAGTTTGCCCTCGGCGGCAACAGGAATTCGGCCGTCTTCAACCTGTTCGCCGATGATGTGATGATGCAAGACATCGTCGAAATGGATTCCAAAGCGATCAGCCAGCAGATTCAAATGGGCAATGTCGGCATTGGGCGGATCGTTCTCCATAAGGACCAGTACACCTCCGCCTTTTACCCATGCGGCAATCCCTTCGGCGTCGTGGTCGGTCATATAGTTTGGATTGGGATTCTTGCTTGGAATGTCGGGTGACACGATGATATAGAACTGCGCCTTCGCCAAGTTACCTTGCGTCGGCGCGGAGTAGAGAGTCTCCGTCATCGCTCCAAAGCTTTGAAAGATATTCCCGAAGAGGGAATAGCCGCTGTCGCTCAGGTCGGACCATTTGTAATGGAAGGACTCCGACTGTCCGGCGGCGTTCTTGCGCTGCTGGCTGTTAAACCAGGCATCGAGCATCACCCTTTCGCCGCGCGCGATAGCCGCTGTGGGTGCGTTGTCAACCTCGGCGGCAGCCAAAAGCAAGGCGCCCAGGCCAATACCTTCCTTGTTGGGATCTTTGAGGGCCGCTGGAGGCGCGGAACCTTTGTCTTCGGCTGCGCTCCGATTTCGTGCGTTATGAACGGCTCCTTGAGTCATCCTGATGACACCGCCCGGATCCTGTTGCACAAAATGCTTCAGGACTCCCTGCCAGGTACGCTGAGCATGCAAAGAGTCGCGTTCAGGCAAATATCCCAGGCGCGCACCCTTTGCGAGTGCATAGATGAGCAGGCACTCGGCGGTTGGGGAAGCCGGATGGTGATTGGACGTGGTCGATCGCGGTAATTCGTCAAAGAGCCCTGTCTCGGTGTCCTGATGCTGCACCGCCTCGGTTGCGATGCGATTCAGCATAGCGATGAGCTCGCCACGCCCCGGATCTTCCTGCGGATAAGAAGGCAGCGAATCGACAAGCGCCACAGCCAGTCGCGCAGGTAGAGTATCGGAATAAACAGCTGCTTGATCCAGTTCCCTCGAAAGCGTTTGGGCACTCCTGTTCCACTTCTCAAAGCTTCGAGTAATTCCGGCAAAGTCCGTCGGTTCTTGAAACACGGAAGCGTATTCCGCGAGGAATGGCTGAGCCATACACGGGCTTTCCGACCGCGATTCGCTTCGCGCGGAAGATGAAATATTACAGTCAGCTACGACTTGCCGGCGGATTCCGGCGGCTGCTTCGTGATATTTCGTATCGAGCGTTACACGGTATAAGAGGAGCAGTTGACGGCCGAGAAGAGCGTCGTCGAGCGCGCCGGTGGTTCGGTTGTCGGAATCAGTCGGCACATTCGCGCGGAGAAATTCATCAACCCGGCCCTTTCCATAGCGAAAGTAGTCTCCATTCGCCGTGTTGTACCAGACAGCGTCTAGTCCCTCGAGTTGCAAACCGGTCTCTTCGCCCCACGCGTTCGCTGGTCGAGCTCCCGTTTCATTTACAGGATTGAGCTGAAGGATCGTGTTCGCGACTCGTTCTGACCAGGTCGCGGATTGCGCGCAGGAGGGAATGGCCACACCAATGTATATGGCAATGACAACCTGCAGGCCTAAGCCGCATTGCGACACCCTTCGAGATAGACGATTGCCCGCTAGGGTCGGAGGTTTTGGCGGCAACCGCATGATGAACATCCTAAAAGGGGGCGATTAACGACACAGAATACTGCGGTCGCCCCACTATAACGGTCTACCACATGACACTTCTGCCGACGAAATCCAATCGCTCATCCGCTCCAGCAGGCGGGCTGCAAGCACCATTCATGTTAGGCGATGCAGACTTGTGCGGCGTAGACTTTGGGTATGGGAGAAGACGCACATCTCACCGCAGCCAAAGACCGCGAAGGAAGATTCTCGGGCTACTACAAATGTTCCCTTTGCGACGCGGAGTTTCGTCCCAATCCCGAGAATCGCGGGGAAATGATGATCATCTTTGCTCGTCACATCGAACGATCGCATCCCTCCCAGAAGACGGCACCCGAAAAGTGAACTGGTCCGCGAGGCGTCCAGGCTCCGCAAGATGGAGCAGGACGAAGAAGGGCGCGCCCGCTAGTCGGCGCGTAAGGGTGAAAGGACCCTTAACGTTCAGTATTGCAATTGCGCGAGCTACCCTGGGTACGTCCCGGTTACGTAGCCCTCCAACGCCTGAATAGTTTGCGCCTGACCGGAGATCACCCATTTCACAAGATCTCCGATGGAGATCACTCCGACAACGGCATCATGTTGCACTACTGGAAGGTGACGAAAATGGTGATCCGTCATCATCGCCAGGCATTCGTCTACCGTGTGCTGCGGGCTCACAGATACCACCGGACAAGTCATGATCTGGTGGACTTTGGTCTCTCGTGAAGGGTGGTCCATCAGGATCCCTTTGCGCGCGTAGTCACGCTCGGACAGGATGCCGACCAGCCGATCGTTGGAAAGGACCAGCAAGGCACCCACGTCATGCTTTGCCATCTTCTCGAGCGCTTCGTAAACCGACTGTTCGGGGGCTATCGACAGTACGGTGTTCTGATTCTTCCAATTCAGCACCAATCCAATGGTGTCGGAAATGCTCATCGGACCCTCCTGGAACCTTAATGGGGAAGTGAAAACAAGGGTCATTCCCAAACGACCCTTGTGGTAGCGGAACAATTGAACTCCATTCGCGCAGAACTGTAGTCCCGGCATTAGGGTCAAATCAGCCTATTCGCCGGGCCGGCGGGCCGTCCAGAGCATACCTGGCTCGGCAATTCGACAGTGTCCGACAATATAGTCCATTTTGATAGCGGAAGAATAGAGTGGAAATTCCTTAGTGGTCAAAAGAGGTCTATTTCAACGAGGGGCGCGACTCGAGCGGCGATAGGGCCGGACCGCAACAGCTCGAAAAGAAGGCAAATTTGAGCCGGGCCACTGTTATGCGCGATCTTCAGCCTTCACAGAGGGACCGGTGCGTTCGGACAGGAGCTCATCGACGTGCCGCTTTGTTTGCTTGGCCACATACATG
>Ga0181526_10004994_pt1 | contig 10129 bp, 7 predicted proteins | sample PEATcosm2014_Bin_35_FD_119750 | JGI IMG/M metagenome (GOLD analysis project Ga0181526, IMG submission 119750) | Peatland microbial communities from MTU Mesocosm Facility, Houghton, MI, USA - PEATcosm2014_Bin06_30_metaG | ecosystem: Environmental > Terrestrial > Soil > Wetlands > Peat | place...
AACCCACCGGATGCTTGCTTGGGGCGTGCTCGGGTCAGCATCCGATGGGCTACCGTTTCTCCTTACTCACCCTGTTGTTTTCAGGAGTATGTGCAATGATTAAACTCCAGAAGTCCACGAAGTTACGTCTAATTTTGTAAAACTTTGTAACTTTCACCCCGGAGGCGATGATTTGTTGAGGGATCAATCAGGTAGATACTGTAGTCCCCGGCTAAAGTTCCTGTAGAGCCAGACTTCGGCGGATACTAATCGATCTGATCACCCATGCTAATTCGAAATCACTGGCGTGTTCGAAGCCATGAGTTCGGTGAAACGAGGATTCTTCCGCAGCTGCGTAAACTCTACGTCCTTGTACACATTTTTCAGATCCTTATAGCCGGCCTCCATGGCCTTGCGCAAGTATTCGAGCGATTGCTCCGACAAGCCCATCTTGGCGTACAACTTCGCCACGGTGTAGTCATACCGGGCACGATCTTCAGGGCTTGGAAGTTGCGCCTGCACGCCACCCCGCGACGTACGTTCGAAGACATCGGGATCCAGTTCCAGCGCGTGCTGGTAAGCAGCCACCGCGGATTCGAATGAACGTTTGGAGAAATAAGCTGCCCCGAGATTATTGAAGAACGACGCAGAACTGCTGTCCACCGCGATCGCCTTCTCATATTGTTTAACCGCCGCTCCATATCTCTTGCTCTCATAGAAAATTACGCCCAGATTGTTGTACGCGTCGGCGTATTGACGATCCGACCGGATAGCGAGCTCAAAAGATTTTCGCGCCTCCTTGAAGCGCTGCATCATGAGCTCCGTGATGCCGATCTTGTTGAACAGTCGCGCATCGCTTGGCTTCTTGTTCAGCGCAGCATGGTAATAGTCAAGCGCATCCAGATACAGCTTGTCTGCACGCAACCGGTCACCTTGGTGTTCGAGGTCCGTTGCGGTTGCGTCAGCTGCCGGTGGATCGATAGCACGCACGAGCGGCGGTGCAATCTGCACCTGCTCTGAATGTGAAACTTGTGCTAGTGCGGCAGAGGAAGAAAACAGGAGAACAACCAGGCAGGCCTTCCGGTAGGACATACACACCCCCAAAAGAAACCACTTCCCACGAGGCCATTCTGCCACAGTTTTCGATGGGCGGCGAAGAAATTTGTTGAACCCGACAGCGTCAGTGGGGCGGAGTTTGGCCGCTGTCGGCAGGTTTGGACGCCGGCGCGGAGGATTTGTCATCCTTAAAAATGCCCGCTATCTTGCCGAAAAAGCCCTTCTTTTTCTTGGGATCCTGGTCTTCCGGTCCGTTGGCAGCCTGCGCAGGAGGCGGCAAAGGCTTCTCAGCGCCTCCAAAGAACCGGGAGAACAATCCCGCTACTCCACTCTGCTGATCGCAGGTCTCGCGTGGCTCGGTGCCAGCCACAAAGGCTGCCACATAATCGTCCGGACACGTTGGTGTCGCCAGCCGGTTTGTGGCTTTGTCCAGTTGCACGTCCACCACCCCCGTAGGCTGCGCAAAATCTTTCATGTCGCTGTATTGTGGCAACAAGGAAGCCTTCTTCATGAATTCCGTCCAGATCGGTGCGGCGGTCTGCGCGCCACTCAACCGCAGATCGCTATAGTCGTCGTAACCTACCCAAACGATGCATAACAAATTGGACGTATATCCAGCGAACCAGCCATCGTGCGAACTGCCCGTCTTCCCAGCAGCCGGCAGCGTAAAACCGCGCAAGCGGACCGCCGTATACCCGAGCCCGTTGTTGATCACACCTTCCATCATGTTCGTCATGATGTAGGCGATGCGCGGATCGAGCACCTGGCGCTGGTCCGTCTTGAAGTTCGCAACCACGTCGCCCTTGGCGTTGCGTACCGAATTCACCAACACTGGGGAGAGTCGCTCACCGTTGTTCGCAAAAGATGTGTAGGCCCCGGCCATATCAAGAGGCGTGGCGTCGTAGGAACCCAGCGCCATGGCTGGAGTCGGCTTCACCGAAGCAATTCCTGCGGACTTCGCCAGGTCCGCAACTTTGTCATAGCCCACTTCCTCCGCCACTTTCACGGTGGCGTTGTTCAGCGACATGGCCAGCGCATAACGCAGCGTTACATCTCCGTGATATTCCTCTTTGTAATTGCGCGGCTCATAAATTTGATCGCCATAAGAGAAGCTAGAAGGGGCATCCGTCACGGTCGAGGCCGGCGTGATTGCTGTCTGCGAGCCATCCAGCGCCGTGTTCATCGCGGCCGCGTAAACAAATGGCTTGAAAATGGAGCCCGTGGGCCGCTTGGAGAGCGCGTGATTCAACTGGCTGAAGCCGTAATCCCGTCCACCCACCAAAGCGAGCACCGCTCCCGTGTGCGGGTCAAGCACAACCAGTGCGACCTGCGCCTGCGGGCCCGGCGCCACAGTCGTCTCCACTTTCTTGCCCACCTTGACGCGCTTCGTGCGCATCTTAGTAACCTGCTCGTCTACCAGCTTGATGCCCATCTCGACTGCCTGCGCGGCCGCCTTCTGCAAATCGGGATCGAGCGTGGTGTAAATGCGGTAGGACTGATCGTTCAAATCATGTTCGCTGAACTTGTTGATCAGCGTGTCCCGTACCATGTCAACGAAATACGGCGCATCGCTGGCCTCCACGTTCGGCGGCGCCAGCTTCAGTGGTGCGGCCTTAGCCTTCTCTGCCTGTTCGCGGGTGATGGCGTGAGTATCGACCATCGAATCCAGCACTAGATTGCGCCGCTCCAGAGCGCGCTCCGGATGCCGGTACGGTGACAACCGGCTGGGTCCCTGAATAATTCCCGCGAGCAGCGCGGCCTCCGGCAAGGTGATGTCCTTCAAGTCCTTGTTGAAATAGGCCCGTGTCGCCTCGGCAAACCCGCTGATGGCGAACGACCCGCGCTGTCCCAGGTTCACCCAGTTCCCGTAGAACTCAAAAATCTGCTGCTTGCTGAACTTCTGTTCCAGTTCTTCGGCGATCAGCATCTCCGTCAATTTCCGGCGCACAGTTTTTTCCGGTGTCAGGAAGAAGCCGCGCGAAAGCTGCATCGTGATCGTCGAACCGCCCTGCTCGTGACGTTGCCGCGTCAGATCGATCCACACCGCCTCGAACATGCGCATAAAGTTCACGCCGCCATGCTCGAAAAAACGCCGGTCTTCGATCGCCATGACCGCGTCCACCATGACTTTGGGGATGTCGTTGTACTTCACGACCTGGCGTTTGGAGCGCTGTTCGGAATCGAACAACGCCGTCACCAACTGTGGTTCCAGTTCGTAGGCGGAAAGGTCGTTGCCTTTGCTGGTGATACGCTCGACTTGGCCATCTTGAATCGTGATGCGCGCTTCTTCCGGACTGTGATAAGACTCCGGCCCCGGCGTGATCTCGATTCCTCCACTTACCAGCCGAAAGCTGCCCAGCGGCGACTGGTCCCCCTTGTCGGAGTATCCAGCACGCCGCAGTGCAGCGGCAATTTCCTTGGCGTCTGCCTTGTCGCCATCGTGTACCGTCCGCGGGATCGCATAAATTTTGGCCGAATTGCTGAAGACCGGCGTTCGGAAGCGCTGTTCAATAATCCGGTCATACTTGATGTAAAAGTAGGAAAAGGACCCACCCAGACCGACCGCCGCTACCAGGAATACGATGAGGGCGGCTCGAAGCACCGGGTCGCGCGGCAAACCGCGGCGTGCTTTACGGCCTTTTTCTCCGCTTTTCGGGATCTTTACTTTAATAGCCACGATTGACTCGGCCGTACGCCGAAAAAACTCCCTTACTCGTCAGACGATGGACCGCAGGAAAAGGTTTGAAATACCGACTATTCCCTTTGCAGGTTCGTGCGTCTGCCGTCCTTCAGAAACACCGACTTCGACTATGTTGTATGTCCATTGTACCGCCCTGCGCACAAACATAAAGAAACCCGCAGTGCTTGCGGGTCTCTCTGCTGTCAATAGCCGGAGAGTGAAGTTGTTTGTCAAGCGAGGCAATGCGTGCCCGTTTAGTTTGGATCGGTCACAGTCCAGTAGCCGTCGATCGTAGTCACAGGCGAAATCGGCGCCGTCAGGACGCCGCCGGAACCAACTTCCAAAGGCGCCACCTGAGTCAATGCAGTGTCGTAAACGAACAGAAACGCTCCGCTTTGGTCAAACTGCGCCCAAACGCCGGTGGGCAGGCTGCTGAAGGGCGATCCGGAAACCTTGGTAAGCGCGCCGGTCGAGGTGTTTAACTGATAGCCTTCAATAGGATTGTAAGTTCCGGTGGAGCTGATACTGAAGGAGTAGACGAGATCGCCGCCAGTGCTCGGCTGAACTGCGATGGAGTATGGCGAGTACTGGGTGGTGAATGGCGATCCGGCCACCGGGGTGATCGCCCCTGCGGTCGCCCCCGTCTGCTGTATGTTGAACACATAGAGATAGTTGTTACCGATCACCGCGCTCGTCGTACCAATTAGATATTTGCCCGACGGATCACCCTCGACCTGCAGCATACCGTATGCATTCAGCATGCCGCCTATATTGCCGCTGAAGGGACTGCCCGAGACTGCGGTAAGGGAACCGCTGCTGCTGACGCTGTAAGCCGCTATTGCAGGAGTGACGCTGGTGTCCGTCGACGCGGATGTAACGTAGAGGTATTTTCCGAGCCCGTCGGTGGCCATGTTCTCCGGCAGGAATGGGAGGAGTAGCGAACCAGCCGCCGTTAGAGCGCCGCCAGTGCCAATCTGGTATACGTAAACCGCATCTCCACTTTGGTTCAGTATGAACAGCAGGGTGCCTGCCGGGTTCGTGATCATGCTTTGCTTGCCCCCCACCGTGCTGCCGATGGTATAGGGTGCGCTGAACGGGCTACCACTGATCGCCGTCAAACCTCCGGCTGAATTGATCGTCCAGCCATAGAGTTCCCCGATTCCAGCAAACAGGGTGTACAAGTATTGACCCTGCGCGACGACCATGCCGTCGCCCGAAGTGTTTGACGGAATTGTTGGGCCAGTGTAATTCGGGGTTGCCGCAAAGGTTCCCGCGCCCGTACTCAGGGTATAGCCATCGATCGTGCCGTCCGCGTCTACGGCGAAGGCAAACGCCGACGCCGCGCTGCTGGTGGTGCCGCCCTGTGAGATTCCCGACCCTGTCGACGTGCAGCTGGAACCTCCAAAGATGGCGCCGTTGCTGCAATTGTAATGATCGCAACCGGCCAGCCCCATCATGGCCAGCGCCGCAATCAACATCAGAACCGCTCGAACTCGCATCGTCATGAACCGCCTCCACCTCAGCTTCACTCGGCCGTTTTGCAATCTCGGAAACATTTCCCAATTTGAATTTCGGCTGAACTATCAGAACTTGGCACTGCCCAGGAGCTGCACTGCCCGTCAGCAGACGCTCACACTTCGCAGATCTTAAAAGCAAGGTAACGTGATGGCAAGGTTACGAATGTCACTGGCGCACTCCGCCGGTCAGCCCTGGCAATAACGCGAAAGCGGACGACTAAGAAACCCTTGTTACTTGGGAGCCTTGCTGTGGAATCGGAACTGGAGGATACCCTTCAGAGCGCGTGGCGATTCGAGGGGCTAGAACCCTTTATTTCCGCTGGTTGGGTTAAAGTGCATGTCGAAGGAATAGCCCGGCAGGCTGACCGTGACCGAGTACTCGGCCGCTACGTAGACCGCCGTTAGACCCGGCGTATTGAGGCGTTGCACCGTCACCTGCTTCGCCTCGACCGGCAAGTCATGTTCCTTAGCCTTGCGAACTACATCGGTGCGAACGTCTTCGTCCGTCTTCTGGAGATTGGCGCTGTCCATCATCGCGACTGTCTTAAGATCGTCCTGGAAACTATAATTGGCCAGCACGGGCGGAACCACCTGAAACAAGCCCACGACCACGGCCGCGATCGCAAGAAATCCCACACACACCTTGATGATTCCCATAGTCTGAAATTGCACCGCAGAACCAGGGCGCAAACTTCAGGCCTTGGCTCGCAGCACTCCTTGAAAATGTTCCACTACCGACGAGATCGTAACATCGCGTACCTCGCGAGTCGAGCGCAGAACCACTTCCACGGTACCTTCGGTAACCTTCTTCCCGACGTTGATTCTAAAAGGGATGCCGACCAAATCTGCGTCTTTGAACTTGACTCCCGGCCGCTCGTCCCGATCGTCGAGGATCACATCAAATCCCGCGGCATCCAGCCGGCCTACAATGTCGACTGCAGCCTTCAGTAAAGTCTGGTCCTTCACATTGATGGGAGTAACCACAATCTCAAACGGCGCAATCGATGGTGGCAACCAGAATCCATTTTCATCGTTACTCTGCTCCACTGCCGCGGTCAGAATCCGCTCAATGCCGATGCCGTAGCAACCCATGATCGGCGTAACTTCCTTGCCATTCTTGTCGAGCACCCTCGCGCCCATCGACTCCGAATACCGGCAACCCAGCTTGAAGATGTGCCCAATCTCTACCGCCGTGTCGATGCGCAGCGCCTTCCCGCAATTCGGACACGCTTCGCCCGCGGTCACCGAGCGCAAATCGGCGTAAGCCGTAGGATGAAAATCCTTCCCCGGCGTCAGATTCTTAGCGTGGTAGTTTTCTTTGTTCGCGCCCGCGATCAAATTGGTGCGGCCTTCCAGCGCTTCATCGACCAAGAGCAGTGGACGATCCGCATCTTTCTTCAAGTCCTTCGCCCATTCAATCCCCAACGGCCCTAAATATCCCGCCGGAGATTTGAACAATGCCCTGATCTCACCTTCCTCCATGGGTCGAGTCGCGATCGCCACCGTTCCGTTGAGCTTTGCTTCGTTCAACTGATGATCGCCTCGCATCAGCACCACAATTGCTCGCGATTTCGTATTGCCAGTCTTCTCATCTTTCTCATCTGTCATCAAAGCCAGCGCCTTGATCGTGTACTTCGGCAAGACGCCCAGAAACCGCGCCACATCTTCAATCGTTTTCTGCGCTGGAGTGTGCACCTCGAGCGGCTTACCGTCGCCTTCGGGCGCTAGATCGGGAACCACGTCCAGTTTCGATGTGGCTTTCTCCATGTTCGCCGCGTAGTCGCAGCCATCGCAGCTCACAATCTGATCTTCTCCCGCCGGAGTTCTCACCATAAACTCGTGCGATTCCTTCCCGCCCATCGCTCCCGAATCCGCCTCCACCACCATATATTTCAAACCGCAGCGGTCAAAGATGCGGCAATACGTGTCGTAATGCTTCTTGTAGGAAACATCCAGCCCGGCCGCATCGATGTCGAACGAGTACGCATCCTTCATCATGAACTGCCGGACGCGCAGCAACCCGGACCTCGGGCGTGGCTCGTCGCGAAACTTCGGAGCAATCTGGTACCAGATCTGCGGCAACTGCTTGTAGCTGCGCAGTTCCTTGCGCGCAATCTCGGTCATCACTTCTTCTTCGGTCATACCCAGCGCCAGATCCGCACCCTTGCGGTCCTTGAGCCGAAACAGGTTGTCGCCCATCAAAGCCCAGCGTCCGCTGGCCTCCCAAATCTCTCGCGGATGCAACGCGGGCAGAAAAAATTCCTGCCCGATCCGGTCCATCTCCTGGCGCACAATGGCCATGATCTTGTTGAACGAACGGTTGCCCAGAAACAGGTACGAGTAAATCCCCGCTGCCAGCTGCCGAATGTAGCCCGCCCGCACCAGAAACTTGTGGCTGGCCACTTCCGCGTCCGCCGGCGCCTCGCGCAGTGTAGGAATAAAGAGTTCTGACCATCGATGCATAGTGTTTTCTTGAAGTAGCGAGTTACGAATTGCGAATACCGTGCAACAAGCACTCGCTGATCTCTCAGGCGAATCGATTATTCTAAATGATTGTGTACAAGACTCAGGCAACAGCGGCGGAAACAGCAGCACTTCTTCAGTGAACTCGGCACACGATGCTCGCGACTCGGTACCCGCTATCCCGCCAACTGCCGCAGAATCTCTTTCCCCAGCTTCTGCGCTTCTCCGAAAAACTTCTGATACTCGACAAACAGCCGGTTCAGTTCCAACGACTTGTCGGCTGAAAGATGCTTGCGCAACATCATGTCGCGTACATGCACCGGATTCGGCAAGGTCGCGTCTTCCGTCAGTTCTTCCAGTGCGGTATTTGGATCGTAGTGATACATACCATCTCCTCATCGGGTGATCGGGTCATCGGGCGATTGATTCAACATGGCCCGATCTCGAGATCACACCATTTCCGTTCCCCACAGATCGTGCAGATGCACAATCCCTTCCAGCTTTCCGCCCCCATCTACCACCATCAGCGAAGTAATCTTCTTCTCTTCCATCAAAGCCAGCGCGGTCGCGGCAAATTCTCCAGCCCCAATCGTCCGCGGATTCTTCGTCATGGCTTTGCCCGCCGTCAGATCGAGCACGTCTTTTCCTCGTTTCTCAAGCAATCGCCGCAAATCTCCATCGCTGATGACTCCCACCAACGTGTCGCCTTCCACCACCGCCGTCACACCCAGCTTCTTCCGCGACATTTCATAGATCACGTCCGGCATTTTCGTCTGCGGCGTGACGCGAGGCAGGGCCTCACCCAAGTGCATCAGCGATTCCACCCGCGCCAGCCGCTTGCCCAGCTTGCCTCCGGGATGCAGGTTGGCAAAATCTTCCTCCTTGAACCCGCGTTTTTCGCTGAGAGTAACCGCCAGCGCATCGCCCAAGGCCAGCATCGTCGTAGTCGAGGCCGTAGGCGCCAGCCCCAGCGAGCACGCCTCCTGCGCAATTGAACAATCAAGAGCCACATCCGCCGCTGCCGCCAAAGTAGACGACTGCGTTGTTGATGCCCGTGTGGACGCGGGCGATCCACCCGCGTCCAGCGGTCTTGCAGACAAGCTGCAAATCTCATCTCCGGTCATCGCAATCAGTGGCACTTGCAGCCGCTTGATCGTCGCCAGCAACGCCAGAATTTCTTCTGTCTCACCGGAAGCCGAGAGCGCCACCACCACATCCCCGCGCACCACCATCCCCAAATCTCCGTGTAACGCCTCCACCGGATGCAGATACAGAGCCGGGGTCCCGGTCGAACTCAGCGTCGCCGCGATCTTGCGCGCAATCAGCCCGCTCTTCCCCATCCCAGTCACCACAACGCGACCCGCGCAGGAGAACATCAAGTCCACTGCCCGCTGAAACGCTGCCGCCATCGGCCCGCCAATACGGTCCGCCAGAGCGCGCAAGGCCTCCACCTCAATGCGTACCACGTTTTCACCAATGTTTTTCATGCGATGAAGGCCGGGACAAGGATGTTAGCATGCCCGTCGCCGCGTCAAGGTCCCTAGAAATGATCCTCGATGCCTTGCGGTCGAACCGGCTTCTGACCCAGCACGGCCAACCCTTTGGCTTGAATCGCGCGGTCCCAGGGTCCCGCCTGCCAGTTATCCCGCACCTTCTCCGGATGTTTCCACGGAGGCAGCGACAGCATCAGGTTCTGTCCCGTTGAGTGAACGTAAGGTTCGTACATCGACCGCAATCGATCCAGTTTCTGCCGAGCCTCGTCGCTGGTTCGCAATTTCAATCCGGCAGCCATCAGCGTCTCCCGCAAGGAATTGAAAGTCTCGCCCGGCAGCCGTTCTGGCGCCTGTGGATCGTAGCGCGCATTCACCACCTGCGCCAGATCCACGGCTGCATGGCGCGCCATCGCGAACGTCAGTCTCGCCTGCCCCGCATGTACTCCCTCAATTCCGGTGAGCACCAGAGACGTCACATCCAGCATCGTCGTCAAGGCTCCCAGCCATGATTGGTTGCTGTGTTGCGACCGAAAAAAACTGAGCACCGGATAAGAAATGTGACTCTCCAGCAGTTCCGCGGCCCAGCGCTCCCAGTCGCGCAGCACTCCATCCAGCACGATCTGCTCGATCGCCGGATTGTCGGAACTTCCCGCCAGCCGCACCAACAATTCGGTCGCAGTTGGAGGCGATCCGGCCCGCGCGTCCAACATCGAGATCTGAATCTCGCGCCGGGAAAATGACGCGTACACCACGGGGATGTATCCAATTACCAGCCCAAGAAACGCGAATCCCATGCCCGCTTCCAGCACGGACAGCGCGCGGGCAGCCTCCGTTGTCGGCAGAATGTCTCCATAGCCTAGAGTGAAAAAGGTCTGTCCGCTTTGGTAGACGATCCGGCCAAACGTGATCGGCTCATTGCCCAACTGTTCGTGTCCGCCCAA
>Ga0181526_10004995_pt1 | contig 10127 bp, 4 predicted proteins | sample PEATcosm2014_Bin_35_FD_119750 | JGI IMG/M metagenome (GOLD analysis project Ga0181526, IMG submission 119750) | Peatland microbial communities from MTU Mesocosm Facility, Houghton, MI, USA - PEATcosm2014_Bin06_30_metaG | ecosystem: Environmental > Terrestrial > Soil > Wetlands > Peat | place...
AATGACGCCGGCCAAGGCGTTCTGATCCATCACCGGAATGTACCGAACGCGGTGCTCGAGCATCAACCGGCGCAGATCGTTGACGTCGGTTTGCGCCTCAACCCTGGTCGGATTGGCATCCATGATCTCACGTACCAGCCCCCTGCCGATGCGCCCATCGTTCCGGTGCAGCACCTGGAACACCTCGCGAAACGTCAGCATCCCGGCAAGGCGCCCGTGCTCCATTACCACCACCGATCCCACATCGAACTCCGCCATCGTCTGCACGGCCGACCATAGGCTTGCATCCGGAGTAACGGTAAACAGCGCATTGCCCTTGGAACGTAATACGTCGCTTGCATTCATCAGGTCCTCCTGTCCCGGTCTTGTAGAACGTCGGAACGTGTCTTCCGGCATGTACCACGATACGACAAGTCGGCATTGCCTGGGGAAAGATCTTGTGGGATGCTGCGTCGCGGCATCCGGAATGCGACCTGGAGCGCCGGGACCGCAGTTTCCGTCTAAGTCCAAGCCCCGGCATAATCGGGCATTCCTTGCAAAAGACCGCCATGGACGCGCGCGCAGACCTCTACGCCCCGATTGAACCGTACGACAGTGGCATGTTGGCGCTTGACGACGTCCACACGATGTACTGGGAAACCAGTGGCAATCCGAACGGCGTACCGGTCGTCTTCCTGCATGGGGGCCCGGGCGGCGGCTGCGCCCCGGAACACCGGCGCTTCTTCGATCCGGCGTTTTATCGCGTCGTGCTCTACGACCAGCGCGGCGCCGGTGCCTCCACGCCGTTTGCCGAAGTGGCGGACAACACTACGCCGCACCTGGTCGCCGACCTGGAACACCTGCGTGGGTACCTGGGAATTTCCCAATGGCTCCTCTTTGGCGGCTCCTGGGGTAGCACGCTGGCCCTGGCCTATGGCCAGGCGCACCCGCGACGCTGCCTGGGCTTTGTCTTGCGCGGGGTTTTCCTGGGCCGGGCAAGCGAGGTCGACTGGTTTTTTAACGGTGCGCGCCAGGTCCACCCGGAAGCCTGGCGCCAATTCGTAGAAATGCTGCCCGAATCGGAGCGCGGCGATGTACTGCGCGGCTACCTGCGCCGGCTGTTCGACCCCGACCCGCAGGTCCACATGCCCTTCGCCCGCGCCTGGAGCGAATACGAGGGAACCTGCTCCACGCTCGTCCCCAACCCGGAACTGGTGCGCGAATTCTCCGATGACGCCCTGGCTCTGGCACGCTTGGAGGCGCATTTTTTCGCCCACCAGTGTTTTCTTGCCCCTAACCAGCTGCTAACCAACCTGTACCGCATTAACCACCTGCCGGCCTCGATCGTGCATTCGCGCTACGACGTGGTGTGCCCCATCATCAGCGCCGACGAACTGGCGCGCGCCTGGCCCGGCGCCCGCTACACCGTCGTTCCGGACGCCGGCCATTCCGTCTGGGAACCATCGGTCCGCACTACCGTCGTGCGCGAGGTGGAGTTGTTCAAGCGACGTTTCGGATCCTGGTCCGCGCGCGCGGTGGCACGTGCTCGCTGAGCACGGCACGCCCGCAGGCACGGAGGTGCCCTCGAAAAAGAGCATTTCCGACCGGCCTGGGCAATGGCCGTCGGTCCTAGCGTTCATCTTGCTGGTGGTGGCCACCTGGAGCGTACTGCCCGCCTTGCTGCAATCGGTGCCCCACGCCGACAATATCGAGCAGCTCAACTGGTCGCATTCGCTGCAGTGGGGCTACCTCAAGCATCCGCCGCTGCCGACCTGGCTGCTGCGCGCAGCCATCGAACTGTTCGGAGCCAGCGCGTTTCTTACCTACGCGCTGGCAATGTGCTGCGTCGGCGCGACCCTGTTCATCCTGTGGCGGTGCGCGCTGCTATTCCTGGACCGCGAGGCATCCTTGCTGGTGGTGCTGCTGAGCAGTGCCGATTACTACCTCATGGGGCGAGGCTCGTTTCTAAACCACAACACCGTGATGTTGCCGTTCGTGGCCGCCAGCGCGTGGGCGGTACTGCGCATCGTGCAAGGCGCCGGATGGCGCGCCTGGGCGCTGCTCGGACTGGTGCAGGCATTCGGACTGCTGACCAAGTATCAGATGGCGATCATCATCGCCGCCAATGCGCTGAGCCTGCTGGCGCTGGGCGCGTGGCGCCAACCACGGTTCCTGTTGCACGTGGCGAGCTGCTGCCTGGCCACGTTACTGCCGCTAGTGCCGCACGCTCTTTGGCTGCGTCAGCATGACTATTCCACGTTTGCCTACGCCGGCCATAGCCTGCTGGCAGGTCTACCGGTCATGGAGCGCCTGGGCCATACAGCGGGATTCATCGCGCAGCAAGTTGGCCGGCTCGCGCCGGCGGCGATTGCCGTCGTGCTGGCGCTGGCAATCGAGCGCGCCGGCGCCGGCCAAGTGCAATGCAGCCCTGGTCCCGGCAAAACGGGGCCGGCAGTACGCGCCTTGGCAGTCCTTGCCCTGACCCCGATCGGCGCGGTGCTGGCGCTGATCCTGTTCGCAGGAGTTGCGCCGCAAAATCATTGGGGTGCATCGACAACCGTGTTGCTGCCCTTTCTGGCCGTCGCCTCTTGGCGCTGGTCGAATCGGCCACGCGCGCGGTCCGTCCTGGCGGCGGTGCTCGCGGTCCACGCCGCGGCGATCCTTTGGAACGCTGTGGCGGCCAACCGTGCGCCCGGGTTCCAGCATACCTTTGCCGCGCAGCCGCTGGCCGCGATGGCACTTGCGCACTGGGAGTCAAATACCGCCGGAAGTCTTGGGATCGTCATTGGCCCCGATTGGGAGGCCGGCGCGCTCGCATTGGAGTTGCCCTCGCGCCCGGCCGTTATTGCAAGTGGCGACCGTAACCAGGCACCGTGGATCAGCGACGCGCAGATCGCCCGTTGCGGCGCCCTCGTTTTATGGCGACCCGGGCAGGCACCGGAGCAACAGGTCGGAGCGGACTTCGCGCAGCGCGTCCTGGCGCCGGTCGTACTGCAGACCAGCGTTCCGAGCGGCGCAGTGTCCAGCATCGCGGCCGGCATCGTCAAGCCGAGCGGTAACGGTTGCCAGCCGTGATTTGCGCCATCTCGCCGGTGCGCCCAGGAGGCCCTGCGTGCCTATCGGGATCGTTGAATAGCCTGGCCGGGTCGCAGCACCCCGCGTGCTGGCCGTTTGCCGGATCGGCGCCCAGGGTGCCGTGATCGGCGACGGCTGGGAGATCTCCTCCAACGCCGGGCTGCAGATCCAGTGGTATCGGTTCGGCTCGTGTCCGCCAGCGGGCGCAGACCAAGGCAGCATCGGCGCCAGCCGCCGGGCAGGCCAGACCTCTATTCCGCCGCCGCACTAATGCGTACGGCGACATGCAAGGTATGTTCCCCGCCGCCTTGCACGACGCCACGCAACGGCGCCACGTCCCCGTAGTCACGTCCGCTTGCCAGGCGGATATGTCCCGTACCGGGGATGGCATCGTTGGTCGGATCAAGCTCCACCCAGCCAAAGCGCGGACAGTAGACCGACACCCAGGCATGAGATGCGTCTGCGCCGATCACCGCCGCACGCGCATCGCCCGGTGCGGTCTGGGCGAACCGCGCCTGCGTAAACAAGTAGCCGCTGATATAGCGTGCCGCCAGGCCCAGCGAGCGCAGGCAGCCGATCATTACGTGCGTGAAATCCTGACAGACCCCGGCACGGGCCGCGAACGCATCCAATACGGGGGTCGCAACATCGGTGATGGTGGCGTCGTACTGAAAGTCCCGGTGGATACGGTGCATGAGATCGAGCGACCCCACAAGCAGCGGGCAACCCGCGGCAAAAGACGCAAGGGCGTACTCGCGCAGGGCCGGATCGCGCGGGACAAAAGCGGAACTGAAACTGAACTCGGAGGCGGGAGCAAAAGGCGCCGCGGCCACGTATTGCAGTGCATCCCGCACCTGCTCCCAGGCCGGGCTGAGGCTGACATCCAGATCTTCGAAGCGCGATTTCAGGCCGACCCGACTGTGCGTGCGCACGCGCAAGGCCTCGTGCGCCACGGTCAGGGCAAAATAGCTGCGCAGATTGCCGAAATAGTCCAGGCTGGTGTGCAGGTTCGACGGCGGCGGATCGATCTCCAAGCGGAACTCGGTCACCAATTGGCCGGGTGCGGACCGCGGCGTGAGATGCGCCAGGTGCTGCGCAAAAGCCACGTGCGTGGAGTAGTGGTACTCCGTGTCGTGCTCGACCATCAAATCGCCCGTCATACGATTTGGCTGCGCAGAGGTTCGGAGTGGCTAAAGTAGCGCAGGCCGATCCGGTTCGACAAGGACTTGGACGCGCCGATCAGCGTGCGCGTCAGCGCCAGGAGGTGGTGGAATTGCTCCTGGGAATCGCGCTCGCAAAGCTCCACCAGCAGCCGCTCCCGGGGCCGCGCAAAGAGCGCAGGCTCCTGCCATTCTAGGTCCTGGCCGGTTGCCGCACACAGTTGCCCCAGTTCCCTTGCAATAAGGTCGACCGCGCAGGCCAGCGAACGAGGATTGGCGCTTTCCAGAACCACGAGATCGACCAGGGCGGCAATCTCCCTTTGCTCCTGGTAGCGCGAGCGATACGTAATCGTGCTGTTGAAGAACGCCAGCACCTGATCGAATCCGGACTCGTGCAGGACCGCGTTCTTCTCGAAAAAGGCCTGCAGCACCTGGCTCATGGAAATGAGGCGCTCGATCTGGCGCCCGATCGTCAACAGATGCCAGCCATCGTCGCGCGTCATGCCGTCGGCCTGGGCACCGGTGATGGCCCCCACTCCGGTCACCAGCGCATTCATCGCGGCGAGCGATTCGTCGATCGGCAACGCCTTCTCGCCGCTGCCGGCGCGCGCAATCGCGGCGGTGAAATGCTCCACCGTCGATGTGATCTGGTGCCAGTGTTCAAACGCGAGGCGGTCTCGGATCTGCCCCGCCGTACCCGCGAGCCCCGCCAGATCGAAGGCGACGCTGTTGGCGTTTTCGTCACGCAGATCGGCTAGCAAGGTGCGCTCGAAGACCCGCGGCCCGATCGCCGGTGGCGGCACCCCCGGCGGCACCAGGCCCAGGACCACCCCCGTGCGACCGATCGCCTGGAGCACCGGCGTAGGCAGCGACGCGCTGCCGCGCAGCGTCGTCAGGATCAACTGCGCGGCCCGAACGCAGTTGTCGGTGCGTTCCGTGTAGCGACCCAACCAGAACAGGTTCTCCGCGGCCCGGCTGGTCACGACGCGCCGCCGGAACACCACCTCGTCGGCGCGTAGCCGATCGGGCAACATCGTGTAGGGATCGACCTCCTCGCCGGTGATGACCCACAGGTCGGCGCTACTGCCGCCGCGCTGCATGGAGACCTCGTCCTGCCGCTCCGCGATCCGGGTCAGGCCGCCGGGCATGGCGTGCCAACCGCCCTTGCCGTCGGCGATGGCGAACACGCGCAGCACGGCCGAACGCGGAACCAGCGAATTCCGGTTCCAGCACGGCGCCTTGGAGTACGGCAAGTACGATTGGATCGTGAATAGATCCGGATGCTGCTCGATCTCACCGCGAACGGCGGACAGCTCGAGCAGACCCGTACCCCGGGCGGCAATTCGAGGCTCCATTCCCGACCTGCGATAGGTCGCGCGCACCCGGGCCATGCGCAGCGTCGCAAAAGCGCGCTCGCGCGCCGCGGCCTCGCCGCACCACCAGCTGTCGCGCGGCGGCAGCACCAGTTCCTGGTCCAGCAGGCGGCGCGCCATGGCTGGCAGGAACCCGTGGATGGCCGGCGACTCCAGAAAGGCGGCTCCGAGCGCGTTGGCGACGAGCACGTGACCGCAGCGTATGGCGTGGATGAGTCCCGGTATGCCCAGTGCCGAGTCCGGCCGCAGCTCCAGCGGATCGCAAAAGACATCGTCCAGCCGCCGTATCATGGCGTGCACGCGTTCGAGCCCGTGCAAGGTCTTGAGAAACAGCCGGTCGTCGCGCACCGTCAGATCGTTGCCTTCGACCAGCGGCACGCCAAGGTAATGGGCGAGGTACGCCTGTTCGAAGTAGGTCTCGTTGTATCGTCCAGGCGTGAGCAGGACGATGCGCGGCGGCCCGGCCGCCTCGCCGGCATCGCGCGGCGCGTGCCGGACCAGGGTCTCCAGGAGCCGCCGGTAGCTCTTGGCAAGGCGCTGGACCCGCATTGCGGAAAAATTTTCGCCGAACAGCCGGGAAACGATCAGGCGATTCTCCAGCGCGTAGCCGAGCCCCGAGGGCGCCTGGGTACGATGCCCCAGTACCCACCAGCGACCGTCCGGTCCACGCGCCAGATCGAACGCAACCACATGCAGGAAAATTCCGCCCGGCGGTTCGACACCGTGCAATGAGCGCAGGAATCCCGGGTTGCCCAGAACCAGTGCGGGTGGCAGCAAGCCTTCGCTGATAAGGCGCATCGGGCCGTAGACGTCGCGCATGACCGCAGAGAGCACGGCCGCGCGCTGCACGACGGCGGCCTCGATGATCTTCCAGTCTTGCGGCTCGACGATGAATGGCAGCAAGTCCAGCGACCAGCGCCGGGGCGGGCCATGCTCGTCGCTATAGACGTTGTACGTTACCCCGTGCTCATGCACCTGGCGCTTGAGCACGCTCTCGCGCCGGTGCAGGTCGTCCAGGCCGGCCGTGCCCAGCTTGCCGAAGAACGTGCGCCACGCCGGGCGCAGCGCACCATCGCTCCCCAGCAGCTCGTCGTAATGGCCAGGCGGCGCCGGGACGGCCAGCCGCACCGCCGCCGCGGCGCTAGCGGAATCGTCGTCGAACTGGAAAATAGACTGGGACACGGAAACGCGAATTATGGGGAATCACCCCCGCAATCATCGCCGAAGATCGAGCGTAAAGGGAAATTCCATGCTACGGGAGGCGGGAGCAACTTCAACGCGCCCAGGCGTGTGCCCCATGCGGAAGAAGCGGGCCAGCCGCCGGCTCTCGGCTTCGAAGGCGTTGACCGGAAACTCCTCGTAGTGGCGGCCCCCGGGGTGCGCCACGTGATACATGCAACCGCCCAGCGAGCGCTGCATCCACGTGTCGACGATATCGAAGGTCAGCGGTGCATGTACGCCGATCGTCGGGTGCAGGGCCGAGGCCGGGTGCCAGGCACGGTAACGCACGCCGGCCACGAACTCGCCCACACGGCCCGTCGGCTGCAGCGGGAGGACCCGGCCGTTGACCGTGATCACGTGGCGGTTGTCGTTGAGCCCGCTGACCCGGACCTCAAGGCGCTCGACCGAGGAATCCACATAGCGCACGGTGCCGGCCGCAGCGCCCTCCTCCCCCATCACGTGCCATGGCTCCAGCGCTCCCCGAAGCGACATGCCGATGCCGCGCGTGGCAATTTCGCCATACGTCGGGAACCGGAACTCGAAATGCGGCGCGAACCACGAGCGCTCGAACCCATAGTCTAGATCGTTCATCTCCGCAAGGACGTCCTCGAAATCCATCTCCACGAAGGTGGGCAGCAGGAAACGATCGTGCAGTTCGGTGTTCCATCGTGTCAACGGGATCCGGTAGGGGTGGCGCCAGAAACGGGCGACCAGGGCCCGCAGCAGCAGTTGCTGGACCAGGCTCATGCGCGCATGCGGCGGCATTTCAAAGGCGCGCATCTCGAGCAGACCGAGCCGACCCGTCGGACCATCGGGGGAATAGAGCTTGTCGATGCAAAATTCCGCGCGGTGCGTATTGCCAGTCACGTCGATCAGCAGATTGCGCAGCAGCCGATCCACTAGCCAGGGGCGCACTTCGACACCGGGACCGGAGAGGCGATGCAACTCGGAGAAGGCGATCTCGAGTTCGTAAACCTGGTCATTGCGCGCCTCGTCCACGCGCGGCGCCTGGCTAGTCGGTCCGAGGAACATCCCCGAGAACAGATACGACAGCGAGGGGTGGTTGTGCCAGTACGAGATGAGGCTAGCGAGCAGGTCAGGGCGCCGCAGCAAGGGGCTGTCGGCCGGGGTCGGGCCGCCCAGTACGAAATGGTTGCCGCCACCAGTGCCGGTGTGACGGCCGTCGAGAAGAAACTTCTCGGCCGACAGGTGCGAAAGGCGCGCGGCCTCGTAGAGGTGCTCGATCCGGTCGACGAGTTCGTCCCAGCCGGCCGAGGGGTGAATGTTGACCTCGATGACACCAGGATCGGGCGTAACCTGCAGCCCCACCAGGCGGGAATCGCGCGGCGGCGGGTAACCCTCCAGCACGATCACCATGTTCAGCTCTGCCACCGTAGCCTCGATGGCTGCCAGCAGCTCCAGGTAGTCCTCCAGGTGTGCCAGTGGCGGCAGGAACACGTACAGGTTGCCGCCGCGCGGTTCGATGCACAGCGCGGTGCGCGTGAATGCGGCCGCCGAGGCGAAGCGCTCGGGGGCTTGCTCTTCCCGCTCCTGCGGCCCCAGCCCCAGGGTCGCCGAGGCTGCTCGGGCGGGCCGATCGGGGGCCCAATATTGGGCCTGCAGGCGCGCCGCATCGGGCAATTCCGGGCGCGATGCAAACGGGTCGCGCTGACCCTCCAGCACACGATCGGCTTCCGTTGCCCAGGGCAGCGAGTCCAGCGGAAGTCGCCAACCCATGGGCGAATCCCCCGGCACCAGGTACATGCGTTCATGGCGAAAGAACCACGGCCCGCTCTGCCAGACAGGTCCTTCGAGCCTCGGCTGGCTGCCGTCATCGGCGCGACGCAGCGGCAGCGCGTACCCGACCACGCTCGAGAGCCCGTGATCGAAGATCCGTTGCAGGCGCTTTCTTTCCAGCTCGTCATCGAGCCGACTATCGAACGGGTCGACGTTGATGGGCAAGCTCCGCTCCCGCCAAAGGTAGTACCAGACGTCCTCGTAGGCGGCAATGGCGTAGCGCGGATCTAGGCCCAGCCGATCGACCAGTGCCAGCATCAGGCGACGGGCATCGTCCAGGCCATAGCCGTGGGGAACACGCTCGTCGGCAAAGCGTGAGGGATCGCGCCAGCTCCACTGTCCGTCGCGACGCCAGTACACCGACAGCGACCAGCGTGGCAATGGCTCGCCCGGATACCACTTGCCCTGTCCAAAATGAAGAAATCCGCCCGCACCGTATTTTTCCCGCAGCCGCTGCACCAGTTCCGTGGCGTAGGCACGTTTGTTCGCCCCCAGCGCGGTCGTGTTCCATTCCGCACCGTCCCGATCGTCAGCCGCCACGAAGGTGGGCTCGCCCCCCATCGTCAGGCGCACATCCATGGCAGCCAGATCCGCGTCGACCGCGTGGCCCAGCGCCTCGATCGCGCTCCAGCTCTGGTCCGTGTACGGCCAGGTCACGCGCGGCGACTCGAGAATCCGCGTAACGCTCATCTCGTGGCTGAACTTGACCTCGCACTCTTCCAGTTCACCCGCGATCGGGGCGGCACTGCCAGGCTCCGGTGTGCAGGCCAGCGGAATATGTCCTTCGCCGGCCAGCAAACCGGAGGTCGGATCGAGCCCGATCCAGCCGGCTCCCGGCAGGTAGACCTCGCACCACGCATGCAGGTCCGTAAAGTCCGCCTCGGCGCCAGACGGGCCGTCCAGGGACTTCACGTCGGGCTTGAGCTGGATGAGGTAGCCGGAGACAAAGCGCGCGGCCAATCCGAGATGGCGCAGACACTGGACAAGCAGCCAGCCGCTGTCGCGGCACGACCCCGATCCCAGCGCCAGCGTCTGGTCCGGTGTCTGCACGCCCGGCTCCATGCGGATCAGGTAACGGATTTCATGCTGCAGACGCCGATTCAGATCCACCAAGAAATCAATGCTGCGCCGGGGCCTGCGATCCAGGCTTGCGAGAAAGTCCCGCAGACGCACCGAGGCCGGATCAGCGGCCAGGTACGGCTGCAGGTCATGCCGAAGGTCCGGCTCATATTCGAACGGAAAAAGCTCGGCGCTGGGCTCCAGGAAAAAGTCGAAGGGATTGAAGACGGCCATCTCGACCACCAGGCCGATCTCGATATGCAGCGAACGCGCGCGCTCCGGAAACACCAGGCGGGCCACGTAGTTGGAAAACGGGTCCTGCTGCCAGTTGATGAAGTGCTGTGCGGGCTGCACCTTCTGTGTATACGACAGCACGCGCGTACGCGAATGCGGTGCCGGGCGCAGGCGCACGGACTGCGGCCCCAGCGCGACGGGGCGGTCATAGCGATAATCGGTGCGGTGA
>Ga0181526_10004999_pt1 | contig 10125 bp, 8 predicted proteins | sample PEATcosm2014_Bin_35_FD_119750 | JGI IMG/M metagenome (GOLD analysis project Ga0181526, IMG submission 119750) | Peatland microbial communities from MTU Mesocosm Facility, Houghton, MI, USA - PEATcosm2014_Bin06_30_metaG | ecosystem: Environmental > Terrestrial > Soil > Wetlands > Peat | place...
CACCGCTGCGCACCGCTGGCGGACAGGAGGTGCTGCGCGGCTTCTTTGGTGTGTTCCGCTACAGCCGGCGCGCGGTCGAGCTCGTCTGGAGCACCAATCGGGCGCTGCTGGCAGCGCTCGCGGTGTTGACCATCATCGCGGGCCTGCTGCCCGCAGCGGTGGCCTGGATCGGGGCGCAGATCGTCGATGCCGTGGTCGCCGCGCGCAACCTTTCGGGACTCGGCACCGCGCGCGTGTTGCGGCTGGTGCTCATCGAGGGCGGTCTCGTGGCCTCACTCGCCGGCGCGCAGCGTGGCCTGTCGCTCTGCCAGGCGCTGCTGCGCGCGCAGCTCGGTCAGCGCGTGAATGTCATGATTCTCGAGAAGGCGCTGACGCTCGAGCTCGCGCAGTTCGAGGACTCGGAGTTCTACGACAAGCTCACGCGCGCGCGACGCGAGGCCTCGAGCCGGCCGCTCAGTCTCGTCATGCGCACCTTCGGCCTGACGCAGAATGCCATCTCGCTGCTGAGCTACGCGGCGTTGCTGGTGCGGTTCTCGCCCTGGACGGTACTGATCCTGCTGCTTGCCGGTCTGCCGGCCTTCATAGCGGAAACGAAATTCTCCGGCGATGCCTTCCGCCTGTTTCGCTGGCGCTCGCCCGAGACGCGCATGCAGACCTATCTCGAGGCGGTGCTGGCGCGCGAGGACCATGCCAAGGAAGTGAAGCTCTTCGGGCTCGGGCCGCGCCTGTTGCAGCGCTATCGCGACATCTTCGCACGCCTGTACCGCGAGGATCGCGCGCTCTCGATCCGGCGCGACGGCTGGGGCTTCGCCCTCGGGCTGGTGGCGACCGCGACGCTGTATGGCGCCTATGCCTGGATCGCGCTCTCGACCATCCGCGCTGCGATCACCCTCGGCCAGATGACGATGTACCTGCTGCTGTTCCGCCAGGGGCAGGCGGCCGTGGCCGCCATCCTCGCGGCCATCGGCGGCATGTACGAGGACAATCTCTATCTGTCGACACTGTACGAATACCTCGAGATGCCGGTGCCGTTGCCGACGGGCGCCGCGGTGCGCGGTCCGCACCCAGAGGACGGAGTGCGCTTCGAGCACGTGAATTTTACTTATCCCGGCGCGAGCGCGCCGGCGCTGATCGACATCGATCTGCACCTGCCGCCCGGCAGCAGCCTCGCGCTGGTCGGTGAGAACGGCTCGGGCAAGACGACGCTCATCAAGCTGCTGACGCGCCTGTACGCGCCCGATTCAGGCCGCGTGCTGCTCGACGGTTTGTCGCTGGCCGATTGGGACGATGAGGCGCTCAAGGCGCGCATCGGCGTGATCTTCCAGGACTTCACGCGCTACCAGATGCTCGTCGGCGAGAACGTGGGCGCGGGGGATGAGCGCTACTTCGAGGACGAGCCGCGCTGGCGCAGCGCGGCCGTCAAGGGGCAGGCGGCCGAATTCATCGCTCGGCTGCCCAAGGGCTATCACACGCAGCTCGGCAAGTGGTTCCAGGACGGCCAGGAGCTCTCGGGCGGACAGTGGCAGAAGATCGCCCTGGCGCGCGCATTCATGCGCACCGGCGCGGATGTGCTGGTGCTCGATGAGCCCACGGCGGCGATGGACGCGCGCGCGGAGGCGGAGATCTTCGAGCATTTCCGCTCGCTCGCCCGCGAGCGCATCACCATCCTGATCTCACACCGGTTCTCCACCGTGCGCATGGCCGATCAGATCGCGGTGCTCGACCGCGGGCGCATCATCGAGCAGGGCAGCCACGAGGCACTCATGGCCCTGGGCGGGCATTACGCAAATCTGTTTGCATTGCAGGCGCGCGGCTATCGTTGAATCCGGCGCGCCGGCTCACCGCTTCGGCACGCGAGCGGGTACAATGGCTCCACCTATGGAAGAAGCCGCTGACACCTTCGACTCGGCGTTTTCGAAAGCGGTCGATCTGGGCAATCGCCTCGCGGGCAAGGACAAGGAAGCCGATCTCTGGGATATCGCCGACGGGCTGCTCGCAGGCGCCATCCAGTACTGGCTCTACACGCGCCAGCCCTGCGGCGACCCGCGCTGCGAGGACTGCGTGCCGATCAGCACCGCAGAGGCGCGCATGGCCGAGCTCAAGCGCCTGATGGACCAGCTCGCATCGGAGAGCGAGTACTTCCACGCCCCGACCGACGCCAACGCCGGACGCGCCTGAGCTTCAAGCGCCGACCCGAAGCCGGCGCTCCGAGCCATCCAGTCAGCCGGTGGCGGCCATCTGTGCGCCGCTCACATCCGCGAGCGCCGCTTCCAGAATGTCCAGGCCCTCGTTGAGCAGAGCCTCGCTGATCGTCAGTGGCGCCAGCAGACGGATCACGTTGCCGTAGACCCCGCAGGAGAGGATCACCAGGCCGCGCGCGGCGCACGCCTGCACCAGCGCTTTCGTCAAATCCGCATCGGGCTGATCGGCACGCCGGTTCTTGACCAGCTCCATGGCGACCATGGAGCCCAAGGCGCGCACCTCGCCGATCGCCGGGGTCTTGGCCTGCATCGTCTTCAGGCGCGTCGTGATCTGCGCCCCGAGCACGCGTGCGCGCTCCACCAGTTGCTCCTGCTCGATGACATCGAGCACGGCGAGTGCGGCCGCGCAGGCCAGCGGCGAGCCCGCGTAGGTGCCGCCGAGGCCGCCGGCCGGCGGCGCATCCATGATCGCGGCCTTGCCGACGACGCCCGATAGCGGCACTCCGCCCGCGATGCTCTTGGCGACGGTCATCAGATCCGGCTCCACGCCCGAGTGCTCGAACGCGAACATGCGTCCGGTGCGCGCAAAGCCGGATTGAATTTCATCTGCGATCAGCACCATGCCGTGCGTATCGCACAGCGCGCGCAGGCTTCGCAGGAACTCGGGCGGCGCGATATAGAAGCCGCCTTCCCCCTGCACCGGCTCGATGATGATCGCCGCGACGCGCGCGGGATCGATATCGGCTTTGAACAGCTGCTCGATGGCGGCGAGCGACTGCTGCGGCGTGATGCCGTGATAGCCACTGGGGAAGGGCACATGGAACACGTCGGGCAGCATGGCACCGAAGCCGGATTTGTAGGGGGCTACCTTGCCGGTCAGCGACATGGTCGCAATCGTTCGACCATGAAATGCGCCTTGGAAGGCGATCACGCCCGATCGCTTGGTGTAATAGCGCGCGATCTTCAGCGCATTCTCCACGGCCTCGGCACCGGTCGAGAACAGGATCGACTTCTTAGGACTGGAGCCTGGCGCGATCGCATTGAGGCGCTCGCACAACGCGACATAACCCTCGTAGGGCGTGACCTGGAAGCAGGTGTGTGTCAGCTGCGTGAGCTGCGCCTGCATGGCTGCTACCACGCGTGGGTGAACGTGGCCGGTGTTGAGCACGGCAATGCCGCTCGCGAAGTCGATGTAGCGGCGGCCTTCGACGTCCCAAAGCTCCGCATTCTGTGCCCTCTGGGCGTAAATGCTGGTCGAATTGGACACCCCGCGAGCCACTGCGGCACCGCGGCGGCGATGCAGATCGGTATTGCTTCCCATGGACCCTCCAGCCAGTTTCGCCAATCATAAGCCTTTACGGCTGTAAGCTAATAACCGGTTTCGTTTGCGGCACCGGAGGTGGCATCGCTAGAATCGCGCGCCCCGAATCTTCACGGACATAAGCGGAAAATCTTGAGCGACACCCCCATCACCACCGAAGTGGTCATCATCGGCGCCGGCCCGGCGGGCCTGTTTCAGGTATTCGAGCTCGGCCTGCTCGGCATCAAAGCCCATATCCTCGACTCCCTGGGGGCCCCTGGGGGGCAGTGCACCGAGCTGTATCCCGACAAGCCGATCTACGACATACCGGCGCTGCCGATCTGTGGCGCGCAGGAGCTCGTCGACCGGCTCATGCAGCAAATCAAGCCCTTCGGAGCTGAATTTCACCTCGGCGAGGAGGCGATCTCGCTGCAGCGCCAGGACGGCGGCCGTTTTCGCATTGCCACCAGCGCGGGCACGCTCTTCGATGCCGGCGCGGTCGTCATTGCCGCCGGCGTCGGCTCGTTCCAGCCCCGCAGGCTCAGCGTCGAGTCCGCCGAGCGGTTCGAGGGCTCGCAGATCCACTATCGCGTCAAGACCGCCAGCGATTTCCACGGCCGCAAGCTCGTCATCTTCGGTGGCGGCGACTCGGCGCTCGACTGGGCACTGGATCTTGCGCCCAAGGCGGCCAGCCTGGCGCTGGTTCATCGCCGCCCTGAATTCCGCGGCGCTCCGGCCTCCGCGGCGCGCCTGCGCGAGCTCGTGGCGGCGGGCAAGGTCAGGTTCGTCGAGGGACTCGCTCACGCGGTGCACAACGAAGGCGGGGTGCTCAAGGGCGTGGAGGTGAAGACTCCGGGCGGGGGTCTGGAGCTGCTCGACGCCGAGCATCTGCTGGTGTTCTTTGGGCTGGCGCCCAAGCTCGGTCCGATTGCGGAGTGGGGCCTCGACATCGACAAGCGCGCCATTCGCGTCGACACCGAGAAGTTCCAGACCAATATCCCGGGAGTGTTCGCGATCGGTGACATCAACGTCTACCCGGGCAAGAAGAAGCTGATCCTGTCGAGCTTTCACGAGGCTGCGCTGGCATCGTTTGCGATCCAGCACCATCTCTACCCGGCCAAGAAGCAGTTCCTGCAGTACACCACGACCAGCCCGGCCATGCAGAAACGCCTCGGAGTCGCGGTCGCCTGATGGATGAGCGGCTCGCCGGCTTGGTGCGCCTGCTCGATCTCGAGCGGCTCGAGCTCGATCTGTTTCGCGGTGAGAGCCGCGATATCGGCAGCCCGCAGGTGTTCGGTGGGCAGGTGCTCGGGCAGGCGCTGAAGGCGGCCTACGGCACGGTCGATGCGGGCCGTGCCGTGCATTCCCTGCATGCCTACTTTCTGAAGCGCGGCGACTTCAAGGCGCCGATCGTCTACTTCGTCGATCGCAGCCGCGATGGTCACAGCTTCACGAGCCGCCGCGTGACCGCGATCCAGCACGGCGAGCAGATCTTCCACCTGTCGGCCTCATTCCAGGAGGCGCAGCCCGGCGTGGAGCATCAAATCGCGATGCCGGCTGCACCCGCGCCCGAGACGTTGCCGGAGACGGGGCTGCGAACGAGCCGCGTGCTGCAGCACCTGCCGGAGAAGCTGCGCCACTTCTACGCGCACGTGCATCCATTCGAGTTCCGCATGAGCGACCCGATCGATCCCGCCCAGCCGCGCAATGCGGCGCCGGCGCAATTCATCTGGATTCGCGCCATCGATACGCTGCCGGATGACGATGTGCTGCACCGCTGCCTGTTCGCCTACGTCTCGGATTTCCATCTGCTCGGCACTGCGGTGCGTCCGCATGCCGTCGAATTTGCAAGCGGCAGGCTCATGCTGGCGAGCATCGACCATGCGATGTGGTTCCACCGTCCGGCGCGCGTCGATGAGTGGCTGCTGTGCGCCATGGAAAGCCCGAGCGCCTCGGGCTCGCGCGGCTTCGCCCGTTGCAGCATCTTCACGCGCGATGGACGGCTGGTGGGCAGCACCGCGCAGGAAGGCCTGATGCGCCGGCTGCCGCCGCAGACCGGCACCGAGCCCAGCGGTCCCTAGTTCGCGCGCGCCGCCGCGGCCGTCGCCGCCGCGCCCGCCGCCGTGCCCGCGATGCCGAAGCGCCCAGCGCGGTAGTCCTCCACCGCCTGCTCAATCTCGGCGCGGGTATTCATGACGAACGGCCCGTACTGCACGACGGGCTCGTGCAACGGCCGTGCGGCGAGCAGCAGTGCGCGCGCGCCGCCTGCGCCCGCCTCGATGCGTACCCGATCGCCATCGTCGAGCACGCCTGCGGCCCGGTGCGGCAGGAGCCGGGCTTGCGCCGCGGGACCGACGCGCGCGTCGCCATCGTAAAGATAGATGAAGGCGTTGTGTCCCGGCGTCACCGGCAGCTCGATGGCGCGGCTCGCCGGCAAGTGCACATCGAGGTACAACGGATCGGTGCGCATCGCAGCGCCCGGCCCATTGACCGGACCGCTCGCGCGCGCTCCCTGAAGCTCGAGGCTGCCCGCAATGAGCTTGATGCGCACGCCTTCGTGCAGCTGCAACGTCGGTACCTCGGCGGCGGGAATGTCGCGATAGTGCGCCGGACGCATCTTCTCGGCAGCGGGCAGATTGAGCCAGAGCTGAAAGCCGCGCATACGCCCCTCGGTCTGCTGCGGCATCTCCGAATGGATGATGCCCGCCGCGGCCGTCATCCACTGCACGTCGCCCGGGCCGAGATCGCCGCGATTGCCGAGGTGATCCTGGTGCTGCATGTGCCCATCGAGCATGTAGGTGACGGTCTCGAAACCGCGATGCGGGTGCGAAGGGAATCCCGCGATGTAGTCCTGCGGGTCGTCCGAATAGAACTCATCGAGCATCAGAAACGGATCGACGTACAGGCCGCGCTGGCTGCCGATGCTGCGCCGGAGCTTGACGCCGGCGCCGTCGGAGGTCGCGACCGATGGGATGATCTGGCGGAGCGTTCGCATGTGAGTGTCCTCGTCGCTGGCGGCGGCCCTCAGGCCGCCGCACGATCCTCCATCAACTGCGCAATCTGCGTGCGCGCTGCGCCGAGTGCGGACTCGCGCCGCTCGGCATCGATCGCCAGGCCCTCGGCATAGACGAACTCGACCTCCGCTATCCCTAAGAATCGCAGGAAGTCGCGCACGTACTGCGTCTGTGTATCAAGCGAGGTGCCCTGATACAAGCCGCCCCGCGCCGCAAAGACATAGGCCTTCTTGCCGGTCAGCAGCCCAACGGGGCCTTGCGCCGTGTAGCGGAAGGTGTGGCCCGCGCGTGCGATGTGATCGAAATAGGCCTTGAGCTGGGACGGTACACCGAAGTTGTACATCGGCAAGCCGATGACCAGCACGTCGGCCTGGCGCAGCTCCTCGATGAGAGCATCGGAGAACTGTGCAACCCCGTGCTGCTCGGCCGTGCGCTGCTCGGGCGGCGCCAGGAACGCGGCGAAGCGCGCCGCGGTCAGGTGCGGCACCGGGTCGGCGGCAAGATCGCGTCGCAGGACGCGGCCGTGGGGATGGCGCGCCTGCCAGGCGGCCACGAAAGCCTTGGCGAGCTGGCTGGACTGCCCGTTTTCGCCCTGAATGCTGGCGTTGATCTGCAAGAGCGTGGTCATCGTCGCTGTCTCCAATTCGGCGCCGCGGTGGCGCGTGGGAGAGTTAACTATCTACTGAGGAGATAAAAAAGTAGAATAAATAGCCTGTATTAATCTAATGGATAGATAGATCTTGGCAGCGGCACCTCGAATCTCACTGGAGCAATGGCGAACGCTGCTGGCGGTCGTCGACGCTGGCGGCTATGCGCAGGCCGCGACGGCCTTGCACAAGAGTCAGTCCGCAGTCACCTACGCGGTGCAGAAGATCGAGCAGCAGCTCAAAGTGAAGCTGTTTGCGATCGAGGGCCGCAAGGCGCGACTCACGAGTGACGGCCAGGTGATGTACCGCCGCGCGCAAGCGCTGCTCGAGGAGGCGGGCGCCGTCGAGTCGGCGGCGCACACGCTCGCAGCCGGCTGGGAGAGCGAGCTGTCACTGGCCGTCGAGATCATCTTTCCGACCTGGCTGCTACTCAAATGCTTCGAGCGTTTCGGCAACGAGCATCCCGACACGCGCATCGAGCTGTATGAGACCGTGCTCAGCGGCACCGAAGAAGCACTGCTGCAGCGACGCGTGGCGATTGCCATCGGCTCGTACATCCCATCGGGATTCGTCGGCGATGCGCTGATGCCGGTGCGCTTCCTGGCCGCCGCGCACCCCGAACACCCATTGCATAAGCTCGGTCGTGAACTGACGGCGCGCGACCTGCGTCGCTACCGCCAGCTGGTGATCCGCGATTCCGGCACCGCGCGCAGCCGCAGCGCCCCCTGGCTCGGCGCCGAGCAGCGCTGGACCTTCAGCAACAAGGCCACATCGATTCATGCGGCCCTGGCGGGGCAGGGGTTCGCCTGGTTCGCAGAGGACACGATCCGCAGCGAGCTGGCGCAGGGACTGCTCAAGCCCTTGCCGCTGCGCGAGGGGCGCGAGCAATGGGCCGAGCTCTACCTGCTTTATGCGGATCGGGACCAGACTGCACCCGGCGCCGCACGGTTCGCCGAGATCATCCGCGCAGAGGTCAAGTCCGCCTGCAAGGATATGACCTGACATGCCTATGTCGACAGTGAGCCTGTAAAGCGTTTTACTGCCCGCAAGGTTCATGAATCCTCCGGCGGATGCCAGTAAGATGCGCTGTAAGTAGGTGTCTTTGTTATGGAATTGCTCGCTGTACGTGTCGCTGTGACACGTCGCCGACGATCTGAGGAAATCGAGTCAAACCGTGGATAAGCGAATCGTGCCAATTGCGGCTGCCGGCGCCTCCAAGGAGCGCAAGCGCCAGGCCCCTCGCGGTCGTGTTGTCCTGCCGCAGGCCATCAGTGAAGTCGAAGCGCTGATCGGTCCCAGTCCCTACCGTCACGATCTGCTCATCGAGTATCTGCACAAGATCAACGATTCCTATCGACAACTCCGCACATCGCACCTCGCGGCCCTGGCGCGGCTGCTCGGTCTTGCGGAGACCGAGGTCTACGAAGTTGCGAGTTTTTATCACCACTTCGACATCGCCAAGGAATCGCCGGACGGGAGCATTGCGGCTCCAGCGAGCCTGACCGTGCGAATCTGCGACGGGCTGAGCTGCGAGATGGCAGGCGCACGCGAGTTGCTGCAACGACTGCCGGCGCTGCTGGGCCGCGAAGTGCGCGTGATTCCCGCGCCCTGTGTCGGTCGCTGCGAGCAGGCGCCGGTCGCCGTGATCCATCAGAAGCCCATCGCCGAGGCCAGCGCGGAGGCGGTGCAGGCGCAGGTGCGTGCCGGACACACGCGCGACGTGCCGGACGGTTATAGGGATTTCGATGCCTACTGCGCGCAAGGCGGCTACCGGCTGCTTGTCGACTGCATGGAGAACCGGCGCGAGCTCGAGAGCGTGCTCAAGACCATGGAAGACTCGGGATTGCGGGGTCTTGGCGGCGCCGGATTTCCGGCCGGGCGCAAATGGCGCATCGTGCGCGCCGAGCCCGCGCCGCGCCTGATGGCCGTCAACATCGATGAGGGAGAGCCCGGCACCTTCAAGGATCGCTGGTACCTGGAGCGCGACCCGCATCGCTTCCTTGAAGGCATGCTGATCGCGGCCTGGGCGGTGGATATCGCGGCCATCTACATCTATCTGCGCGATGAATACCACGGCTGCCGCGCAATACTCGAGCGCGAGCTCGCGCGGCTGCTGGCCAATCCACCGGTTTCGCGGCTGCCTAGGATCGAGCTGCGGCGCGGCGCAGGCGCGTACATCTGCGGCGAAGAGTCGGCGATGATCGAGTCCATTGAGGGCAAGCGCGGCATGCCGCGCCTGCGGCCGCCGTACGTGGCGCAGGTCGGTCTGTTCGGTCGCCCGACGCTCGAGCACAACTTCGAGACACTCTTCTGGGTGCGCGAGCTGCTCGAGAAGGGCGGCGCCTGGTTCGCCTCACAGGGTCGCAATGGCCGCAAGGGCCTGCGCAGCTTTTCGGTCTCCGGACGCGTGAATAGTCCCGGCGTCAAGCTGGCGCCGGCGGGTATCACGATCCGCGAGCTCATCGATGAATTCTGCGGCGGCATGCTGCAGGGCCAGACGTTCTACGGCTACCTGCCGGGCGGCGCCTCGGGCGGCATTCTGCCCGCTTCGATGGGCGACCTTCCGCTCGATTTCGACACGCTGCAGCCCTATGGCTGCTTCATCGGGTCGGCGGCGGTGATCGTGCTGTCCAACCTCGACACCGCGAAGGCAGCGGCGCGCAACATGATGCGTTTCTTCGAGCACGAGTCCTGCGGCCAGTGCACGCCGTGCCGCGTCGGTACCGCCAAGACCAATCTCGTCATCGCCAAGGACAAGTGGGATCTCGAACAGTTGACGGATCTGTCTCAGGTCATGCGCGATGCATCGATCTGCGGTCTGGGTCAGGCAGCGCCGAATCCCGTGGATTGCGTGGTCAAGTACTTTCCGAACGAGCTCAGCTGAGGTCGACGAATGAACGCCATTCCGCGTCCCAATGATGAGCAACCCGCTGCCGAGACCGTGACCTTCAAGCTCGATGGTC
>Ga0181526_10005002_pt1 | contig 10121 bp, 5 predicted proteins | sample PEATcosm2014_Bin_35_FD_119750 | JGI IMG/M metagenome (GOLD analysis project Ga0181526, IMG submission 119750) | Peatland microbial communities from MTU Mesocosm Facility, Houghton, MI, USA - PEATcosm2014_Bin06_30_metaG | ecosystem: Environmental > Terrestrial > Soil > Wetlands > Peat | place...
CGGGTCAGGTCGTGTGTACCGTGGATGGCAATCACTCAGCCATTACAAGCTGTGGGAACAGCACAACCAACCTCGGTCATGACTCAACCGACACGTACATAACAAGCAAGACCTATCCTAGTGTGCCCGCGGGAACGTTCGCGGAGTCGTATACCCCTGATCCGAATACCGGCATGACCGTTTCTTCAACCGATATCCGTGGGAACTCCACTGCATATTCGTATGACTCGATGCTGCGGCAGTCTGGGGTGTGCGATCACACGGGGGAATATACCCACACGACGTATCCGAGTACGACAGAGCAACAAGTCGGCCTGCTCTTGGGCACAGGGCCCGGGTGCAGTCCGGGCGGGGGTGTTCCGTCAGGCTCATTCTCGACGGGCACCAATGTCTATGACGGCTATGGGAGGCTTACCCAATCTACCGATCCTGCTGGAAATACGACGACCATAACCTACGATTCGATGGGCAGAAAATACTCTGTGTCCAACGCTTTCGGGACCACCTACTTCTATTACGACGCGTTGGGTCGAATCGCAGAGCAGAAGAACCCGGACAGCACGTACGAGTATTGGTGTTACGACGATTACCAGGATCCTGTCGTTCAGCAACCCAACTGCCACGCGCACCTTGGGTCGATGACGGGTTCGTGGATTGACTTCCAGGATGAGAACGGGAACCAATGGCAGCGTACTTCCGATGGCTTGGGACGCCTCATCGAAGTCATGGAGCCGTCGGGGTCAAGCCAGACGGCAAGCATGGAAACCGATTATGGCTATGACCCGCTCGATGATCTCACATCGGTTAAGCAATGGGGCGGTCCTTACAATTCGTCAAATCCGCGAATTCGGTCATTCACTTATGACGGTCTTTCGCGACTGACATCTGCGACAAACCCCGAATCAGGGACGATCAGCTATCAATACGACGGCAATAGCAACGTAATCTCCAAGACAGCACCTCTGCCGAACCAAACAGGCTCGGCAACCGTCGTAACCAACTATGCATACGACGCGCTGAATCGGCTTATAAGCAAGAGCTACTCGAACGCTCCGGCCGGGAGCATGACCAGCTGCTACGTCTTCGACACGAACGGTGCCGGTCGTCTGGCATTCGAGTGGACGCAGACAGGAAGTTGCCCATCAACGCCGCCTAGCGCCCCGCCTGCCAGCGCCCAGTCGCAGCGTATCTTCGGAGCCTATGACGCGGTGGGCCGGCCGCTCATCGAGCAGCAATGTTCGGCAGGCTATTGCACGAGTGCCTCGATGCCTTCACAGCCGGGCCTTAACTGCACTGCTCTGTCAAGCGCGACCGGACTGCAGTACTGCTACGACCTTCCTGGTAACCTGCTTGCTTTCAGCAACGGAGTCACGACGCAGACTGCTTCCTACCCGCAGCAAGCGACTCTCTTCTCGCAGAGCTTTGACGGGGACAATCGACTGACAACGGTAAACAGTTCTTGGCACGACCAAACCCATCCGTCGCCCCTCCTCTCCAATGCGAGCTACGCCCCGAACAATGCACTGTCGACCTGGCTGCTTGGCACGAGCCTGTGGACGGCCCGGAATTACGACAGCAGGGCGCGCGTGTGTAACCAGCAATCGGCAACACAGCAAATCTCTCCTTCGGCTTGCCCATAGGCGAGAGCCTCGTATGTTCAAAGCGAACGAACAGATTTTCTCTGGAAAGAGAGGCGAACCGCGATGAAATTCTGGAACTCTTGCCTTGGCTCTCTTATTTGTGCCGCTGCCACGTCGGCCGCGATCGCCCAAACGCCGGTGCTCAGCACACTCGAAGCTCCCTATGCGCCGATACAGTCCCAGGTCCAGATGGCGGGGAACACCTACCCCTCAGGCACGGTCGCTTACGGTCCCGCAGGTACGCCGCTGGTCCTCTCCGGCTCGAATCTCGGCGACAACGGCGTCGTCTGGTTCTTCGCCTACAAGAATGGCCAACTGGACACCAGGACCGGACCTTTTCAAGGCGTGGTCACTCTCTGGACCGCCAATCAGATCTTCCTCAAGGTGCCATCCAACGCGGTCTCGGGGCTCGTTCAGGTTGTCTCGGGCGACAAGACCAGCAATCCTTTGCCCTTCGTGGTGACGGGTGGCGCGTATTCCGCCAGTTGCCCGGCGGGGCCCTCTCCGAATCAATTGCAGATCACCACGGACTCATTGACCGACGGAACAGTCAGCCATTCATATAGCCTGCAGTTGCAGGCGAAAGGCGGCTCCAACTCCTACACATGGAGCATTTACTCTGGCTCGCTGCCCGCGGGCATGTCACTAAGCTCTGCCGGTGTCATCTCCGGTACGCCTACCAGCGCGAGCGGCCCGGTCAGCTTCGCCGTGCAGGTGGTCGACACCAGCACGCCGCAGCAGCATGATGAAGCAACGTTGAGTCTCGAAGTCGCCGCCCAGCCTGAGGCCGGTTCCAACGCTTCGCTCTATAATTTCTCCATCCAGAACTCCGGCGGCAGTACAGAAGGCTACGATGGCGTGGGCAATGTCATTGGCTTCACCGACTCGGTAAACGGCGGTCCGTGGACGATGACCTACGACTCTCTGAATCGCCTGGCAACGGCCAATGGCTCGCAGGACGACAATCTCTACCCGAACTACTGCTGGCAGTACGATAACTTCGGCAACCGTGCCTGGCAGACCAGTGCGTCCACGCCATATTCGAACTCCAGCGGCGGCGCGAATGCTTGCACAGCCGGCTCGGGTCCGAGTTGGGGCGCCAGCTACAATACCAGCAACCAGATTTCCGGTGGGCAATATGCGTATGACGCAGCGGGCAACATCGACGCCGACAGCACCACCGGCAACTCCTACCTCTATGATGGCGAGGGCCGCATCTGCGCCATGCAGCAGTCCATCGACGGAACCACGACGATGACGCAGTATATTTATGATGCTGAGGGGCATCGCGTGGCCAAGGGTTCCATCAACTCCTGGAGTTGCGACACGACGTCAAATGGCTTCAGCGTTACGACCGTGTATGTACTCGATCAGAGCGGCAATCAGATGACGGAGATGGCAAACACATCCACAACGCAGACCCCGAGCTGGCAGTGGGCGCATACCAACGTCTTTGCGCCGGGCCTCAGCGCCACTTACGATGCCGATCCGAGTGGGCTGACCGCGGGGCCACTGTCCTTCCATCTCTCGGACTGGCTCGGGACACGCCGCCAGCAGACCGACTATGCCGGGAACCCGCAGCTGAACTTCACCGGATTGCCCTATGGCGACGGGCTGACCACAATCCCGGTGTCCAGCACGGATGCCGCCGACGCGACTGAACACCACTTCACCGGCAAAGAACGGGATGCTGAATCAGGAAACGACTACTTCCTTGCGCGTTACTACGGTTCGTCAATGGGCAGGTTCTTGTCACCGGACAGTGTCGGTGGAAGCCCCGATAATCCTCAAAGTTGGAATCTTTACAGTTATGTGCTGAACAACCCGCTGATAAACACCGATCCAGACGGCCACGCTTGCGTGCTTCAAACACGAACGAGCGACACGACGGAGACCGTTTCGGTTGCATCGCAGGGTGACTGCAGTGGCGTAACAGTTCAAGATGGGCAGAGCGCTACGTATGTTAATGGAACTGTAAACCTCAGTGATATTTCCGCAGGCGCAGATGGCCACAGCATCGACATCGGCTTTACCTCATACGACGGCAACAGCAGCGGTGTACAGAATTCGTCATCAGCACCCTATCCAGATAGTCCGAATACGGACCCAAACTGGGGCAATAATGCACAGGGCTACGCAACCCTTGGCGCCGCAAACACGGTCGTTAAAGGTGCCGCTATCGCAACTGGAGTGGCCTTTGGAGGTCTGGCCGCCGCAGAAACAGTTCCAGGGGCCGTTGCTGCTGTAGGTCGCTGGGGTCTTCAGCGGCTAGCAATCGGCGCAAGCTCTCCCGCCTTACTCAACTTGATCAACCGGCTCTATCAGGCTCAAGACGAGATTCCAGGAGGTACTGCGGGGGCTGTTCGGAACGAGGTGATGACTGGCGAGTATATAAACGGTGGACACTCAATCAAAGCGGCCGAAATGATCACAGCTCTTCAGAATTTAATTAAATCTGGACAGTTGAGCGGGAGCGATCAAACGATTGCAGGGCATATTATCTCCGATCTAAAGAACTCGCTCGGACGATAAGGGGGAAGGATGAATCTCGAATACGACTCTCTAAATCAGCAGCTTCGGGAACAACTTCCAGCCCTGGGGGAGCCTCGATACACACAACTGATCGGCGGCATAGAGGCTGGGCCATACGTTGTCTTCGGAGTCATGCTCAACCAATACCTGATCGATGTCGCAAAGAAGGATGATCTTCAAGCTCGCTCAGGAGTTGCCGCGTTCATCGAGGACATGGCAGTTGCTCGGGACGAGCGAGTGTCCAACATGCTCGTGTCTGAAGTGCTGCCGACTCTCGTTGGAAGCCAGACAATGGTTGATACCTACTGGCCCCTGCTTGGCCCAGCGACGAGGCATCGGTTGAAGCTCTTGAGTCCTCGGCTTACTGCGAACGTGGAGCTTCCTGCGTCAGAATGAAGAGCTGTGCCGTCCGATCCGAGGAGCACGCCGCCTCCGGCGTCGGCAGTAGGGGTGACACGTCTCCCCCAGATGGGAGCTGCAGAGTAACTTCGGTTGCTGTGCGGTAACTCAAATCGAAAAGTGAGCGTCTAAAGAAAAAACGCCTCACGGTGAGTACGTGGCCCTGAGACGCTGCACGCAGCACGAGGTGCACGCGGTGAGCCGACTCCCCATCGACCGAACGCGCAAAGATTTTTTCTTTAGCAGCCTGACGTTGAACGCAGCACGGGCCGCACGCTTGTCGTGCGGCCTTCGTGCGTGTGGCCATGGCGGTGGGCGATGAAGCAACGCGAGCTGCGGTCGAAGTCCGTGGGAACCAAAGTCTCGGAGGCGGAGCTGCGGGTCATCTTTCTTTCCTTGGCGGTAGTTTCGATGTGCACGGGAAAGGCATATAGTGGCTATGGCGGTTGGGCCCGCCGCGCCAAAGAGCCGGCTCAGTTCTGGGGGGCGGTCGTCGTATTGGGTCTCGGTGCGAGCATTTGCGTCGCAATCTACGCGCACTCGGTTTTTCCGGAGCCCATTTTTCACCCGGAACGATGGCTGCGATTGAAGTAGCTGAGACATCTAGCGCAGCCTTTGGGCGCGAGGGCAGGACCAATGAGGTACGCAAGTTTCGGTTGCGCTGTCATCTGTGCAGTCGTCGCCGCAACCTCAGGTTGCAGAGCTCCTTCCTCGAATTGGAACGGCACATGGCAATTGAATTCCTCGAAAAGCAATTTCGAGGGTCCGGTTTTCACCATCTCGGTTTCGCCGGATGGTGAGTACCGCTACGACGATGGAAGTTCGAGTTACACCTTTCGCTGCGATGGTAAGGATCGGCCGATGGGGAACGGTCGCACACAAGCATGTGTGAGAAGCAGCGTTACCGTGCTAAGCCTGACGCGAAAAGTAAATGGAGTAAAGACAAGTGAGCATCGTTGGGAGCTTTCGGCGGGCAATAGGGTTCTTACGTCGACGGTGACCGCATTTCACTCGACTGGACCTGTTGTTACGGGTCAATTTGTCGCCTGGCGAACCTCGGGTTTCAATGATTTTGCTGGTCAGTGGCGAGATCCAAGCTACCTTCAGCGACATGTCGAAATGACGCTGAGGCTAGACGGTCAGGCCCTACACATCGGTTATCCAACCGGCGGCGAGTACATCGACGCGCCGCTTAATGGAGTGGACGCGGCAGTGCATGGGATTCATGTTCTGGAGGGAGTGACCTACGCTCTGCGGCCTGCTGGACAGCGTGAGTTTCTTATTTCGACGAAGCGTGATGGCGCAGTTCTCACTCAAGGCTCTTTTGAGTTGAGCAAAGATGGCAGAACCATTGCCGACTCTTGGTGGAATCCATATCAGCCATCTGACAAAGGGACGCTTATTTACGAAAGGAAGTAGGGGTACTCTTCCGAGGCGGCATTGCTGTCAATTGCGATGTGGCGGCATGCGTCAAGCTTGGCGTGGTCAACGCCCCGGAGATCATCGCGGGTAAAGACGACCCTGGCGGAGACTGCCCGTTCGCAAAACCCGACATTGAAAGCTCAACCCCAGTGGGTGCCAGATAAAGCTCGAGGAACGGCACAATTAGTTGCGACCTGCCCTTGAACGGGCGTAGACTAGGATCCTAAAATCAACAATAATTGGATATCGCGATGAACGGGCCTCCTTCTGCCTCCTGCCTTTTGCGCGCATATTTCTGCTTTGCTTCTTGGTGCATCTTCACCCTGTTCGCTGCTTCTGCCCCGGCTGCTCCGCCCTCCGCTCCCGACCGGAATACAGTAGCAAGAGAATTTGATACGCTGCCGTTGAGGTTCGAGCCCAATCAAGGCCAATCCACCTCCGATGCGAAGTACCTGGCTCAAGGACGCGGGTTCTCCGCGCTGTTCAAAGAGAATGAGGCAGACTTGCTCCTCGCCGATCGAAACGGGATCGGCGAATTGCTGCGTGTGACGCTACCCAATGCTTCCCGGAATGCCTCGGTCTCAGCAGAGGGACGTTTGCCTGGAACCGTGAACTACTTCAACGGCAAAGATCCGAAGAATTGGCATACAGGTCTACCAACATACGAGCGGTTGCGCTATGCCGGCGTCAACGCTGGAACCGACCTGATCTATTACGGCAGCCAAGGGCGCCTGGAGTTCGACTTTCAGCTCTCTCCGGGAGCCGACCCCAGCGCGATCCGCATGCGCTTTGACGGAGCCCAAAGCGTGAGGCTGGACCGCGACGGTAACCTGATCGTGACGGGGAGGGGCCGCGCAATCCGATTCCAAAAGCCCGCGATCTACCAGCCCAGAGAAGGCAATGGGAAAGATTGGATTGCAGGATCCTTCAAGATACTTGCAAAGAATACGATCGGCTTTGTCCTCGCAGATTACGACCACCGCAGGCCGCTGATCATCGATCCCATTCTCAATTACTCAACCTACATCGGCGCGCCCGCCCACGCAGCGTCGATTGCCGTGGATCAGAACGGAGAGGCATATATCACCGGATGGACAAGCACCAGTTTCCCGACCACACAGGGCAGCTATCAACCCGTCGCGGTCCAATCTGGATATCAGGATCGGATGTTCGTGGCAAAGTTCAACAGCACGGGAACCGCCCTGCTCTACGCCACATATCTGGACGGCAGTGCACAAGACACTGCCCATGGGATCGCATTGGATGCTAACGGAGACGCATTCGTGGTGGGCACGACGAGTTCGCCGGACTTTCCCATCACATCTGGCGCATTGCAGACGACGAACAATGCAAGCACGACGACAGGATTCGTTACGGAGCTGAATAGCACCGGCACCGCCCTCGTTTATTCGACCTATTTGGGCGGCAGCACCTCGACCACGATCAATCAAATTGCGCTCGACACATTGGGCAACGCGTATTTGACCGGGAGCACCCAGGACACGAACTTTCCTACGACAGCAGGCGCGTACAGAACGACCGCAATCACCAAAGCGGCTGCCGGATCGAGCTCCGCTTTTGTTGCCAAGTTGAACCCGACCGGTACGGCTCTGGTTTACGCCACCTACCTAGGCGGGAGCCAGACAGACGCTGGGTTTGCAATCGCGGTGGACAGCGCGAGAGAAGCCTATGTCGGCGGCACCACAACTTCCAGTGACTTTCCTGTCACGGCCGGCACAATCCAGGCCGCCAAAGAGGCGAGCAACCAACAGGCAGGATTCGTGACCAAGCTGAACGCATCGGGAACGGCGTTGGTGTTTTCGACCTACTTGAGCGGAAAGACCTTGGACTACCTCAACGCTGTCGCCGTGGACTCGAATGGAAATGTCTACGCCACAGGTAGCACTAATTCCCCGGACTTTCCCGTAACGACCGGGGCGTTTCAGACCAACATTGGAACCACGTCCTTTGGCCCGCAGGGCAACGCGTATGTCAGCGAGATCAACCCCGCAGGTACGGCTTTGGTTTATTCCACATTTCTTGGGGGGAGCATCAGTCTTGCGCCCGGGATTGGCGATGCAGCCTATTCGATCGCAGTCGATGGGCAAGGGCTGGCCTACGTAACCGGGTCCGCATGCAACAGCGATTTTCCGACGACGTCCACGGCTTTCGAGCCCATCAACCTGGCCCAGGAGGTCTCGGGCCAATGCACAGGGTTTCTAACCAAACTGAATCCAACGCCGAACACGCCCCTCGTCTATTCCACCTTCGTTGGCGGGACGGGGAACACGGACCCCGCAGACTTCTTCACGGCAGAGTCGTCTTCGGGCTTAGCGCTCGACCCGTCGGGCAACGTCTACCTTACCGGCACCACCCTCTCTGTCGACTTTCCAACAACGCTGGGAGTTGTTGAAACTCCACTTACAGGCCCATCGGAAGAGGCCTTTGTTACGGAATTTAACGCTAGCGAGATGCTGCCGCTCCCTGTCCCGACGGTGACGCTGACTTCCAGCACAAATCCGGTGCTCTTTAACCAACCTGTAACGTTCACGGCAACGGTACAATCCCAAACGGGCAACAACACTCCAACTGGATACGTCGCCTTCAACTTTTTTCAGCTGGAAAGAAGCGATGCGGATGGAACCGGCCGGGGCTATGGACCCTGGGCTGTGGCTGCGCTGGATGGGTCTGGTATCGCGACATTCAGCACTTCGTCTCTTGAGGCGCTTCAAACACCCGTAAATGCGTTCTACCTCGGGGATACGGTCAACGCACCGGCTACCGGGACGATGATCCAACAGGTCACCGACATTGCCACGGTCACCACCATTACGGCAAACCCGACCACCGCCCCGTATGGAACGAACGTCACCTTCACAGTGACGGTCGTCGACCAGAACGGGAATCCACTAACGAATCTAAACAACTGGGTCTCATCTGGATATGGGGCTCTGGGCGGCTACGTACCGTTCAATAGCAGTGGGCAAGGTACCTGGTCCACATCGCTTTTGCCTCTCGGCACGACAAGCGTTTTCGCCAAATTCCTAGGATTCACGGGCTACGAGCAGAGCGAAGGGACGGTCAACGTCACCATGACCCCGCTTGGAATAACACCTGTGCCTTCCTTCAGCCCACCCGCCGGAATTTACACCACCGCCCAGCAGGTTAATTTGATCGACTCCAACGCGAGCGCTATCGTCTATTACACTACAGACGGCAGCACTCCCGTGCCTGGCGCTTCGTATGGGGTCTACCCCACCGATCCGATACCGCTTCCAGTCAGCGCAAGCCAAACGATCAATGCAATTGCGGTGGCTCCAGGCTACTCGCCGAGCAGTATGACTTCTGCAGCGTACACAATTGAACCTGGGTTCGCACTCTCAGTCGAGCCCAATTCGCTTACCCTCAATTCCGCCCAGCAAGGCAATGTCACAGTAATCGTTACGCCTCAAAGCGGATTCAACTCCGCAGTCTCGTTTGCCTGTTCGGGATTACCCACTGGGGCCTCGTGCGCTTTCAGCCCTGCGACACTTACGCCAACTGGAGTAGCAGTTGGCACCACCCTCACGGTTACCGCCCAGACGCTGAGTGGGGCTTTGCGAATGGGTACTCAGCCAATACTTCCCAGGATGACACTGGCTGTCGCACTTTGCATTTTGGGTTGGAAGAAGCGACGCGGGCTGCGCATCACGCTAATAGTGATAGCAGCCTTCGTCGGACTCGGACTGATGCCAGCCTGCGGTGGCGGTGGAGGAAGTGGAGAAGGGAACGGGGGCGGTAGCGGTGGCACAACGCCGGTGACCTCAACGGTGACGGTGACCGCAACGTCTGGACCTCTGCAACAGAACACGACTGTGTTGCTCACCGTGAATTAGCGATTCTTGCGGCGCCGTCGGCTGTTGTCGATTTTGTAGCGGGCAGAGCCCGAGAGCAAAAAGGCAGCCAAGACAGCCTTAAGTCAGCTGTGCCGTAGACTGTGCCAAGCCGTGCGTGCCCGATTGTGCAAAATCAGTAGCTTGGGCGACTAGACTAGAGTGCTTCCGTGCGGGCTTATTCTAACGGTAAACGCTTGATCCTAGAGCGATGGTCCCCGGCTGTCGAACTCCGGGCTGCTGATCCGGCATCAGC
>Ga0181526_10005003_pt1 | contig 10121 bp, 7 predicted proteins | sample PEATcosm2014_Bin_35_FD_119750 | JGI IMG/M metagenome (GOLD analysis project Ga0181526, IMG submission 119750) | Peatland microbial communities from MTU Mesocosm Facility, Houghton, MI, USA - PEATcosm2014_Bin06_30_metaG | ecosystem: Environmental > Terrestrial > Soil > Wetlands > Peat | place...
CCTGCTCCAGCTTGAAGTCGTCCTTGGTGAGGTTGCTGACGATCTGGCCCTTCTTGTCGCGCACCGTGGCCAGCACGTTCACCACTTTGACGTCGGAGGAAAAAGTGGGCGTCTGGGTCTGTTGGTCGGGCGTGGTCTGCTGACTTTGTGTCTTATCGTTTAGCGTCGGCTTTGTCGTTTGCTGGCTGGGCAATGTCGGGCTTGCCAGGAGCAGGAAAATCGCGGATAGGAACCAGCGTTGGTATGGTGCGACGGACACGGGTCTCCTTGTCAGGATTACTAGAAGAAATGGTGCTCGTTTGAGGCGCAGATTACAAGCAACAAGAACCCCGCTGAACTGGGGAAGTTGTCGAACGCAAGCGCATGAGAACTTTTGGAACTTTCAACAGCGAAAAAGTGAACAGCGCAGCACTGCGCTTCTATGCGATGATCCTTCTATAATCGTAGTTTCCCATGCCACTGACTGCTGCTCCTGTGCGCCCGCCAAAATCCAAAATCATCTTTCGCGCGGTAATTGCCGCTCTCGTACTGCTGTTGCTGGCGTTTCTCGGCTTTGACTTCTGGTTCTATCGCGCGGTGCGGGCGGCGCTGCCACAGCGGGACGGCACCGTCCGGCTCGCCGGGCTCACGGCTCCCGTGATCATTACTTACGATACGCTTGCCGTGCCCAACATCTCCGCCTCCAATCTGCCCGATCTCTTCTTTGCACAGGGATATATCACCGCGCAAGACCGTCTGTGGCAAATGGACATGACACGCCGCTTTGCGTCTGGCGACCTGGCGGTGATTCTCGGTCCGAAATATCTGAAGTACGACCGTGAGCAGCGCATCCTCGGCCTGCGGCAGGTTGCCGAGCAGGCGGCAGCTAACATGCTGCCGCTGGAGCGGGCCCAGTTCGAAGCTTACGCCGCCGGCGTGAATGCCTACATCGAACAGCACCGCAAGACTTTGCCGCTGGAGTTCCGCTTCCTGGGATACTCCCCGCACGTCTGGACCGTCGAAGACTCCCTGCTGGTCGGGCTGTCGATGACTGAATTTCTGAATCACGGTCTCTACCAGGACAAACTGGAGAAGGAGAAGATTCTGGCAAGGCTTGGTCCTGAGCTGACGGCTGACCTGTACGTCAACACGTCCTGGCGCGATCATCCTCCGGGTGCCGACAGCAGCTCCATGGAGCTTGAGACTCCACAGGAAACGACACCGGATGAGGAAGAGCAGTCGCCCCAAGGGCCTAATCAGAAGAGTGACGAAAAGCAGATCCCTCGCGGGCAAAGTAGTTTTCCGCAGGACCCGGGAAAGCAGATCCCTCGCTTCGCTCGTGATGACAAAACTTCTGGAGATCCGCAACACGCAGACGACCAGCACCTCCGTCCCGGCTCCAACAACTGGGTTATCTCCGGAGCTCATACGGCCTCAGGCAAGCCGCTGCTGTCGAACGATATGCATCTGGATCTCGAGATTCCGAACGTCTGGTACGAGGCCCATCTGACGGCCGGCGATTTCGACGTCGCGGGCGTGACGTTGCCCGGCGTGCCTTACGTCATCGTCGGACACAACCGGCGCATCGCGTGGGGCTTTACCAATCTCGGCCCCAACGTTGAAGATCTCTACATCGAGAAGTTCAACGACCAAGGTGAGTACCTGACGCCACAGGGCTGGGTGAATCCCGGGCATCGCCAGGAAATCATCCGCGTCATAGGCGCGCCTGAGGTGACGCTCGACGTGGTGAACACGCGCCATGGGCCCATCATCACGGACCTCATTCCCGGCGAGACGCGCAAGCTCGCCCTGAAGTGGACGGTGTACGACCCGCAGGCCACGCGCGTTCCTTTTTTCGCGATTGATTCGGCACAGAACTGGCAGGAGTTCGAGGCAGCATTTTCGCAATTCGGCGCGCCGGGGCAAAACGTTGTCTATGCCGATGTGGATGGACACATCGGCTATCAAGCGACTGGGCTGATACCGATTCGTGCCACGGGCGATGGATCGTTGCCCGTGCCGGGCGATGACGATGCTCACGAGTGGACCGGCTATGTCCCCTATGACAAGCTGCCGAGCGTCTACGATCCGCCCTCGGGGGTCATCGCCAGCGCCAATGGCCGCGTCACACGCGATGGATATCCCTACGAACTCGCCATCCAGTGGATGTCTCCCTACCGCACGCAGCGCATTTACAAGCTGCTGAACGCGCCAAAGAAGTTCACGCCGGCGGACATGCTGGCCATCCAGACCGACGTGGTCTCGCCCTTCGATCGCTTCTGCGCCGAACGCTTCGTCTATGCCGTCGACCACACTGCCCACGCATCTGCACGCGCAAAGTCAGCCGCGGAACTGATGCGCAATTGGGACGGCACCATGGACATTGATTCGCCCGCGGCCACCATCGCGGTCTTCTCGCGCGAGAAGCTGAAGGAACTACTGCTCCAACCGCGGCTGGGTGAAGGCTGGCAGGATTACAAGTGGTTCATGAGCTCGGTGTGGCTGGAGAATGTGATGGACCATCAGCCGCCGCGTTGGCTGCCGCCGGGCTATTCCGGCTACGACGAGCTGCTGACGCGGGCCGTCGAAGAGGCCGTCGACGACGCCAGTGCAACTCGCGCGCTCTCGCTGTGGAAGTGGGGACGGGTTCACCGCGTGGACATTCAGCATCCCTTCTGGAGCCACTTCCCAATCTTGAAAAAGGGCGCAGGGACTGGAAGCCTACCTCTCTCGGGAGATGAGGAGACGATCAAGCAGGTGGCGCCGCACTTTGGACCGTCAGAGCGCCTGACCGCCGATTTTTCCGACTTGGACACAACCACGCTCGACATCGTGAACGGCGAGTCGGGAAACATTTTCGACGACCACTACAACGACCAGTGGGATGCGTATTATCACGGACGGACGTTCGCGCTGCCGTTCTCGCAGAACGCCGTACAGCACGCCGGAGCGCATCATCTGCGGCTGGAACCACAGAGCAAATGATCGGTGGCTAGTGGCCAGTTGGATCTGCGAGCCTGCGCCTAATCCACCTGCACGATGCCATAGAGAGCGCCGACAAAGGTGATTTGAGTCCCCTGCAAGGTATCGGTGCTGCTGTCGTAGATGTGCAGATAACCGCCTTCAATTGCGTACACGACGTTGCGGCCGGTGATTGCCAGCAGTGCAGTTATCGCCCCTCGCGGCGGGAGCGCGGGATCCGCAGTGTCGTTGTTCACGTTAACCACGGAGAGGCAGCCGGTGGTGGTGTTGCTGCATGAGCTCGCGCCGATGTAGAGCTTCTGGTTTTGGGCCAGCGCCATCGTGGTGTGGAAGCCGTCGGAAATAGGTACTGAATTGGCCGTCAGGCGCGTCATGCTGGCGATATTCACCGCATCAAACGTGGAGGTCGTTCCCGGAGGAACGGGACTTCCGGCAACGTAAAGAGTTGTACCACTCAGCAAGCCCACGCTTGCGCCGCCAACCGGCACGGTGGCCACAATCGTGTGCGAAGCAACGTTCAACTCAGTGACCGACGCCGGCACAGTCGAACCGCATTCCTGCCCGCAATTTATGACGTACGCGGTATCGCTACCGGCGGTGAAGAACGCATTGACCGGCCGGGCGAAACCGGGAATGCTCGTATAGGTTACGGGGCTGGCAGTAGTGTCAATGACAGTCACTGCGTCGGAGTTGTTCGAGAACACAAGCAGATATTGTCCATCGGGAGTGATCGCGACGGAATTGGCGCCGGACACGGTGTAATTCGCCGCAAGCGTACCGGCCGTAACATTCCACACCTGCACCAGACCGGCGTGGCTGTTGCTTACTGGTGCGCTCGGTATCGGTACGTATACTGTGCTGCTGTCGGGCGAAAACGCCGCCATTGAAGTGGGGCCAGCCAGCGACAGTTCGAGGCCCACCAGGGCTGTCGAATTGGTCACTGTCCACAACGCATAGGCGCTGGGATCGTAGACCAGGGTTGTGGTCTTGTTAGGGCTCAGCACTTCGAAAGTCACGGTGGAGGAGACGGCGATGGTCACAGGCGCTCCCGCCACAACCTGTCCGGCCGAGTTCGTAGTTTGTGCCGTATAGGCAGTGGTATCGTTCTGCGTGTCGACGATTTGCAGATTTCCCGAGTAAGTGTTGCTGATAAAGGCGGCATTCTGGACGCCGGTGGGTGTGGTGGGAGCGCTGCTACCACCGCAGGCCGCGACTGCGAGCACGCCTAACAACGCGGGAACGAAGACGGCAACTCGCTTTAGGCGCTTGCCTGATAACACATTATGATTCGACATGAGTTGCTTTGAACGGTTGGATTATACCAGAGGACGGCGTGAACCCTGGTTCCGGTTGGATGGCACTTTCTCCCGATTTGCGATAAAGTTCCAACAAGCTTTCCGCTCTCACAATTTCGAGACACCATGTCATCAGGATTTCTCTCCCGGTTGCAGAAGGGCGCTGTTTTATGCGACGGCGCCATGGGTACCCTGCTGTACGCCAAGGGTATCTTCATCAACCGCTGCTACGACGAGCTGAACCTCTCGGCCCCAGACCTGATCCGCGGTATTCATCAGGACTACCTGAAGGCGGGAGCTGAGGTCATTGAAACAAACACCTTTGGCGCCAATTCGTTTCGTTTGTCCAAGCACGGATGTGTCGACAAAATTGTCGAGATCAATCGCCAGGGCGCGCGGCTGGCACGCGAGGCAACCAAGAATTTCGACGCCTTGGTAGCTGGCGCAGTGGGACCACTAGGAGTGCGTATCGAGCCGCTGGGCAAAATTGCCCTCGCCGAAGCCCGCGAGGCCTTCCGCCAGCAAATCGCTGCCCTCAACGAAGAAGGCGTCGATTTGTTGATCCTGGAAACGTTCGGCTATCTGGAGGAATTGCATCAGGCCATTCTCGCCGCGCGTGACGTGAATCCGGAGCTGCCTATCGTGGCGCAAGTGACCATCGACGAAGACGGAAATTGCCTGGATGGATCGAGTCCTGAGCACTACGGACCACAGATGGAAGCCTGGGGAGCCGATGTTGTCGGTTGTAACTGCAGCGTAGGCCCAGTCGCCATGCTCGACGCGCTGGAACGGGTTCGCGCGGTCACCACTGCGCCGCTTTCCGCCCAGCCCAATGCTGGAATTCCGCGCTCCGTCGAGGGCCGTAACATCTATCTCTGCTCGCCGGAGTACATGGCGAACTACATGGAGCCGTTTGTCAATGTTGGCGTCCGCCTGATTGGCGGTTGCTGCGGCACTACGCCCGAGCATATCCACACCATGAAGCTGTTTCTAAAGGTGGGCGCGGCGCGGGCATCGTCGTACAAGGTCGCCAAGACCACCGAAACCAAGCCTGTGGAGCCGCCGCCGTTGCGCGAACGCTCGGCCCTCGGTCGCAAGGTTGCCGATGGCGAGTTTGTAACCATGGTGGAGATCGTTCCGCCGCGTGGCATCGACGCCAAGCGCGAGTTGGAAGGCGCGAAGTTCCTGAAGTCCGTCGGCGTGGACGCAATCAATATCCCCGACAGTCCGCGCGCCTCGGCCCGCCTGAGCAACCAGGCGCTCTGTCTGCTGGTGAAGCAGGAGGTGGGAATCGAGCCCGTCCTGCATTACACCTGTCGCGATCGCAATGTCCTGGGTATCCAGTCGGACCTGCTGGGCGCAAGCGCCATCGGTATCCGCAATTTGATTTGCATTACCGGCGATCCGCCGAAGATGGGTGACTATCCCGACGCTACCGCCGTCTTCGACGTGGACGCAATAGGTCTCGTAAACATCGTCCGCAATCTGAACCGCGGTCTCGACATTGGCGGCAATCCCACAGGAAACTCGACCGGCTTTGTCATCGCGGTTGGCGCCAATCCGGGCGCCCCCAACATCGACGAGGAGGTCCGCCGCTTTGAATACAAAGTCGAAGCGGGCGCGGAGCTTGCGGTTACTCAGCCGGTGTTTGATATTCACTTGCTGGAGGAGTTCCTGCGCAGGATTGAGCATTGCCGGGTTCCGGTGGTCGCCGGCATCTGGCCGCTCACCAGCACCCGCAACGCAGAGTTCATGAAGAACGAGTTGCGAGTTTCGATTCCCGATGAGATCTTCGCTCGCATGGCCAAGGCGACCACCGCCGATGCCGCCCGCGCCGAGGGCGTGGCCATTGCGCGCGACATGCTGTTCGCCGTCAAGGACATGGTGCAAGGCGCACAAATCAGCGCTCCCTTTGGGCGGTATTCTTGTGCCGTGGATGTGCTGGAAGCGCTGGGAACAAGCAAGCGCACCGCGGTCTAGCAGACTTGGGAAATCGACCTCGCCCTACAGATTGCTTTGTGTCAGGGCACGGCTTTCAGCCGTGCCGCACTGATCGCCAGATAAGTTGGGCTTCAGCCCATGGGCTGCTCCGCAGGGGCTAAAGCCCTGACTCTTGCTGCCTCGTTCGGCACGACTAAAAGTCGTGCCCTGACACAAGCCAGAAACGGTTTCTGTGATTGCTTACGCAGGCCCGGAAATTCCGCCTCTGGCGGTCACGATTTGAACTACAATCGCGTGGGGAGTTTGACCTTGCCTAAGTTTGAAGAGTGCCTGGAACGGCTGGAGAAGATCGTCGCGGAATTGGAGAAGGGCGAGGTCTCGCTCGACCGCGCGCTGGAACTCTTTGATGAAGGGATGAAGCTTTCAGGTTCCTGCCGGAAAGAGCTGGAAGAAGCCGAAGGCAAGGTTGAAGTCCTGCTGAAACGCAACGGCAAACTGCAGCCGGAAGCGTTCGAATCCGCGACCCAGAGCGGGGATGAGCGCGGGTAATAACTGCAGCCAGCAACAATCTGCTGACAAGTCTTTCACCCCAAATTCTTGCGCCAGTCGGTCTCCTCGATGAACTGCCTGGAATCACGCCATCCTGCCTGCACTTTCACGAATAGCTCGAGAAATACCTTCGTGTTCAGCAGCTTTTCAATCTGCAATCGCGCGGCGGTACCGATCTTTTTCAGCGTAGCTCCCTGCTTGCCGATCAGGATTGCCTTCTGGCCCTCGCGCTCACAATAGATGACCGCTGCGATGCGAGTGAGCCTTTCGCCCTCCTCGTACTGTTCGATCAGCACGGTTGTCGCGTAGGGAACTTCCTGGTCGGTAGTCAGCAGCACCTGCTCGCGAATTAACTCCGCCACCAGGAAGCGTTCGGGCTGATCGGTAAGCTGATCTTTCGGGAAGTATCGCGGGCCTTCGGGCAGCGCCCTCACCACTGTACCCAGCAGCATGTCGAGCCCGTCGCGCTTGAGCGCCGAGATTGGAATTACCTCGGCGAAATCGTGCAGCGATTTGTACTCTGCGATCAACGGCAGCAGCTTCTGTTTGTCCAGCGCGTCAATCTTGTTCAGCAGGAGAATGCAGGGTTGTCCGCTTTTCTTGACGATGTCGAGCGCGAACTCGTCGCCGGTGCCGAACTTCGCGGTCGCATCCACGATGAGCAGCAGCAGATCGCAGCCTTCCAGCGCGTCATAGACTTCCTTCATCATGCGACGGTTGAGCGAGTTAATCGGTTTGTGAATGCCGGGGGTGTCGACCAGCACGATCTGCCCTGCTGGGCGTTTGCCCTGGCGCTCAATGTTGATGATTCCCTGGATGCGATTGCGGGTAGTCTGCGGCTTGCGCGTGACGATGGCCAGCTTCTCGCCGACCAGCGCGTTCAGCAGCGTGGATTTGCCTGCGTTGGGACGTCCGATGATGGAGACGAAACCGGAACGGAATGCCATCTTTTCTACTTTCGAGGGCTAGCCCTTACTGTGGTAAAGGGTGGAGCACCGCTTCAGCGGTGCAGTTGAGATGCAGAGTCGAAACCGGCTTTAGCCGCTGAGGTAATAAAAAGAATTACCTCAGGCGCTAAAGCGCTCCCAGGATGAGTGACCAATATGCACGCCTGAAAGCCTGCCCTGAGCTTGCCGAAGGGGCGTGCTCCACCCTTTACAGCGTGAATCCCATACAGGTCGGCGCCATCCGAGCCGCGCCTTACGCCCCAACCTGTCTGGGCTGGAGGCTGACGCGGACGCGGTCGACACGGCGCTCGGTCGACTCCAGCACTTCGAAGCGTAGGCCGTTTTCTTCAAACACTTCGCCAGCCTTGGGGATATGCCCGGCCAGCTCACTGACCAGACCGGCGATGGTTGTCGCCTCTTTTTCTTCTGGCCGAACGCCGAGCAGCTTGTCCAGCAGATCGACGTCAGTATTGCCGTTGAAGATATAGGATGTTTCGCTCTCCTTCACCACCTCGGACTTCTCATGCTCATCGCGGATTTCGCCGACGATCTCCTCGACCAGGTCCTCAATCGTTACCAGTCCGGCTACGCCGCCGTATTCGTCGATCACGATCGCCAATCGGACGTTGTCGCGCTGCATCTCGCGCAGCAACTCACTGCCCAGCTTGGTTTCGGGAACGAAGTACACTTCGTGTTTCATCAGGTCGCCCACCGTCCTGGTGTGCGCCTCGATATCGGAAACCTGCAACACATCCTTGGCGTAGACAACGCCTTTGATGTGGTCGATGTCACCTTCGTAAACGGGAATGCGCGAGTAAGGGTATTTCTTCAGCAGCTCCGTAAACTTTTCTACCGTGGTTGTTGCCGGGACGGCGACGATCTCCGGCCTTGGCGTCATTACCTCGCGGACCGTCTTGTCTCCGAACTCCACCACCGACTGGATGAGGTCGCGATCGCTCTCCTCCAGGATCCCTTCTTCCTGTCCAGCTTCGATCAGCGCGTCCACCGCTTCAGACGGGTGCTCTGGCTGTTGCTCCGCGTGCTCCTTGCTCAGGGAGGCAACGCTAAGGCCGAAGCCCAGAATCAGGGTCGCCGGCAGTGCCAGATAGATGAGCCCTCGCAGCACAGGCGTCCACTTTGCGAGCCACTCGCCTTTGGTGCGTACGAAGAAGAGATAAGGCAGCAACCGATGGAAGATGACGATGATGAAAATCAGGCTGACGGCAGCCTGCACCAGGTCCAGGACCACCCAGCGCTTCTCCATGAACAGCACGTAGCCGATGAGCACGCCGATGCTGGCGGTGCAGAGTTGCGTCAGCACCGCCATGGAAAGCGCGGCGCGTTCGCGGCTCACATGCAAACGCGGCTCGACCCGTTGCTCGTAGGCGTCGATGTTCTCCTGGAAGTCACGCGCCAGAAACTTGCCCATCTCGGCGTGAAGGCGATCCACATAGGAGACGAGAGTGAGCAACCCCATCAGCACCAGCAGCAGTATGGCTAACGGAAGGCTCATCTCCGGCGTCCTGCGCGGGAAACGGCGGCGATGGATTTGCCGGGCGAACGCTTGTCCGCGATCTTATGAGCTCGTTCGATTATTGCAACGGGCAGCATAAATTGACGGCGGAGCCTGGCTTCAAGGAATTGCATCTGTCCGTCATCGGCCTCGTGATCGTAGCCTGCCAGGTGCAGCAGTCCGTGCAGGATCAGGACCTTCAGTTCAGTTTCGGTGGAGTGTCCGAGTGCTGCAGCATTGGCGGCTGCGATCTCCGCCGAGATCGCTATATCACCGGCCAGGTTCGGGACGTTCGAGGGAAACGAAAGAACATCGGTAGGTGCGTTCTTCCTGCGGAAGCGCCGATTAAGCTCCCGCATCTCGCCGCTGGAGGTAATGCGGATGTGCACTTCACCGCGCAATTTGATCGCGCGCCGTGCTCTTGCCGCAAACAGCGTCAAGCTACGTTCGCGAACGCCCTCTTCGTCGTGCTCCAGGATGACCACTTTCGTCTCAAGCAGAAATGGGAGGGCAAAGAGCCCTCCCACACCATGATATCAATTTTCTACTCGGAAATGCGATCAGGCGACGGCGGAGCCACCTCGGCCGGAGGTACTTCCGCCATTGGAGCTTCGGCCTCGATGCTGGTGGTGTACACGCGGCCGTCGCTGCTGCGCGCGGTCGCGTAGCCGTTGCCATTCTTAGGTTCCAGCGAAAGCGACAGTTGCTCGTTGCGCCCTTTGTGGTCCTCATAGGCACGAATGATGCGCTGCACCAGGTGATGGCGCACCACGTCGCCTTCGTCGAAGTAGCAGAAGTGGATGCCCTCAACCTTGCCCAGAATCTCCACTGCCTCAACCAATCCACTGCGGTTCGCGTTGGGCAAGTCGATCTGCGTGACGTCACCGGTGATCGCCGCCTTGGAGTTGAAGCCCA
>Ga0181526_10005004_pt1 | contig 10119 bp, 7 predicted proteins | sample PEATcosm2014_Bin_35_FD_119750 | JGI IMG/M metagenome (GOLD analysis project Ga0181526, IMG submission 119750) | Peatland microbial communities from MTU Mesocosm Facility, Houghton, MI, USA - PEATcosm2014_Bin06_30_metaG | ecosystem: Environmental > Terrestrial > Soil > Wetlands > Peat | place...
ACTGGCCGGTCGCCGCGAGGGGAGCGCTCGGAGCCGGCGCACTGGGAATAGGCGCACTGGGCGCCGTATTGGAGGGTGCCGGGGCGGCGAGGTCAGGCGCGGGAGCCTGGGTCGCGGGATTGAGATCGCGCTCGAGCTTCGCAAGGGAGGCGGTCACGCTGCGCCGGCAAACCTGGGCGGCCGCGGCGAGCCCATCGACACGGCGGTTCATCAGCCAGCAATCGTAATCCGCCTGCGCGCGTGCGGCGTCTTCGGGCGCCTTGTCGCGGCCCTGGTCGAGATCGCGGAGCAATTCGAGCCGGACGTTTTCCGCGTCCGTATCGCTGTCCAGCGCCGGCTCCGGCAACACGTCGTCGCCGCGCCCGGCGGCCAGAGCCTTCTGGGCATAGGCGTTAGCGAGGCCGGAAATCGTATTGTCGGCGCCGGTCAGCGAAATCGCGCCTTCGGCGTCGAAGGCCTGGCCCGACGGTGCCGATTGGGTGCCGAAAGACCGCGCCAGGAAGGCATAATCCTTGAACTGGGCCTCGTTATAGGGAGAGCCGATCGGCGTCATGGCGTTGAGATCGTCGAACACCGAATTGCCGATGCAGCCCGAAAGCCCAAGCGTCGCCCCGAGCGCTGCAAGGAGGCCGGCAAGGGCGGCAAGACGTGTTTTCGACGATGCAACGGCACAAGCCATGCCCATACTCCTGGAAAAGGGACGATCGGCCCGCAAGGGCGACACCACCCCGGGGATATTTTCGGGTGTGGCGCTCTATAGCCCATGGCATTAGGCCATGGAAGCGGCGCAAGTTTCCTACCGGCGATTTCCCGAAAAAGGCAAACGGCGCAAGGGGCCCGTAAACCACTCGTTGACCCTCCCCGGAGTACAACTGGAGCGTAGGCAATTTGGGGGCCAGCCATGCCTGGTCTGGCACTCGCCATGACCGACGATCGCAGCACAGTCGTAGAACGGGCCCGCGCCGAGCGGCGCCAGTATATGCGAGTGCGCGTGGAGTTGACCGGCCGCCTGTTCATTCCGGCCGACAGCCGCGAAGCGCGTTGCGAAATCGTCGACCTGTCGCCGGGCGGTGCCCAGGTCGTCTGCGAAGTCATCCCGCCTGCCAATGCGCAGGTCATCATCTACATCGACGGTTTCGGGCGCTTCGAAGGCGGCGTCGCGCGCCCCTCCGAAGGTTCGTTCGGCGTGCGCTTTCAATGCTCCGCCATGAAGCGCGAAAAAATCGCCGAACAGCTCACGCTCTATATGAACCGCGATCTCGTCGACGAGTCCGTCGTGCGCCGTCACGATCGCGCGCCGACCAAGGGTCTGGCGCGGTACACGCGCGCCAATGGCGACATCGTCAATTGCGAAGTGCTCGATCTTTCGCTGGGCGGGGTGTCGCTCAAGACCGACACGCGCCCGCCTTTGGGCGAGACCGTCCTGATCGGGCAGACTGCGGGACGCGTGGTGCGTCATCACGAAAGCGGCATTGCGCTCGAATTCATCAACGGGCAGTCCGAAAAAGCCGCGTCCGAGAAGCCGGTCAATCCGTTTATGGTGGTCCGCTAGCCCCAGATTTCCGAATCCGGCACGGATTCGGCAATGCCGAGTGCGGCGCGGGCGCGCCTGTAATGTCGTTCCTTGATGTGGCGGCGCACGAGGCCTGCGACCAGCGCCACGACGGCCGCGTCATCCGTCAGCCCCGCGACGATCAGGAATTCCGGCAGGATCGTCGCCGGCACCACGAACCACGCAAGCGCCAGAAGGAGCGCGCCGCGCACGCGGGAGGGCGTCTGCGGATCGACGACGCAGAAATAGGCCGCCGCGACATCCTCGGCGAAGGGGACATGCCCCGCCACCTTGAGCATTTTCCGCCAGAATCCGTCACGAACGATGCGGGCATATCGCGCCTGGGTGAAGGCCACGACAGGCAGCGGAATGATGGGGATGTCGAAGGGGTCCTGATCCTGTCTCATGGGCGCTAATATCGGCCGCCTAAGGCTCGCGGAAAAGGGCTGTTCCCGAAAGCGCGCCGGATTGAGGGCAAAAATCATGACCGAACCCGTTCCCGCCCAGCCGTTTCCCACGCTGATGGGGGTCGAAATCGTCTCCGTCGAGCCAAGCCGGGTGATGGCGCGCCTTGTCGTGCGTCCCGATCTCTGCACCAGCGGACATATTCTCCATGGCGGCGCCGTCATGGCGTTTGCCGACACGCTGGGCGCCATCGGCGCGGTCCTCAATCTGCCCGCAGGCGCCGGGACGACGACGGTGGAAAGCAAGACCAATTTCTTCGCGAGCGCGAAGGAGGGCGAGACTGTCACGGCCGAGACGACGCCGTTGCATATAGGCCGGCGCACCTCGGTCTGGCAGACGCGCCTCAGCCGCTCCGACGGCAAACTCGTCGCCCTCGTCACCCAGACCCAGCTCGTGCTTTGAAAGGTCCGTCGAAGGGGGCGCTTTTCATCGCGGGCCCACCGCATTAAGACCTCTCCACCGCTACAACACCAGGAAGGGACTGAACCATGGAATTGAATTCATCGATCGCCGCCGTGATCACGGGCGGAGCCTCGGGCCTCGGCGAGGCAACCGCGCGGGCGCTTGCCGCGCAAGGCGTCAAGGTTGCGCTCTTCGATCTGCAAAAGGACAAGGGCGAGAAGGTCGCGGGCGAAATAGGCGGCGTGTTCTGCGAGGTGAACGTCACCAATGACGAAAGCGTGACCGAGGGCTTCAGACGCGCGCGCGCGGCGAACGGCCAGGAACGCATCCTCGTCAATTGCGCCGGCACCGGCAACGCCGCCAAAACCGCCTCGCGCGACAAGAAAACGGGCGAGATCAAATTCTTCCAGGCGAAGGATTTCGATCGCATCATCCAGATCAATCTCGTGGGTACTTTCCGTTGCATCGCGCAATCGGCGGCCGGCATGCTGACGCTCGATCCGCTCGCGGGCGGCGAGCGCGGCGCCATCGTCAACACGGCGTCCGTCGCGGCGCAGGACGGACAGATCGGCCAGGCGGCTTACACCGCCTCGAAGGCCGGCATCAACGGCGTCACGCTGGTGGTCGCGCGCGATCTGGCGCAGGAAGGCATCCGTTGCAACACGATCATGCCGGGTCTTTTCAATACGCCGCTCCTGCAGGGCGCGCCCGAACAGGTCAAGCAGGCGCTGGGCGCCCAGGTTCCCTTTCCGCCGCGTCTCGGAAACCCCACGGAATATGCCTCGCTCGCGCTGCAGATGATCACGAACGGCTATTTCAACGGCGAATGCGTGCGCCTCGACGGCGCGATCCGCATGGCGCCGCGATAAAAGTATTTTTTGACGCGGAGGTCGCGGAGGATGCGCAGAGGACGCGGGGGAAATCTTTTTCTTCGCGCGCAGCGCAAAACAGATTCACCACTGAGGCAGTGAGGCAGTGAGGCAGTGAGATAAAGCGGTTTCTCACTGCCTCACCGTCTCACTGTGAATATTCTTGCGCTTCGCGCAAAGTAACTTACCCCGCGGCCTCTGCGCATCCCCCGCGACCTCCGCGTTGAATCGTTTTTTGCAGCCGGTCGAGCGTGTATTACCGTCCGACCAGTTCGTGAATCTGGCTGTTCGCCAGCGTCAGCTTGGCGATCGAAAGGTCGCCCGTGCGTTCGAGTTCCGCGAGGAAGCTCTTGGTGCGCGACAGCGTGTCGGCATGGGATTCGGCCCAGGCTGTGGCGAGTGCAGCGCCCACGGCCCGGTCGCCTTCGGGCGGAGCATCCGCTCTCAGCGCATCGGCGGTGAGACCCCGCTGGCCCGCATATAGGTCGTCGACGATGCGACGTACGGCAAGCCTGTCCCAATGCTCGCCGCCCGCAATGCGCTGGGCGAGACCGCGCAGGCGGTCGAGGCCGATGACGGCGCCAAGAGCGAAATAGGCGCCCGCGACCAGATCGACCGGCAACCGGCGCGATTCCGCAAGCAACACGATCTCCGGCGCGCCGGCCAGGAGCGGCAGGACGGCCACGTCTTCCGCGATGTCGAGCGGCACGCCTGCTTTCTGCAATTGCGCGATGCGCGCTTCGGTGCCCTGCGCTTCGTAAGGCGAAACGAGGGTTGCAAAGGTGCCGCGCAATTCTTCCACGCCGTCGCGATAGCGCGCGATGGTGGCGCCGAGCTCGGCATTGGCCGAAACGTTGACGAGGAACCACAGGCCGAGCCGGCGCAACAATTCCGCGATGTCCGCATACATGCCCGTCTGCACGCCGGCCTCGATGCGACCGTCGAGCGATTCGATGCGCGTCTTGAGCGCGCCCAGGTCGAACGCGCCCTCCGCCTCGACATAGGCGCGCGCGACGCGGGCGCCGGAAGCGCTCGACACCTCCTTCATGCGGTGCACGAAGACGGGGCCGGCGAGATTGACGATTCTGTTGGCCAGAGAAGTGGCAATGATCTCGCGGCGGAGTCTGTGATTGGCCAGTTCCTGGGGAAACCGCGAGGCGGCCGCACGCGGGAAATAGGACACCAGCTCCGCAGCGAAATACGGATCGTCGGGCAGGTCGCTTGCCACGATCTCGGCGTCGAGATCGAGTTTGGCATAGGCCATGAGCACGGCCAGTTCCGGACGGGTCAGCCCCTTGCCGGCCTGTCCGCGCTTGCGCAGGCTTTCGTCGTCGGGAAGAAATTCGACGGCGCGATCGAGCCGCCCGCGCCGCTCGAGATCGCGGATGAAGCGGCCATGTGCGTCCAGATCGCCGACGCCGCGGTCGATGGCCACGGAGAGCGCCAGCGTCTGCTCGTAATTGTCCCGCAGCACCAGGGTTGCCACGTCGTCGACCATGTCGTTGAGCAGCCTGTCGCGCGCATCGCCCGTCAGTTCGCCGCGGCGCAGCGGACCGCTCAGGAGTATCTTCAGGTTGACTTCGTGGTCGGAGGTGTCGACCCCGGCCGAGTTGTCGATGGCGTCGGTGTTGATGCGTCCGCCCGCCAGCGCATATTCCACGCGACCCAATTGGGTCGCGCCGAGATTGGCGCCTTCGCCCACCACCCTCGCGCGCAATTCCTTGCCGTTGATGCGCACGGCATCGTTGGCGCGGTCGCCGACGTCGAGATTGGATTGACTTTCGGCCTTGATGAAGGTTCCGATCCCGCCGAACCACAAGAGATCGATCTCCGCCTTGAGCAGCGCCTTGATCAGTTCGTCGGGCGGACACTTCGTGGCGTCGGTTCCGACGAGCGCGCGCACTTCCGGCGAGAGCGGAACTTCCTTCGCGGCGCGAGAGAACACGCCGCCGCCTTTCGAAATCAGCGTCTTGTCGTAGTCGGCCCAGCTCGAGCGCGGGAGTGCGAACATGCGTTGGCGCTCGGCGAAGCTTGCGGCTGCGTCGGGCGCGGGATCGATGAAGATGTCGCGATGGTCGAAGGCGGCGATCAGCCTTGTCTCCTTCGACAGAAGCATGCCGTTGCCGAATACGTCGCCCGACATGTCGCCCACGCCGATACAGGTGAACGGCTCGGCCTGGATGTCGCGGCCGAGCTCGCGGAAATGACGTTTGACGGCTTCCCAGGCGCCCTTGGCGGTGATGCCCATCTTCTTGTGGTCGTAGCCGTGGCTGCCGCCCGAGGCGAAGGCGTCGCCCAGCCAGAAGCCGCGCGCTTCCGCGATCGCATTGGCGATGTCCGAGAAGGTCGCTGTGCCCTTGTCGGCGGCAACGACGAGATAGGGATCCTCGTCGTCGTGACGCACCACCTGCCGGGGCCGCACGACCGAGCCGTCGGGAAGGATGTTGTCGGTCAGATCGAGCAGCGCGTCGATCAGGATCTTGTAAGCGGCGATTCCCGCATCCATCACGGCCTCGCGCGTCCCGTTGAAGGGAAGCTGCTTGGGATAGAAGCCGCCTTTCGCGCCGACCGGAATGATGACCGCGTTTTTCACCTGCTGGGCTTTGACGAGGCCCAGGATCTCGGTGCGGAAATCCTCGCGCCGATCCGACCAGCGAATGCCGCCGCGCGCCACCTTGCCGAAGCGCAGATGCACGCCCTCGATCTGCGGCGAATAGACGAAAATCTCGACATGCGGACGGGGCGCCGGCAATTCGTCGAGCTTCTGGCTGTCGAGTTTGATCGCGATATAGGGCGCCGGTGCGCCGTCGGCGCCGGTCTGGAAAAAGTTCGTGCGCAGCATCGCCTCGACGACATTGCGAAAGCGGCGAATGATGCGGTCGTCGTCGAGACTGGGCACGTCGTTGAGCGCGGCTGCGATCCGCTCGGCGATGACATGCGTGCGCGCCTCGCGGTCCCGGGCATCGGGATCGCTTCGCGTCAGATAGAGATCGACCAGGAGCTTCGCGATGTCGGGATTGCGCGCCAGCGCGTGTTCCATGTAGTCCTGGCTGAAGGCAATGCCGGTCTGGCGCAGATATTTTGCGATCGTGCGCAACACAGCCACTTCGCGCCAATCGAGACCGGCGCCCACCACAAGCCGGTTGAAGCCGTCGCTTTCGGCTTGACCCGAGACGACCGCGTGAAACGCGCTCTCCAGCGGTATCTTGATGGCGGAGAGATCGACTGCGGCCTGGTCGGCACGCTGCATCAGGAAATCGAGTACGGCGCCGTCGCGCGAGGGGCCGTCGTCGGAAGGAAGCGAGACCGCATAGCTGTCCTCGGCGATCACGCGGAATCCCAAATTCTCGAAAACGGGAAGAGAGGCGGACAGCGGCAATACCGATCCGATGACGTAGAGCTTCAGACGAAGTGCAGTGCGCTCGTCCGCAGCCAGACGATAGGCGCGCGCCTTGACCTGTCTGCCGCTGCCGTGGAACAGGGCCGTGAGTTCGTCGAGATCGCGCACGGCCTCATCGGGGGCGAACGCATCGCGGTAACGCGGCGGAAACGTCTGCGCGTAGCGACGGAAGAGGCGCAATCCCTCCTCGTCGCCGCGCTCATTCGTCAGCGCCTGGGACAATCCGTCCTCCCAGGTGCGGATGGCGCCGCGAATTTCGGCTTCGAGCGCGGGAATGTCGACGTCCGGCTTCGGGCCGGCGTTGCGCACGACGATGTAATAAATACGCGCGAGCATGCTGTCGTCGAGCGTCGGCACCGCAATAGAGGGGAATCCGCGAAAGGCCCTCGCGAGGATCGCATGGACCTTGTCGCGCACTTCCGTCGAATAGCGGTCGCGCGGCACGAAAACGAAGGCCGAGACGAAGCGGTCGAAGCGGTCGAAGCGGGCGAAAATCCGCACTTTCGGTCGCTCGCCCAGCCGCAGGATCCCGAGCGCCGTGGTGAAAAGTTCGTCTTCGCTGACCTGAAACATCTCGTCGCGCGGATAGGCATCGAGAATATGCGCAAACGCCTTGCCGTCGTGGCTGTCCGGCGGCAGGCCCGCGCGTTTCAGCACGTGTTCGGCTTTGAGACGCAGCAGCGGAATGTCCATTGGCCGCCGGCTATAGGCGCCCGAGGTGAAGAGGCCTACGAAACGACGCTCGCCGACCAGCCGGCCCTTCGCATCGAATGTGCGAACGCCGACATAGTCCATGTTGACGCGGCGATGGACGACGCTGCGTTCGTTGGATTTCGTGATGATAAGCGGTTCGGCTTCGAGCAGGAAGGTGCGGGCTTCGGCGGAGAGTCTGGTATCGCCTTCGTTGCGGCGGATGACCCGCGCGCCCGTGTCGGAGAGAACGCCAAGTCCCGATTCGTCGATGGGTTCGAGATGCGCCTCGTCGCCGTCGCGGAACGCGTAGTCGCGGCTCCCCAGAAACGTGAAATGATTGTCGCCCAGCCATTCCAGGAAGGCGATGCTTTCGCGCAGGCTGTCGCGTTCCGCCGGCGACGGCGTGCGCTTCAATCCGGTAACCGTTTCGTGCAGGCGCTCGCGCATCTTGTGCCAGTCGCGCACGGCGAGGCGGACCTGGCGGAGGACGATTTCGACTCCGTATGCGATGTCGGGGCGTTCCGCATCGGGAATGGCTTCGAGCAGGAGCACGATCACGCTTTCGCGCGCCGCAGCGCCCTTGTCGCTGCGGCTTCCGTCGGCCTCGCGCGCGACCGTCATGATCGGGTGAAAGAGCGCGCGGATTCGCAGGCCCCGTGTGCTCATCTCTCCCACGAGCGAATCGAGCAGGAACGGCATATCGTCGTTGACCGCAATCAGCATGGTTTCGCTCGTCGCATCGAAATCGCAGAAGACCACCAGCGATTCGCCGACTTTGCGTATCGCGGTCTGCGCCTGGACGCGATGGGCGAGTGCCACGAGCTGCTCGGCCGTATAACGGGAAACATCCTCGGGCGACGCACCGTGGATGAACGCATTGAAGAAATTTCGCTCTTGTTGCGGCGCCTGCTTAATGAGTGCGGTGGCCGCGGCGATTCGCTCGGCCGCTTCGGTGTCGAAAGGATCTGCGATTGCGGCTGTGCCCGCAGAGTCCGCGCGTTCGGCTGCTTCAGGAATCATGGTCACCTTTGGGCGGCAGAGGGGGCAAGGGCCGCGCGGCGCGCGGACCATACTGCCTTGGCGGGAGCGGCGGAAGCGTCAGCCGTGCTGCGTGCGCGAAGCGGGAATCGTCACACGTTCGAACAGGATGGCGGCACCGGCAACCAGCAGACCTCCGGCCAGGAGGGCCAGCATGGCGGCGAAGCCGCCGTCGCGCATGAGGGCACAGAAAGCCCCCATCGCGGTTGCGGGGACGAGAAAGCAGAAAGCCACGTCGCGCGCCCTGAGGATTGCCGCCAGAAGGGCGGAAACTGTCGCGGTGAAAGCGAGTGCGGCGACGGGACCGACATTGGCGAGGGCAAGGAAGATGCCGGCGCCCCATGCGGTGCCCGCGAACAGCAGGATCGCGGAGAGGCTGCGCGCGAAGTCTTTGAGCGTTTCCCGATCGAAAGGCACCTCGATGGCCTTGCCATAGGTGCGTCCGATCGCGGCGACGGCAATCGCGACGAGTGCCACCCAGACGCTGACGGCGACAGGCGACGCCGACTGGGCGGAGGTCAGCACCGTCATCAGTGCCGCCGCGCCCAAAAGCCCCGCGGCCCAGGGCGCCCGTCCTAGCAGATTGGCGAGATAGGCCGTCTCGGCCGCTTCGTCATGCAGCGCCGCCAGGCGGGCGAGGTAGGCATGCGCGGGCACTTGAAGGGCCGCCGGGAGGGTGGGCTTTTGCGGCTCGGGCGCTTGCGCCGGTGCCTGCGAAACGGGTGTCCGCGAAATGGAGGTCATGCGGAGGCTGACGGCCATGGGAAATCCTCCCCAGATGTTCGAGCGCTAGGCTCGGCCTTCGACGTTAAGAATGTCTTAATCCGCTGAGTAAACTGATTCGACCGACGGCGGTTCCCTATCCACAGATTCGTTCCCACAGATTCGTCTTCCATGACTCATGTTGTCGTGTTCGATCTGGAATTTACCGCGTGGCCGGGATCGATGGAGCATCGCTGGCTGCGGCCGGGCGAATATCGCGAAGTGGTGCAGATCGGTGCGGTGAAAGTCGACACTGCAGGCTTCCACGAAGTCGCTGCATTCAATGCGCTCGCGAAGCCTCGCCTCAACCCGCATCTCTCGCGCTATTTCGAGACGCTGACGGGAGTCACCAATGAGACATTAGCGAGAGACGGCGTCGACTTCGCCGAGGCCTATCGCGCCTTCGTCGCTTTCGCGGACGGCACACAGATTTGCGCCTTCGGCCGCGACGATCTGGTGTTGGGCGACAATCTGAAGCTCTATGGTCTTCGCGCCATGCCGCCGCTGCCGCCTTTCACCAATATTGTGTCGTGGCTCGTGGATCAAGGTATCGATCCGCGCGGACTTCATGCCTGCGATATCGCCCGCGCAACGGGCGCCGATTTCGACGGACGGCGCCACGATGCGCTCGACGATGCGCGCTCGGTCGCGCTCGGAATCGCCACGCTCGTGGCGCGCGGTGCGCCCGACCCGTTCGCGAATGTATTGGCCGCATGAACGCCGACGAACTCATCCGATTGCTGGCGCTGATGCCGCATCCCGAAGGCGGGCATTACCGCGAGATGTTTCGCGACTCTGCCGGCGTCGACGGCCGCGCGCATTCGACGGCGATCTATTTCCTCCTGAGGCGCGGCGAACGCTCGCATTGGCATCGCATCGACGCGGTCGAAATCTGGCATTGGTGTGCCGGCGCGCCGTTGAACCTCTCCATCGCGGCG
>Ga0181526_10005005_pt1 | contig 10119 bp, 11 predicted proteins | sample PEATcosm2014_Bin_35_FD_119750 | JGI IMG/M metagenome (GOLD analysis project Ga0181526, IMG submission 119750) | Peatland microbial communities from MTU Mesocosm Facility, Houghton, MI, USA - PEATcosm2014_Bin06_30_metaG | ecosystem: Environmental > Terrestrial > Soil > Wetlands > Peat | place...
ATCGACGACCTAGCCAACCGGCGTCACGACGCTGACATCCTGATTGACCAGAATTATCTGCCGGATTTTCGCACGCGATACGATGCGCTGCTTCCGGCGCATGCGATCAAGCTCCTGGGTCCGAGCTATGTGTTGCTCCGTCCGCAATTCGCGGCTGAACGCGCCCGGCTTCGTGTGCGTGACGGATCGGTGAAAAAGATCCTCATTTGCTTTGGTGGCTCAGACCCGACGAATGAGACCGAAAAGGCGCTCATCGTCATGCGACCTTTGGCGGAACGAGGCATCGCGCTTGTCGTTGTTGTCGGAGGCGTTCATCCGCAGTCGGATCACATTGCCGATCTGTGCCAGAAGATTCCCAGAGCGTCCTTTCTGCAGGACACGCAGGCCATGGCCCCGCTGATGGCCGAAGCCGATCTGGCCATTGGCTTCGCTAGCAGTATGACCTGGGAACGTTGCTGTCTCGGCCTTCCCGCCGTGGTGGCCATTTTGACAGATCATCAGGCACCGATCGCCAGCGCAGTGGCGGAAGCCGGCGCGGCTGTCAATCTCGGGCTGGCGGCGAACCTCGAAGGACCGGAATATCTGCGGGCAGTGAACGGTCTGACCCCTGACAAACTTCGCGACATGCAGGAGCGGAGCCGGGCATTGGTCGACGGGCAGGGCGTCGAACGGGTAACGAGCCGTCTTATGCAGCTGATCACGACCGGAGGGCTCGCCACCGGAGACTGGGCATGAGCGCGGAAATCGAGACCAAAGGAAGAAAGGGACCGCGCGTTGCCATGATGCAACCCATGTTCCTGCCTTGGCTAGGCTATTTCGAATTGATGGACACCGTCGATATTTTCGTCTTGCTTGATGATTATCAATTTTCTCGGCAAGGCTGGGGCCACCGCAATCGATTGTTCTTGTCGCCCGGCAGACCAGGGATAATTTCCTTGCCGATCCGCCATCCCAACAATCTTGCGGCGACTTTCCTCGATATCACCCCGGTCATTGACCGGCGGTGGCTCGACAAACTTGAGAAAGCATTGACCCAGAGTTATGGCAGGTCGCCCAGATTCGCCGCGCTATGGAAAGAGATTGAAGCGAAACTCCGCATCACCGACGTCAGCTTGGCGGAATTGGAAATCTCGCTCATTGAGATCATCGCCCGACGGCTTGGCGCGCGCGCCCATCTCAGGCGGAGTTCCGAATTTCCTGCTACGACCGGTCTTGCCCGCTCGGAACGTCTGGTGGCGTTGCTCGACGCCGTGCAGGCGGGAAGCTATTACGCCGCTCTTGGATCGGCCGCTTACATGCGCGCAGACGGTGTATTCCCGATCTCTCGCCTGCCGGTTTATTTTCAAGACTTCGTGCCCGCGCCTTATCCGCAACCTGGGACTACCACATTCGTTCCACGGCTCTCTGCGCTCGATGCTCTGTTCAACCTGTCAGAACCTGAAGCCCGGGCCGTCATGCACGGCACGCGGCGGTGGTTAACATGGGACGAGGCGACAACGGCCTCATCCACCGAACAATCCGAGGGTGAAGCCATCTAATCGGCGAATTATTTGGTAATATTCACTCGGGTAACTAAACTCGCGGGCCGAGCAATAGGAAAATGCTTCCAATGGCAACCGATCCGGTCTGGGAGAAAAAATACAGCGCGGGTTACGCGGCCCGGTATCCTTGGGATTCGGTTGTCAGCTTCGTGTTATGCAACGCACCCACGGATCGGCCACGCGACCAGATCGTCGTTTGTGAAGTTGGCTTTGGAACTGCAAACAACCTGTTGTTCGCCGCCCAGGAAGGTTTTGCGGTGTGCGGGATCGAAGGCAGCAAGGCGGCCGTGGAGAAGGCCCGAGCGATTTTCGCTTCGTTGGGAGAAAACGTTAAATTCGATTTGCGCGAGGGAGATTTCACTCAACCCCTACCCTTCCAAGACACCAGTATTGATCTGATGATCGACCGCGGCGCCATTACCTATATTGGCTTGAGTGCTGCTTGCAATTTGGCGAGGGAAATAGCCAGGGTTCTCAAGCCGGGCGGCAAGTGGTTCTTCAACCCGTATTCCAAAACATGCACATCTTGCCTGACCGCAACGCCCGACGAGGACGGGCTCATGCAGAACATCACGGGTGGAACAGTCGCCGGATACGGCAAGACTTGTTTCTACGATGAACCGATGGTGCGGAAAGTGATGGGGAACGATTTCCATATCCGAAGCCTGCGCCACATGGAGAGCGTCGATATGGCCGTCGTGCCGCCGATTGTTCACTCCGAATGGCGCGTAATCGCCGAACGAAAGCCGCATGGAAGTTAGAGTCGCCTGATAGCCGGCATGTCCATACGCGAAGCCCGATGCGATGCTGCGGAACTCGCACGGCAGGCGGGACTTCCGTAGCGGCGATTAACCGATGCGGAACACCGTCCCCATGGGCACTCGTTGACCCGACGCTGTAACGCTATAAACTTTATCTCCCCGAGCTGCACCAAGCGATGCAGCAACCTAACATTCTACCTAGTGCGGAAAATCCGTTGGGTCACTTAATTTCCGTACGGGCTCTTATGACAACGTTTGGATGTTGGCCAAATACCAACGAATAGGATGGAATATCCGTATCTTTCACGAAGGAATTTGCGGCAACAATCACATGACTTCCGATACTGCACTTTCCTAATATCATTGAACCCGGACCCACCACCACGTTCTCTCCTAAAACCGGATATACACCCTTGTTGTTCCCCACTGTGCAATTCTGCGAAAAGCTGAAGTACTCTCCATACGTTGCTCTGGCAAGAACGCTGCCGACAGCATGATCGGTAAAAAAAACCTTCGGCAATTCAACCTCATAGAACAAATCCAGCGAGTTCATTGCCTTATTCAGGTAATAAATCTTGTCCGCAAGCAAATTTTTGCGCTCGTAGTTTGTTTTGTAAACCGTATTCGAAAAATAATACAAAAAAATTGAGTATTGTCCGGAATGAAATGGATTAAAGTATGGTGAGCCGTTTTTCGAGTAGTATCTGTTCGTCGTTTTTGAGAAGCAGTATTCGGCTCTATCAAGCACGATTGACATGCTCTCTTCCAGAACCAAGTGGTCGCTTTTAGAGAGAGGGAAGAAATTACCTAACTGCTTCTTTAAAAGTTCCAATAAGTCGTGTTTGGGAATTTCCAACTGCATGAACGAATTCTACCTAGATTTTCCGGATGCCCGCCGATTTCGGGTTCAGACTGCCCCATTTCGGCCCACCACGCAATCCTGAAGCGGCCAATACGCCCTGTCGATTGGCCTCAAGCGGGGCCGACGCCCTTTTCATCCCTGAATGAAAGAGACAAGTTCAAAAGAACCCATGATCATCTTTACAATCTCGCGTAATGCGGCAGATAATTCATCGACGAAGCAATATTTGCGCTGCGCTCCTTTGCTATCCTCGTTCAAAGTGAGGTAAGGCGTGACGATCGAGATCACCATTGCCGGCCGCAAGATTGGGGCGGAATTCCCACCTTATATCATCGCGGAAATGTCGGGAAATCATAACGGCAATATCGAGCGGGCCTTCGCCATCATGGCGGCGGCCAAACAAGCCGGCGCCGACGCCGTCAAGCTCCAGACCTATACGCCCGATACGATGACCATCGATCACGATGGTCGCGGCTTCGTCATCGAGGATGGACTTTGGCGCGGTCGATCGCTTTATGAGCTCTATCGTTGGGCGCAGACCCCGTGGGACTGGCACAAGCCGCTTTTCGAAAGAGGGCGCGAGATTGGCATCACGGTTTTCAGCTCGGCCTTCGATTCAACTGCCGTCGATCTTTTGGAATCTTTGGAAACGCCGGCCTATAAAATCGCCTCGCTTGAGATCGTTGATTTGCCGCTGATCCGCCGTGTCGCGAAAACTGGCAAGCCGCTCATCATTTCGACCGGCGCCGCGAATTTTGAGGAGATCGAGGAAGCCGTCGCCGCTGCCCGCGGCGCCGGCTGCCGCGAACTCATCCTTCTGCATTGCACCAGCGGCTACCCGACGCCCGCAAAAGAAAGTAATCTTCGAACCATTCCCCATCTGGCCGGCGCATTCGATGTCGTTCTTGGGCTTTCCGATCACACATCGGCACCGCCGTGCCGGTGGCGGCCATCGCACTGGGCGCCGCGGTCATCGAAAAACATTTGACGCTCGCCCGCGCCGATGGGGGGCCCGACGCCGCCTTCAGCCTTGAACCCGACGAACTCGCGCGCATGGTCAAGGATTGCCACACGGCTTGGGAGGCTCTCGGTCGAATAAGCTACGATATAGCGCCAAGCGAGGCCTCAACCTATCTCTGCCGCCGCTCGCTTTATGCGGTTGCCGATATTACAGAAGGCGCCATCTTGAGCGAGCGGAATGTCCGCTCGATCCGGCCCGGATTTGGGTTACCGCCGAAATACCTGCCGGACATCCTCGGCAAATCCGCGCGGCGAACCATCAAGCGCGGTACGCCGCTCACATGGGACGATATCGCCATCGAGCGCCTGATTAGCGCAAAAATTGAATAGAGGCGTCGTCCGTACGACGATTCCCGGAATACTTGTGGCGCTCGGGCGTGAGTCATATCTCTCGCGGCGGAGCTAGGACCGATGCTGGTTTCCGGTAGGCGGCTCGACCGAGCCCTCGTTGCGCCGGTAACGGGCATTAATCCTCGCCAGATCGGGATTGTTCTTAAATAGCTCAACGATATCGTCAAGCACGAAATTGGGCCGCGACGGATAGAGCGCGGCATAAATCTGGCAAACTAGTTCGAAATCCTCGGGATTGTCGACCGTCCAGCGTAACGCTGATAGATCGGGAGAATGGCGAAAATCGCCCAGTCGGTATCGCTGGGGCTGCCGACGGAGAAAAGGCGTGACGTGCTCGCGCTGGAAGGGCGAAGTAGCCTCGCGGCCGGCTTCGGCGAGACAGGCGGCGCGGAATATCTCGACGTCGAGCCCGTGGGGAAAAGTGGGCGGGAGCGTATTGCTGCTATAGTCGTGGCCTCCGGCGAGATGGAAACGCACAACGTCGTCGATCACCTCCGGATCGATGAGCGGACAGTCGCCGGTCAGCCGAACCACCTGTTCGGGCGCGTAGCGCTCCGCCGCCTTGCAGAAGCGATCCAGCACGTCGTCGAGGCTGCCGCGAAAGCAATCGACGCCGAGCCGAGTGCACAGCGCGGCGACTGGGTCGTCGCTTCGTTCCGTGCTGGTCGCCACCACCAGGCGATCGATAGTCGCAGCACGGCGCGCCCGTTCGATCTGCCGCGCCAGCATCGGCTCGCCGAGGATCGGCATCAACACCTTGCCCGGCAGCCGGCTCGAACTCATGCGCGCCTGAAGAATGGCGAGAACCTTCGTCGTCATGGCGCGCCACCCGGCCAAGTCGAGGGATCAAGGATACGCCCTTCAGTCATGCGAAAGGAGCGGCAATCAAACATTGTCGCGAATCAGGGGACACAGTTGAGTGGATTGTCATCTTGCCTCAAGTGCCATAATTGTCGTTCCACGATTGCTTCGATGATTTAGTTCCGGTGACAAAGCGCCTCTGTTATCGCTGGTAGGACGACGCGAACGCCGACGGCTTTTGCTCGATCCCGGCCAAGGACAAAGACGGCCACCGCAATATGGATAAGGACGATCAACGTCATCGCGCGGCTCCCCGCATGCGATCCAGATGACGCCATAAACATTCGCGCGCAGTGGCGATGTTTTCCGGCGCCAGGGTGTGAGGCACCTGCCACGGATCTTCAATCACAAAATCACCGCCGATATTGAGCATCTTAGCGATCTCGATCTCCTTCTCCGCTTCGCTGGCGGGAACGTGGGAAGCGATGATATCATTTATTGTGGCGCTCAACTGCGGCAAGGGCGGCGCTGGATGGCATAGATGTGCAAAGAAGGCCCGTCCAAATAGAAGGCAGGGCTTTCCGAGTAGGAACGTCTCCATGCCGATAGTGCCGCTGACGGTGGCCACCAGACTGGATCCGACGATCAGTCGCCGGGTATCGACGGCCGGGTGCAGTAGGATGAGTCCGGGACGGCGCGACACCTCGTCGTAGAACGAGAGCCGCCGCTTTCCGTACATGGCGGGGTGTTCTTTGACTACCAGCCGGTAGCCGGAAGGCAGACCAAGCAAAAGCATGTCGACGACGCGTAATTGATCGACGTAGTACGGCTCAATAGTGTTTATGGAAGCCTCTGGGGTCATATGCAAAGTATATAAAATGTATTTTTCGGGCAGCTCATCGAGATCGATCGCATCGAAGTAGCGGCTGGCGGTTATTTCAAAAATCCAACGCCGAATCTTATAGGCCGGCCTGCGCATAATACGCCGGACACGGTTAAATTCCGTCTCCTCGCTGAGGTGCAGCCTTTCCGGACCCCGGCGAAGATATTCGCTGACGATCAATCGGCGAAACCACGATGGCTTGAGTGACTGCGGCAGTGGATGCATATGTTCGGGAATATGTTCGACACGCTTGTCGTAGAAATTCTTCAAAACGGTACGAGCCAGGCTCAACTCCTCATCCGTATAACTGCCAAAATACGGTGGAAGCGTCTCATACAAATCGGAGCTAAAATAGCTGCCGCCGACAACCCGCAACAGCGTGCTGTACAAAACTCCGATTCCCATCGTCTGACATAGATTTATCAGAATAAATCCGTCAACTACCTCCAGCATCGGGAAGAGGACGAAATCGGGTTTTACCCTTTCCAGAAATGCGCGATAGACTTCATGCATCGCCGCCGCGCGTTTAAGCTGTTCATGCCCGTCGAGCCAACGGTAGCCGTCCTTGTCCTTCATGAGGGCGACGATCGCCCCCTCCCCCGACTGCAAGGCATGGGCGATCTCTTCTTCGCCACAGCGGGCGTAAACCTCGTTGAAATCGGCGTATAAGTAACAGAGCCGGTCCGGTGGAACGACATCCTTGAAGACATAGCGAAAATGTCCCTGCGGGCAAATTATGCTCCATTCGACATCGTCGCCCATGGCCTTGCATAAATCCATCAACGAGCGATAAAAAATCGCCGAGGTGGAAAAAGCATAAATGCATATGCGCGTCTTCGAAGTCCCGTCCACCAACGCCTCACCAAGCCGTAGAACCGCCATCGACGACGATATTGCGTCTCTTAACGCAGCTCGACGTATCCAGCGCGGAAAAAACCAGCGCGCCGGCCGTTTCGTCCATCCGCGCCGATTGCCGCGGTCCATGGGTATTGAACGGGAAAATCACCGATACCGGCGCGCAAAACGAATGATGGAGCGACAATGCGATACGGTCGGCGCCGGTAACGAGAATGCGCTTCATTGAATTGCCCGGATTCATTGATCGACCCAGTGCGGATTATAAGGGAGCACGGCGCAGTGAAGCAAGGCTGCGCCTACATTGAGCTCCTGGAATGAGGATAGCTAAATGACAAGCCATGGTTTAAACCTTGCCCCTGCAAGCGGTGGAAGGAAATAGCCGGGCCGTTGCCGAACGTGAATTTTCCGTTTTTACCTGAGCATCCACCCGATCATGGCCAACCACCATTCGGACGAGCATAAAACAGTGAAATCGGCCGCGGAAATGTCGCGAATTCCCGCGCTCGACAGTTTGCGAGGCGTGGCCATTCTCATGGTCGTGGCTTCGCATTTCCTGCCCAGCTACGTCCTCTCGGGAACGGCGGACACTATCGTCGGCTCGCTCGGCCGCGGGGGCGTCTTGTTGTTCTTTTTTCTGAGCGGCTATCTCATCTTCGGCAACATACAACGCCAGCCTCTACCGGTATTTTTCATGCGGCGTTGCTTCAAGCTGTTGCCGGCCTATTTGGTAAACATCCTCGCCATAGTCATTTTGGGCGCTTTCGTTCCGGACAGCCCGCAATATTCCGTATCGGCCTATATCGCGAATATCCTGATGGCGCAGGATGTCCTGCGGACACCGCTCGTCAACCCGAATTATTGGACGCTCGTCATCGAACTGCGGTTCTATATGCTGCTTGCTCTCCAATATTATTTCCTGTCGGACCGGCGCCTTCTCGCAATCCCGGCAGCTGTATTTCTGGCGAACGTCGGATTCTGGTCTATTTACGGGCGGGGCAGCGTCCTGCTGACATACCTTCCAGTGTTCTACATCGGCATCGAGATCTTTCGTGCCGAGCACGACAATTGGTCGCGATCGTCGCTGGCGCGCCTGGCTGTCATCATGCTGGTAATCGCCGGTTCCATGATTCCGTTCACCAGCGAGCATTGGCCGATTGCGGACGCGTTATACATTCTGTCCCTGCCTTTGGTATTCATTACCGTATTGCGCGCGGGATGGAACTGGGCCTGGTTGAGCTTCTTCGGCCGCATCTCGTACAGCTTGTATCTTTTTCATGCCTGGGTCGTGGGTTACGCGCTCTACCAGTATTTGGAAAAAACATCGACGCCGTTATGGCTTCAGGTTCCGCTGGTGTTCGGCGTGAGCTTTCTCACGGCCTGTTTGTCGTATATCTGGATCGAGAAACCCGGGGTCAATCTCGGCAAGCGGCTCGAAAGAAAATGGCTGCGCCGAGACGTTCCGGCTTCCGCGACGAGGCGGGCAACGACTTTCTAACCCCGCTTACGGCGGCTCGAACCCCGCCACCGAGCTATTCCTCGAATTTTGCATGTAGAACTCCTTGAGAGCAGGCGTTTCGACTTGAATTGACTTGTCATATCCGACTGTTGTGGCGTATTGGTGATGAAGTAAATTCCCCTTTCGGTCCTTGTAGCAGGCGGAGTAGTTGATGCTCGATACGTCGCGGTTCCTCTACGTCGAGTGGTTCATAACCTTCGGCTGCAATTTCGATTGCGCCTACTGCTTCTATGGTCCGGAGAATTTGCGCAAGAACGCTTACATGTTCCGCCGGCATGGGCCGCGTGTCGCGCGCACGCCGATCGAGGACAAGGCCTTTGGGCTGGCGCGCCGTCTCGGGATTTTCGATTACGCCGACTCCTTCCGCAATTATCCGATCGAGAAATGGAAGGAGTTTTTCACCTATCTCTCGACCTTCAAGCGCGACATACATTTATCCTTCACCGGCGGCGAGCCGCTAACGGTCGAAAAGCAGGCCGTCGAAATCATCAATCACCTTCATGACAATTTCGACCGGGTATTGATCCGCATCGACACCAACGGCTCGATCGTACCCAAGTTCGCCGGGCTGACACGCGAAGCGAAGATTACCTTCAACGTGTCCTACCACCCGTCTCAGATAAGCCGCGACAAGCTCCTCGCCAATCTCGAGAAGATTCGCATGAAGGGCGCGGTGCGGATGATCAACCGGGTTTTCCAGATGGAGGAATTGCGGGGCGCGCTCGATGAGGTGAAATATTTTGCCGACCGCGGATATTTTCTCAATTTCAGCCTGGAGGATTTCGACACCTCCGATTTCACCGAGCAGGACTGGGCGCTAGCGCACACGCTGCGCGCCCCGCAGGACGACATATCGGTCTTCGACAAGACCGTCGGCAAGTCCTGCGCCTATCCGACTTTCGGCTTCATCCTGACTCCCAACGGCTACGCCTATCTTTCGCCGTGCGAGTTGAAGAGCGTGAACGTCGTGGCCAATCCCGTCAATGTGCACCGCATGTTGAAGAAAGAGCCCATCACCTGTCCGAGCAAATGCGTTTGCTTCCATCAACGCGCCTGGACCGACGGCGGCTACGACGACATGGACATCATGGGCCAGTACGTCGCGCGCAACGTTGCCTGGCGCGGAAGTCAATTGGCGCCGAAGCCGTTCGGCTCCGGCGCGACCCCGGCGCCGATGCGGGATATGGCGGCGGAATCGGCTGCCGCTCTGTCTCTCACGCCGAAGGGCTGACGGCTTCTCTCAGGATGCGCGAAAACACCGCCGCCACTTGTTCGGCGCGGTATTCCCTGCGGACATTCTCATCTCCCCAGGGCTTGAGCGATGGACGAGCTTGGCGGGCCGCGTCCAAGGCGCGTGCCAGGCCAGCCGCGACGGCTTCGTCGTCGCGCGGATCAGCCGTGAAGCCGCCCAGCCGAGCAATGAGCTTGGCAGATGCGCCGGGTGGCACGATGCCGAAAACCGGCGATCCTGCGCCAAGATATTCCACCAGCTTACTCGGCAGAAAGACGCTGAGCTCGTCCGGCGC
>Ga0181526_10005015_pt1 | contig 10110 bp, 11 predicted proteins | sample PEATcosm2014_Bin_35_FD_119750 | JGI IMG/M metagenome (GOLD analysis project Ga0181526, IMG submission 119750) | Peatland microbial communities from MTU Mesocosm Facility, Houghton, MI, USA - PEATcosm2014_Bin06_30_metaG | ecosystem: Environmental > Terrestrial > Soil > Wetlands > Peat | place...
CGTCGTTATCGCTCGCATGTCGATTCGTGCTCGCGAGCGACCACTAGCCCGAGGTCGGGTCCGTTCCATAGCCCCGAAGATGGCGTGCGGCTGCCTCGGCAGGCCGATCTACTAGTTCACCGCGAAACGATCGCCGACTCGATAGTTGTCAGGCCCTGTTTCGTAGGCAAGAGTGCGGCTCGGCATATGTCAGTCAGATGACCCGTGGTCGATGGGGACATTGATCGTTTGCGTTTCCGCCAGGTGCCCGACGGATTAGTCAACTCCCAAACTGTGAGCTTGGAGTTACTGACTGATAGAGCTTGGACCACGCTGCCCGGCCCAGCCGCTACGGATTTGGTCCGGTCCAGAGCCTCGGTGGTCGGTGTGAATGCCGAAACAGGCTGAGGTAGTGATGGGGCCCGACTACGCGGGTGGGCAGCATCCAAGCCTCACGCTCCGGATGTAGCGCTCCGGGGCAGCGACGACGCGATGGGCGATGAGTGGTAGCGGATGAACCCCCGTGAAAGGCAAGCGCGATCGGCGACGGAGCAAATGCACTCGGCGCAATCTGACCAGAAACCTGACCTTCTCTCAGTCGTCATCTTTAGTCGTCTCCGTTGGGCCATGCTTGAGATACGACTGAATCAAATCGATAAGGATTGCTCGTTCCTGGGTGGATTCGAGCGGTTCACGAGTGACCATTTGGGCTAAGACCAGGCCGCGGAGGGCGGCCCACATGACCTCTCCTATAACCCGACCCAGGGCCTGGTTCCCCTGTCCATCTCCGACAAGAATTGAACCGAGTCGACGCATGTCTCTCGCCATCTCCTCGAGTTCGGTTGTCTGCACAGAATCACGACTAGATCGCGTGGCGATGAGGATCTCGAGGCTGGCGAGAGATTCGGGTGCCGAGAAGGCATTCCAAGCGGCGTCGACAACCGAGGCCACCCTCAGGTGGGAGTCACTCTCCGCCGCGCTGACTGCTTCGATGGCCACGCGAAAGTTTTCGTAGCCGTACGCGACTACATCGGCTAGCAACCCGTTGCGATCACCGAAGTGATATTGAATAACGCCCCAGCTTACGCCGGCTCGCTCAGCAATGTGTTTGGCGCTCGCGGCCGCAAAACCCTCTTCCAGGACACACCGGATCGTCTCTTCAACGATAGCCATGCGGGTGCGGTCGCCCCGTTCTTGAACACGTCCCGCGTTTCGAGTCGGCTGGACCCGGGCCAAAATCGAAGGTGGCCGTCCTGTCACCTCAGAAGGCTCCGAACCTGAGAAACCGGTAGGTCCCGAAGGGAGACCAACCCCGGGGGAAGGCCGCATACCGACGGGATGGCGTTCACCACCTTTGCCGCGGTGGCGATGACTCCCGCGACATTGTGATCAACACCATCCAGCCCGAGGTGTGCATTGATCTCGACCCCCGGCTGTCCTCGGACCACGACGCGATGGACGCCCGGACGCCCTTCGGGCGGCGTTGGCCATTCGGGAGCAGCCGCGGCGGTCAACCGGTTCACGTGTTCCATCACGATCGCCGGGCGGCCTCCGACGATGCCCTCGACGGTGAATCGGACCGCGGCAACTCCTCCGGGCTCCACTCGCATCATGGTGCTGTCGATGGGCACCTCGGCCACCCAGGTCTCATGGTGCTCGCGGAGCTCGTCGATCTCGACGCCGAGCTCGTCAGCCAGCAACCTGATCGGACCGCCCCAGATTGAGGCGAGCACTCCGGGAAGGAAGAGCAGGGGAACGTCGTCGGGCGGCGTGCCGAATCCGAAGCTCACGCCGGTGAACTCGGCGTCATCGTAAGAGCCATAATCGCAGATCTCTTGAACGTGGATCGACTCTGCTCGCTCAGTGAGGCTTAGGGCGGCGAGCGGAAGAAGATCGCCGGAGAACCCCGGGTCAACGCCATTCACATACATTGTGGAGCCACCGGCCAGGCAGGCCTGCGTGAGTGGATCTCGCAGCCAGGCGTCAGCGTGAGGTGGGAAGACGAGCCAGACGAGCGATGTGGCCACCACGTTGGTGCCGGTGGACAGGAAGGCGGACAACTCTTCGATCGCCTCATTCGGCCTTGTCTCGGCCCTGGTGGTGTAGACCACGCAGTCAGCCCCGAGCGATACGAGATCATCGAGGTGGTCGGTGGCCAGAACGCCGGTCGGCTCCTCGAGTCCGCATAATTCGGCCGCGTCCAACCCGACTTTGGCGGGACTGGACGCGTGGACGCCAACCAGTTCCAAGTCGGGCCGTTCGATGAGCGAGTGGAGCGAGTGCCTTCCAACGTTGCCAGTCGAGAACTGGATCACCCGAAGCGTCATCTATCCCCCAAGTCGTGGAGCGGTCGCCGACAACTGGTTGCGCAGAATCATAGTTCGGTTTATGTTTTACCCGACAATCGTCGTCGGCATTCATCTGGGGGACTCGCAGTGGCGGCACTCGAAGGCAAGGTGGCGGTGGTGACCGGGACCAGCCGGGGCGTTGGCGTGGGAATCGCCCGCCAGCTCCTGCTCGAGGGAGCAACCGTGGTCGGCTGTTCCCGAAAGCCAATGACTGGCCTTCCTTCGGCTGTGGACGTGCCTGGAGCGGAGGAACGCTCGGCTCAATGGGTCTGCGACCAGGGCGACTTCGTCGCCATCGATCAGTTCGTTGAGCGGGTAGTTCGTACCTTCGGTCGGATCGACATCCTCGTGAACAATGCGGGAGGCACGGTGCCGACGCCGCACGTCGAGGATGTGCCTGAACTCGTCCAGAAGATCCAGGGCACAACCAGGAGTGATGACGACTTTGCGCGGACCGTTCTCTTTCACGCCTTCGCCATCCAGATGAACCTGATCAGTCCACTCTGGTTCGCGATCCGCGTCTTTCGACAGATGAAAACTCAGGAGGGCACCGGCTCGATCATCAACATCTCGAGTGGTGCCGGTCATCCGGCAGGCTCACCGAGCCTCGTTTCCTATGGGGCTGCCAAATCGGGTCTCAACCATCTGACTCGGTCTCTGGCCGAGGAATGGGGCCCCAAGGCGCGGGTCAACTGTCTTGCCCTCGGCCCGACGATGACCGACAATTTCAGAACCTTTGTGCTTCCTGCCGATGACCCCGATGGCGCCTCATACTTTGCCAGTGTGCCGCTGGGCCGAGCAGGCGAACCCGACGAAGTCGGTCGAGCGTGCGTGTTCCTGTGCTCCGGAGAGGCCGACTACATCAATGGAACGACCATCGAAATTGATGGTGGGATGTTGCCCGGCGTCCTCTACGAATCCGGACTGAGAACCATCACGGACATGCTCTGATGCTGCAGTCTCACAGAACCTGGCTCGCAAACACGACAGAGGTCGCCAACGGACCTCACACCGGCACTCCCTTTGCCCTTGCGTGCTTTCGCCGGGTGCTTCGGTGCCAGACCGGAAGCGCTAGGTGACGAATGACGACCACCGAGCCACCCATGCGTCTCCACCATGTCGTATTTTGCGTTCGCCCTGAGAACCAGGAGCGGGCAGCCGGGCTCTGGCGCGAGTTGGGCCTTCAGTTCCAAGAGGTTTCCCTGGAGGACCTCGGTGTGCGCGTGTTGATTGACTGGAACGCCGGCATCGAAATTATCTCGCCCACTGACACAGCCAATACAAAGGCAGCGGACTTCGCCGCCTTTCTCAGTGAGAGGGGTGAGGGTCTGTACTCAGTGGTCATGGGAGTCTCCGAGGTCGATGGACCTGCCGCCATCGCTGCCCGTTATGGGGCACCAGTTCAGTTTGAACAACGGCACACCTATGGGAGCTTTCAGCTCGACGAGATCATGTTGGCCCCGGTTCACGGCATGGCGATCACGTTCCTGGCCACGAGTCACACCAAGTGATCGAGTGTTGATGCCGGGACCAAATCGTACTTCTGGCCTACGAAGTACGGAGGGTCGGCGCAGACGGCGATCGAAAAGGGCCCAAGCCGGCTCTCTGGTTTCGCTACGTTGGCGGACGGGTTTGTCGGGGTGGGGGATTCTCCATGCTGCGTAGCAGAGTGGGGAATCAGAGTGAGCCCAAATCGAGGCTGACCTTTGTGATGATCGCGTCGGTCATCGGTGTCGCCCTTGGTACCAGCGCATGCGGGGCTCAGAATGGGGCGAACGCTGTGGCATCGACGAGCTCTACCTCTGTGCAGCCCACCGTCTATCAAGCTGCAGCCAAATTCTCGGGTCCGATTACGACGGGACATATCATCGAGCCTCTCACCGCCATCTCGACCGATCTCGCCGCCCACGGTTATGAGGAACAAGAGTTTTTCGCCTCGGGTACGGCCACCGCCTTCAAAGCGACGTCCACACCCAGCGACGGCCGATGGTCCATCTCGCCTACAACGTCCGCCTTTTACCGAACAAGGATCTTGGTACGCCGACCGACAGATCCGGCGCACTTCAACGGCACAGTGGTGGTCGAATGGATGAATGTCTCGGGTGGCGAGTCAGCACCCGATTGGGACTATCTCAACCCGTTGCTCATGAGGGACGGTTACGCCTACGTGGCGGTTTCAGCGCAGGCCCTCGGCGTCAATGGAGGTACGCCGATCCTTGGTTCCCTGACCTCCGGCTCAAGTGGTGGCCTCATCGGCACTGAGCCGGCACGATACGGGACGCTCCACCACCCAGGCGACCAGTACGCCTTGGACATGTTCGCGCAAATCGGGAAAGCCCTAGGCACCTCGAAGGACATGGTTTTGGGCGATCTCCGTCCCAAGCACATAGTCGCCACCGGCGAATCCCAGTCGGCGTTTTACCTGACGACCTACGCCGATGCCATACAACCGGTGATCCACGCATTCGACGGGATCTTCATCCACAGCCGGGGCGGGACCGGTGCCCCCCTGAGTGGATCGGCAATCACATCCAATCAGGGCCCAAATGACTTGCGGATTCGGACCGATCTCAGCGTGCCGGTCTTTATGTTCGAGACCCAGACGGATCTCGTCGCCCTGGGCTATGCACCCGCGCAACAGCCCAACACCAGTCGGATCCGAACCTGGGAGGTGGCCGGCACCTCGCATGCCGACGCATATCTTGTAGGCCCGGCGGTGAGTCTGCTGGGCTGCACCACTCCCATCAATGACGGCCCTCAACACGTTGTAGTTCAGGCTGCATTCGCCGCCTTTAGTAAATGGGTAGACGAAGGGACACCCCCGCCTTCCCCGGCCCCATTCCGTCTAGTCGGCACTAATCCGGCGGTATTAGCGCTCGACAGCCACGGCAATGTGATTGGTGGCGTGCGGACTCCTGCTGTCGATGTTCCGGTTTCGACTCTCAGCGGCGCAGCCCCAACGGGCACTAGCGAGATCTGCTCGCTATTCGGGCAGACGACTCCGTTTAGCCAGGCCACGTTGGTGGGTCTGTATCAAAACAGAAGTAACTACATCGCTGCCTACACCGCCAGCCTGGACAGGGCGATTCACGGGGGATTCATTCTCAACGCTGACCGGGCGCCCCTACTCGCCCAGGCTCAGCAGATTCAACTCCCGTCATAAAAGCGGACAAAGAAGGGGGATCGGAGTGACGACAGTTCAGGAGGTCTCGACGGAGCAGACGTACAAGGTGGTCGTGTGGGCCACGGGCGGCATCGGGAGGTACGCCATCCGCACGATCACCGATCGGCCGAACCTCGAGCTCGTGGGAGTGTGGGTCCACTCGGAAAGCAAAGATGGCCAGGACGCGGGAACGCTCGCCGGAATCGAGCCGCTCGGAGTAGCCGCCACCCGCGACATGGACGAGCTGCTCGGGAGGGATTTCGATTGTGTGGTCTATGCCTGCCCGGCCGGTCCTCGCCCCAAAGAGGCCCTGGGGGACTTCTGTCGCATCCTGGCGGCAGGGAAAAATGTCGTGACGACCTCCATGCCCGGGCTCGTCTACCAACGCGGCTCTCTGTCGAAGCGATATCGCGACGCGATCCTCGAAGCGACCCGTGCGGGCTCCAGCACCATCTACTCCTCCGGAATCGAGCCGGGATTCGGCTGTGACCTGTTTCCCATCGCGTTGATGTCCATGTCGCACACCGTGTACTCAGTGCGTGGGCTCGAGATCACCAACTATTCGCAAGCTGGGTCCGAGTTCGACATGCGGGAGCTATTCGGGTTCGGGCAGCCACTCGATTACGAGGGGGGAGTGAGGAGCCCGGGAGTCCTCAGATGGGGGTGGGGAGCGGCGGTGACTATGGTGGCCGATGCCCTCGCAGTGGAGCTGGACGAGATACGCGAGACCTGCGAATTCCAACCCACACCGCGCGACCTCGATACCGCATGCGGTGTCATCGAGGCTGGGACCGTGGGAGCGATCTGGGCCCGCTGCATCGGCGTGGTCGGAGGTAAAGAGGTCATCACGATCGAGCACGTCGACCGGATGGCTGACGACCTCGCACCTGATTGGCCGAAGAGCCGGTCCGGCGGCACGGACGGGACCTGGCGGGTCATGATTGACGGTGAGCCGAGTTTCGACGGCGAGTTCGAGGTCGGCTTCCAGTCGGGTGAGAACAGCAGTGATCAGGGAAACCTCGCTACCAGCATGCGGGCGGTCAATGCCATTCCATGGGTGTGTGCCGCCAGTGCGGGCATTGCCGATGCCTTGCACATGCCCCTCACGACACCCCTGGGGGCGCTGCATCCGGACAGGGGAGGCGTTCCCGCTTTCTGAGGTGGCAAACGCGCTTGATGTCACGCACCGCACGCGTCGGGCGCGACAGTAACGGACGAGGCACAGGGGTCCCTACTTGATATCGCGAACACCGAGTCGACCTCGGGTGAGCGGTCTGAGTCTGTCGTGATTCGTCCGAGCAGAATGCGCCCGCTAGTTCTTTGGATTCACGGGCCAACGCGATTTCAGACACGCCGCACGAGACATGAGATAACTGAAAGCTGATAGAGATGGACATAGCTCCCATACCATGGTGTCGAGGCAAGTGAGGGAGGGACGTTTCCTGTTTCAATCCCTCAAGCGTCTCTTTAGCTCCGGCGGTCATGCAGGCAGTTCTTCCTGGATCCAGTTGGAACAGCTCCTACAAAGTTCTGTCGGTTTCGTCGCACCTGAAGGCACTACTCCGTACCAGCGATGTCTGAACTTCGCTTGGAGGCGCGTCCAATTGGGGCGCTGCGTCGACAGCTAGAACCGTGTCATCTGCCGCGGCCGACCCTCTACTCGCCACCAAGCGGACCTACGATGAAGACTAGAGATCTTGCCGGGACACGAGTCGGGTCACCTGATAAGACTTTTGCGTGGCTGTTATCCCAGCAACTGCATAGAGTCGCCGCAGAAACTCCTCGATAATCGCATCCGAGTCCTCGAGATCGCCGTCCCACACAGAAAGGCCAACAACCTCGGGCCGTCCGCCTACATCAGACTCAAGGACAACGAGTCCAACAAAGTGTGACATCTCCAAGTATTTTGGAATGAGTTCAGCGTCCAGCACGTGCTTGCACTCAGGCAGCAACTCCGGGTCGATATAGAAGGACACAGTCCTTGCTCGCATCGAGCTCCCCTCCGTTTATCGCCCATGTTCAAAGGGCATCTAGCTGATAGAAACCGTCTGCGATCACTCCCCAAGTCGCAGGTACCCCTTTCTGGAGGGCTGGGTGCACGCCAGAATGGCCCTGCGTCCACGCTTAGGATCTCAGGTTCGAGCGGCTCGCGGGTCTACGCGGGATCGCGAGCATCCCACGCAACTGTTGAAGAGACCCAATGGGTGATCGCATCAGGCTGGTCGTTGCGGTGCAGATGTCTCGGCGGTTGTGCGAACGTGGCATAAGGGCGGCAACGCACTAGGACGCGCTGTTCTTCAGTCGCCATGGCCTTCACGACAGGACGGGCTTCATCGCCAAGCGGCTCACCCGACATCCGGCCGCCGACAGCCATCATCACCTCGACGACGAGGTCAGGATCACGGTCGACAGTGGCATCGGCATACACCTGGAGGTACGTGAACGGCCAGCGTTCATCGAGCACGCAGAGGCTGACCTTGGGATTGCGGGCCACGGCTCGGGCCTTACCGCGAGCGGCCATCGTGGAGACGAGGAGCTCGTCGTCGTCGGTGGGCACATAATAGACGACCGACATCGCCGGCCCGTCGTGGAGCCGGGGGTAGCCAAAGACGCAGGTGCGATGCGTTCGCACAAATGCCCGCCGCTCCGAAGGCAACATGTCGCGGTCCGTGGGGGCTGTGAACGGCTCTGGAGAAAGCGGTAGCAGCATCGCCCGTTACCTCCTCAGTTCACCGGTTGCTGATGGTGCCGGTGCCCCTCGACCCAAGATGAGCAAATGTCCTTGTCGCGGGCACCTGGATGATTGGCGACTGAACCCAACGCCGGCTGGTGTGTGCGGCAGAACTCGCCGGCCGGCACCGTAGGACGTTGCGTCACCGTGCCGTGTGGACCATGGTCGAGATGACGATCCGCCTCTCGGAGTCGGAGGTGAGGATCCCACCATCGACTGGTGCGGAGTTCCGCTAGCTCGAGCGGTCGCCAGCACGCACCCCCGCGGTGCGCGCGTTGCTCGCGCTTGAGGACTGTGGTCATGGCGAGTTCCAAGCCTCACTCGGTAAAGATCATCGACACAACGGCGTCGACGTGCCGTTCGATTTCAGATGGGTCGAGGGGGTCGACACCCGAGAGCAGTCGGCACTCGGGTGCAAGGACGAACATGGTCGCACCGGCCCCGGTGAGCAGGTAGTAGAGGTGCACGGCCGGGACGTCTCGGACCTTGCCGGCCGAGACGAGCGGTTCGAGCATGGCGACGGCACCCTCGAACAAGGGGCGGATGTGCTGCTCGACGAGCCACTCGAGCCGCTCGCCGTCGACCTTGCATTCCTGCATGATGATCCGGTGCAGCTGCGGGTGCGCCGCTGAGAAGCGGACGAAGTCCGCCACCACGAGCTTGGCGACGGCGGTGTGCTCCACGCCCCGCAAGCCGAAGATTCGCTCGCCGAGGGCCTGGGTGAGGTCGTCGAAGAGCTGTCCGACGGCGGCCCGCCACAACTCCTCCTTGCTGCCGAAATGGTAGGCGAGCAACGGCTGCTGGACACCGGCTCGCTCGGCGATAAGCCGGGTGCTCGCACCTTCGAAGGACCGTTCTGAAAACAGGTCGAGGGCGGCAGCGAGGATGCGCTCGCGGGTGACATCGGCGCCAGGGCGCTTGGTCCGGACCGCCACGGTGCTCGGCACGCTGACAACATATCAAGCGAAAAGGTATCTAGTCAAGTTCCTAATCATGTGATAAAACACCTCCTCGGTAGGCGCGGCCGGGTGATCCGATGCCGCATCACGGGGGAGGGGAGATGTTCCGACTGCTGAGCGTCGGTGGCCGCGCCGCCCTGGAGCACGCCGGTGGCGTCTACGACGTGGCGCGTCTCGCCGGCGACGAGTCGCTCTCGAGCGCTCTGGCCTGCCTGGCGCGGACTGACGAGTTGCACGCCCTCGCCCGCCGATGCCCCGACGCCGCGTCCGACGCGGTCCTGACCGACGTCGTGCTCGGCCCGCCGGTCCCCGAACCCCGCCAGGTCTTCGGCATCGGCCTCAACTACCGGAGCCACGCCGCCGAGAGCGGCATGGAGCTCCCGCCGGCGCCGCTCACCTTCACGAAGTTCCCGAGCTGCCTGGCCGGCCCGACCGCTGACGTGACGCTGTCCGGCGCCATGGTCGACTACGAGGCGGAGGTCGTGGTGGCGATCGGCGCCCGGTGCCGGAACGTCGCCGAGGACCGGGCCTGGGACGTCGTGGCCGGAATCACCGCCGGGCAGGACATCTCCGACCGCCACGTCCAACTCTCCGGCTCGCCCCCGCAGTTCTGCCTGGGTAAGAGCTTCACCGGGTACGGGCCCATCGGCCCGGCCCTCGTCTCGGTTGACACCTTCGCCGACCCCGACGACATCGCGCTGCGGTGCGAGGTGGGGGGCGAGGTGGTCCAGGAAGCGTCCACGGCCGAGCTGATCTTCGACGTGCCGAGGCTCGTGTCCTACTTGTCGTCGATCTGCACGCTGTATCCCGGCGACCTCATCTTCACAGGGACCCCAGACGGCGTGGGCATGGCGCGGGGTCGATTCCTCGTCCCTGGCGACGAGATCGTGACGCGCGTCGAGGGCGTGGGCGAGCTGCGCAACCGCTGCA
>Ga0181526_10005018_pt1 | contig 10107 bp, 9 predicted proteins | sample PEATcosm2014_Bin_35_FD_119750 | JGI IMG/M metagenome (GOLD analysis project Ga0181526, IMG submission 119750) | Peatland microbial communities from MTU Mesocosm Facility, Houghton, MI, USA - PEATcosm2014_Bin06_30_metaG | ecosystem: Environmental > Terrestrial > Soil > Wetlands > Peat | place...
GAGATCATATCGTCCGCCGCCGAGGAGCAGGCGGCCGCGGCGGCCGAGGCGCTTCGCGGCGTCGAGCAGCAGACCGCCGCGCTCGAGCAGAGTCGGAGCGCCACGCAGTCCCTGGCGGGGATGGCGAGCAAGGTCGACACGATGGCGAAAGGTGACGGGCGCGCCGACCAGTTGGCATCCGCGGCGGAGCAGCTGTCCTCGGCGGTCCAGCAGCTGTCCGGCTCCGCAGCAGAAATCATGGGCGCCGTGGGGCAGATCAGCCGGGGCGGGCAGCAGCAGGCCGCGGCGACGCAGCAGGCCAGCGCGTCGATTGATCAGATCGAAAAGGCCGCGCAGTCGGCGCGGGAGAACGCCGCGCGATTTGTCGACCGGATCCGGCGGGCGGGCGAGATGCTGGCCGAAATTCGCCTGACGACCAGCGAGCTGTCGACCGGCGTGGCGAGCTCGGTGCGGACCACGCGGCAAGGCCTGGCGTCGATCGCAGGGCTGGAAGGGATCAGCCGCAAGGTCGACAAGATCGTCGACGGCATCGCGATGGTCTCCATTCAAACCAACATGCTGGCGGTGAGCGGCTCGGTCGAGGCGGCGCGAGCCGGCGATTTCGGCAAGGGGTTCGCGGTTGTGTCGAAGGACATCCGCGTCCTGGCGCGGGATTCCGGCGAGAATGCCGGCAACATCAAGGACACCGTCGGTGCCATCCAGTATCAGATCGCGCTGGTGCGCCGGGACCTCGAGCAGATCGTCGCCAGTGCGGAAGCGGAAAATCAGAAAAATGGCGCGGTGCTGTCGAGCCTCAGCATGGTCGAGGACGGCATGGCCGAGATCGAAGCAGCCAACCGGGACATCCTGGCCAGCGCCGAGGTCATTCTGGCGTCGATGAAGGAGGCGGCGCGCGGCGCCCAGCAGGTCGCGGCTGCCGCCGAGCAGGGCGGAACCGCGGCCGCGCAGGCGGCGGCCGCCGCCCGGCAGCAGGCGCGCGGCGCCGAGGATCTCGCAGCGGCGATCGAGGAGATCGCCTCGCTCGCCGAAGACCTCCAGGGCCGCAATGGCTAGGCGGCCGCAACGCGCCGTCGTGCGCGAGGCGGACGCCGGGCGTGCCGATCCCGGCGGAATTGCAGCTGTGCCGTCCGATCGAACGTCGGGCGACGAGCATCTGGTCGGGTTCCAGGTCGCGAATGGGTCCTTCGGATTCCGGCTCGCCGATGTGGGTGAGATCGTCCGGCTGCCTGGGCTCGTCCGGATGCCGCTCGGGCCGCGGAGCCTGCTGGGGCTCGCCAATCTTCGCGGAGCGGTGCTGCCCGTCGTCAGCCTGCGACGGCTGCTGGGTCTCCCGGATGGGCAGCCGGACGAGGCCACACGGGTCATCGTGATCGGTCGTGGCTCGCCGGTTGGATTTGTCGTCGATCGTATCGATGACCTCCTGGAGCTTCCGGCCGACCGGGTCGAGACGGACGGCAGCGGTGCAGCCCCGGTCGACCCGGATGTCCTGGATGGTGTCGTAGGCGGTGCCGACGGCGACGCAACCATCCGGATCCTCGATCCGCGGCGGCTGCTGCGTGACGAGTTCGGCCGGCTCGGCACGTCCGGTCCGCACGCCGCGACCGGCGTATCGATCGCGGCTGGACCGGCGGGCGCGGCGCCGGCGGAACCGCAGCGGCAGGTGGCGTTGCTCTGCTTCGACCTCGGCCCGCAGGAGTACGGCCTGCCGCTCGATCACGTGCGCGAGATCATTTCGCTGCCCGATCATGTCTCGGAGGTCCCGCGGTCGGAGACGTCCGTTCTCGGCGTCGTCGGGCTGCGCGACCGTTTGCTGCCCCTGGTCTCGCTGCGGGCGCTGCTCGGGTTGCCGGGCGATGCCGATCGCGCGCACCGCCCCAAGGTCATCGTGCTGTCAATCGGAAGCAGCATCGTCGGCGTGGTTGCGGACCGCACCCGCGAGATCCTCCGCGTCGACCCCGGATCGATCGATCCGGCGCCGGCGCTGCTGGCGCGGGGTGCGGGTGACGCGGAGATCACGTCGATCTGCCGCCTCGATGGGGGCCGGCGCCTCGTCGCCGTGCTCTCGCCGGACCGCCTGTTCCGCTCCGACCTGGTGCGCCGTGTCGTTGCGGAGTCCACCGGCGCGAGCGACGGTGGGACGAGCACGACCAACGGTGAGGCAATGACCGACGAACAGTTCATCATCTTTCGCCTCGGCGATCAGGAGTACGGAATGCCGATCGCGGCGGTGGACGAGGTCGCGCGCCGGCCGGATCATGTCACCCGGCTTCCCCGGGCCCCGGCGTTCGTCGATGGCGTGATGAACCTCCGCGGCGGCGTCGTTCCGATCGTCGATCTGCGACGCAGGTTCGAGATATCGTCGACGGAACCAGGGGTAGCCCAGCGCATTCTCGTCCTGTCGGTGGGCGGCGGGAGGACGGGGTTCATGGTCGACAGGGTGACCGAGGTCATCAAGGTGCCGGCCGGCGTCATCCGTCCGGCGCCCGAGCTCTCGGCGGAGCAGATGCGTCTGATCGGCCGCGTCGCAAATCTGGAAGCGCAAGGGCGCATGATCCTGCTGATCGATCCGGCGCAGCTGCTCGACCAGGTCGAAGCCGCCGTGCTGGTCCGGTTCGATCGCGGCGGTCTCGAACAGCCGTCGACGGCCTCGTGATCAGGCTTCTCATCGTCGACGACTCCGCGCTGATGCGGAAGTTGCTCGAAGGAATTTTCCAGGAGGAAGGCGATTTCGATATCCGCCTGGCTCGAAACGGCACCGAGGCCCTCGAGCTGGTCCGGTCCTTCGATCCTCAGGTGGTCACGCTCGACGTCCAGATGCCGGGCATGGACGGCCTGACGTGCCTTGGTCGAGTGATGATCGAATCGCCTCGTCCGGTGGTGATGATCTCGGCCCTCACCGAGGAGGGTGCCGAGGCGACGCTGCAAGCCATCGAGCTCGGCGCGATCGATTTCGTCGCCAAGCCGGGGGCGGCCGTCTCCCTGGAGATCGAGCGTCTGCGCCCGCTCCTGGTCGACAAGGTTCGCAGTGCCGCCGAGGTCCGGATCAGCCGGGCGCTGCGGCTGCGCGAGCGCGTCCGTCATCAATTCCGCGGAGCGGGCGTCGCCGCGGCGTCCAAGCCGCTGCTGCGCGCGCCGCCATCGAAGGGCGGATCGGATGCGCCGCCGGGGTTGGTATTGATCGGGACGTCGACGGGCGGTCCTGCGGCGCTCGACGTGGTGCTCCCCCAGCTGCCGCGCGATTTTCCCTGGCCCGTGATGGTTGCCCAGCACATGCCCGCGAGCTTCACCGGACCGTTTGCGCGGCGTCTCGATCGGCAAAGCCGTCTGCGGGTCGTCGAAGTGCAGGGTCCCATGCCGCTGCAGGCGGGATGGGTCTATGTCGGTCGCGGGGACGCCGACTTGATCGTGGCCAGACGCCCGGCCGGGATGATTGCCATGGCGGCGCCGGCGCAACGCGACTATCCGTGGCATCCGAGCGTGGAGCGGATGGTGACGACCGCGCTCGATCAGCTCGACGCCGCGCGGCTGGTCGGCGTCCTGATGACCGGGATGGGGCGCGACGGCGCCGACGCGATGACGGTGCTGCGCCGGCGGGGCGGCCGAACCATCGCGGAGGCAGAGTCGACCGCGATCGTCTGGGGCATGCCGGGCGAGCTCGTGAGAAACGGCGGGGCGGAGGCCGTGCGGCCGGTCGAGGCCATCGCCTCGACGATCGTCGAGATGGTGGGCGCCCATGCCGTTCGTTAGGCGCGACCTCGCGGTTCCGTCCGTCGCGGTCGGGGAGCCCGACGACGGCCTCGCGTCTCGCATCGCCGCGCTGGGCGACCACGACGCCGCAGTCCGATGGGCCGCGGCGCGCGGCCTCGGCGCCGACGGCGCGGCGGTTCCGGCGCTCGCGGCCGCGCTCGGCATCGAACGGGTCCCGCGCGTCCGCGAAGCGATCATGACGGCCCTCATTCGTATCGGCGGCGAGACCAGCGTCGATGCCCTGCTGCCGTGGCTGCGATCCCAGGACGCCGGCTTGCGCGCGGCCACCATCGAGGCTCTGCAGGCGCTCCCCGAGGCGACCCTGCCGTTCATGGCGTCGCTGCTCGGCAACGGCGATTCCGATGTTCGCATCCTGGCCTGCGAGCTTGCCCGCAACATGCCGGCAGCGGATGCCACGCGCGTGATGTGCGGGCTCATCGACCATGAGCCGCATCCCAACGTCTGCGCCGCCGCGGTCGACGTCCTCGCCGAGGTCGGGACCCGCGACGCTGTTTCGACGCTGCGCGCCTGCGGCGAACGATTTGCCGGAACTCCCTTCCTGCCGTTCGCCGTGTCGGTTGCCATCGCGCGCATTACTGGCACCGAAGGCTAAGCATGTCCCGGCGAAGTGGACCCGGTTCGCCGATCCAGGACATGCGCCAACAAAGCATGTCCCGGCGAAGTGGACCCGGTTCGCCGATCCAGGACATGCGCCAACATCGTCGACATGTGTTCCGGCTCCGCGATGTCACGGTCTGAGGCGCCGGGAGCCGGCACGGTCCGGATCACGCAGGAGGACGTGCGGCGTCTGAGCGAATTTCTTTATCGGCGGACCGGAATGTCGTTTCCCGACAGCAAGCGATACTACATCGACCGCCGGCTCGCCGAGCGGATCGCCGCCACCGGGTGCACATCGTTCCAATCGTATTTCGCCATCCTGCGGTCCGATGTCGAGCGCGAGATCGAGCATCTGGTCAACGCCTTCACGGTGAACGAGACCTACTTCTACCGCGAAGAGCATCAGCTTCGCTGTCTGACCTCGAGCCTGCTCGACAGCGTCCTCCGCGACAAGGGGGAGGGAGCGCCGATCCGCATCTGGTCGATCCCCTGCTCGACCGGCGAGGAGCCGTACTCGATCGCGATCTGGCTGATGGAGAACTGGGGTCAGGTCGACCGCCACAACATCGAGATCGTCGGCTCCGACATCGATACCCGCGCGCTGCAGGCGGCAACCGACGGCGTCTACGACCAGCGCGCCCTCATGCGTCTCTCCAGGCATGTGATCGAGCGATATTTTCGACCCGTGGCCCGCGATAGATATCGAATCGACGCGGGTTTGATCGAGTCCATACAGTTCACCCGCGCCAATCTGATCGATGCCCGCGACATGGCGAGCTATCGGGAATTCGACGTCATCTTCTGTCGCAACGTGCTGATCTATTTCGACGATGCCTCACGGCGGATGGCGGCGGAAAACCTCTATGACTGCCTCCGGCCCGGTGGTTATATCTGCCTCGGGCACTCGGAAACGATGAGCCGGATTTCGCCCCTGTTCGGCGTCTGCCGGTTCCCAGATGCGATCGTCTATCAAAGGCTCGAGTCGGAACATGACGAAAGGTGAGCTCGCCGAGCCGTCGCCGGCACGTATCCTGGTGGTCGACGATTCGTCGCTGGTGCGGATCTACTACCGCGGCGCGCTGCAGCGGGCGGGCTTCGAGGTCGAGCAGGCCATCAACGGCATCGAAGCGATGGAGAAGGTACTGGCGCAATCGTTCGATCTGCTGATCGTCGACGTCAACATGCCGAGGATGGACGGCCTCTCCTTTGTTCGGGCGCTGCGGCGCGCCGCCGTCGAGGTCGCGACGATTCCGGTGTTGATGATCACGACCGAGGCCGGCGAGCAGGACGTCGACGATGCCAGGGCCGCCGGCGTCAATTTCTATCTGGTCAAGCCGGTGTCGGAAGCCGATCTGATTCGTCACGTCGCGTTGCTCACCGGGGCCACGGCATGAACGCGCTGCACGAGCAGTTCGTCGCGGAAGCGCGCGAGCTCGTCGATCAGGCGACCGACGACCTGATCGCGATCGAGCGCGAGGGTTTCGCGGCGGAGCGCGTCGATCGGGTCTTTCGCGCCTTCCACACCCTCAAGGGGTCCGCCGGGGTGGTCGAGCTGCCCGAAATGGTGCTGAGCCTGCATGCCGCCGAGGACGTTCTGGCCGCGATCCACGCCGGCCGGCTGGACGCGACCACGCCCGCCATCGATCGGGCGCTGGCATGTCTCGATCAGGTTTCGGTTTGGGTAGATGAATTCGAGGCGCGAGGATCGCTGTCGTCCGGTGCCGGCTGGGACGCCCGTGCGATGGCGGCGCGACTGCGGGACTTGCTGTCCACGGGGCCCGGCGGGCAGACGGCCCGGGATGGGCGGGATCGCGCAACCGTCGCGAACGCGGCACCGCCGGAATGGGTCTCCCGCCTGATCGAATCGGATCGCGGGCAAATCTTCCGCCGTCTGCCCGCCGATGCCGACCACTTGCTTGCGGTTTCCTACGAGCCCCGATCGGAGTGTTTTTTCGATGGCGACGACCCGCTTGCGCTGATGCGGCAGGTGCCGGACCTCCTGGCGTTTCATATCGAGCCGCGTGCAGCGTGGTCACCGCCGAGCGACATGGATCCGTTTGCCTGCAATCTGCGACTCCAATGCCTTTCGGCCGCCGGTCGTGCCGATCTCGCGGCCATTTTCCGCCTCGTCCCGGACGAGGTGCAGATCATCGATGTTCCGCTGCACGCCTTGCGGCCGCGGCCCGGCGTCCGCACCGACGAGGCCGAACGGGCCGGGCTGGTCCGGGCCGTGATCGACGAGCAGCGGCGGGTTCTTCGCATGTCCGCCCGCAATGACGATGTCGCCGGCCGCATCGGCGCGGCGGCGCGCGCCGCCGCCAACGCGCTGCGGCACGGTGCGAGAGCGGACTTGGCGGGACGGGTGGAGCATGCGGCGGCGGAGGCGGGCCGTCGGGGAGATGCCGGGTCTCTGCTGCCCGTTCTCGATGCCACCCTGGCGGCGCTTGCGCCCGGTGCGCCGGCAGCCGACGGAAGCGATTCGGCTGTCCGGGATCCGGCCGGCGCCATCATGGAGGACGCACGCGGCGCCGCGACGCGGACGCTTCGCGTGGACGAGTCGAAGATCGACGCCCTGCTCGATCTGGCGGCGGAGCTGATGATCGTGAGAAACGGGTTCGCGCACCTGACGAGGCGGGTGGCGGCGGAGGTCGGAGGGCACGGCCTCGCCCGGGCCATGCGGCACGAGCAGGAGACGATCGAAAGGCTGATCGGAGACATGCACGGCGCAATCCTGCAATTGCGAATGGTGCCGGTCGCCCGGGTGTTCCAGCCGTTCCGCCGCCTACTGCGCGACATGGCGATGCGGCTCGACAAGAAGGTCGAGCTCGTTACCCGCGGCGAAACCACGGAATCCGACAAGACCATCGTCGATCGCCTGTTCGAGCCGCTGCTGCATCTGGTGCGCAATGCGGTCGATCACGGGATCGAGAGTCCCGAACAGCGCCGGGCCGCCGGAAAGCCCGACGAGGCGGTCATCAGGATGGAGGCCTCGCGGGTCGGCGACCGCTTCGTCGTCGAGATCAGCGACGATGGCCGCGGCATCGATCCCGCGATCGTCCGCCGCAAGGCCGGCGAGCGCGGAGTGCTCGCCGCCGACGCGCTCGCCGCCCTGTCGGATGAGCAGGTTGTCGATCTGGTCTTCGCAGCCGGATTTTCGACTGCCGCGGAGATCTCCGATATTTCCGGCCGTGGCGTCGGAATGGGGGCGGTGCGGACGACGGTCGAGCAGATCGGCGGCCGGGTATCCCTCAGCAGCCGCATTGGCGCCGGCACCACGGTGCGGCTCGATTTGCCGACCAGCATCGCGATGTCCCGCATCATGGTGGTGGAGGCCGGCGGTCATCTGTTCGGGGTTCCCATGGAGGCGGTCACCGAAACCCTTCGCCTCGCTCCGGATCGGATCAGCCGGATCGCCACCAACGTCGGGTTCGTGTTGCGTGACCGCGTCGTGCCGATCTGCGCGCTCGCCGAGCTGATGGGCTTGCCGGTCGCACCGGCGTCCGACGAAAGGATCAGGCTGCTGGTCGTCATCGACACGGGCGGCAAGAGCGTCGCACTCGAGGTCGACGGTATTCGAGACCGGCTCGAGGCGGTGCTCAAGCCGATGCCGGGCGTGCTGTCCGGCGCCCGCGGTTACGTCGGCACGACCCTGCTGGGCGATGGCGGTATCCTGTTGGTGCTGGACGTGAAGGCGATCCTGCCATGAGCGTGCATCGGAGCAACGACGGAACAATCGTCCTCGACGGGCGCTGTCCTGTAGAGGATGCCGAGCCCCTGCTGCAATTCCTGCAGGCGGCGCCTGGTGCTCCCGTCGACTGGAGGCACTGCCGTGACCTCCATGCCGCGGTGCTCCAGGTCATCATGGCGGCCCGACCGACGTTGGTCGGGCCCTGCGCGGACCCCTGGGTCCGGCAATGGGTGGAGCTGGAATGAGGAACGCGATGCAAGGAATGGCCGATGGGATTGAGCCGGTTCACATTTTCGCGGTGCGCCGGATAACGCGGCGTATAACCCCAGCCACGGCAAGTCGCGCCTGTCCGCGGGCGGCGGCCCTACGCTGCGGCTCCGGGACGGTTGCCCGAGCCGGTCGGAGATGACCTGACATGCCGTACAAAGCTCTGATCGTCGATGACAGCAAGCTTGCCCGGATGGTGATGGCGAGCGCGTTCCGGCGGATTCGGCCCGAATGGGAGCTGATCGAGGCGACCAATGCGGACGATGCGCTGGCGGCGGTTTCCGCCGGTTCGGTGGACATCGCGCTCGTCGATTTCAACATGCCGGGGATCGACGGCCTGGAATTGATCGGCCGGATCCGACAGCTCCACCCGAGGATGCCGGTCGCGGTGGTCTCCGCCAATGCCCAGGATGAAATTATTGCGCGCGCCAGGGAACTTAATGCCGCTTTCGTGACTAAGCCTCTGACCGATGAGGCTCTGGCGGCGTTTTTGTCGGGCGCAGCTCTGCGCCTCCGGAAAACAGCGCAATGAGGATCGACGCAGGTGAGCTCTCCTCGATCGAGCGGGACGCGCTTGCGGAAATCGCCAATATCGGCGTCAGTCGCGCGGCGACCAGCCTGCGGCGGATGATCGGTCAACAGGTTCTGCTGTCGGTTCCGGCGGTCAGCATCGTGACCCGCGAGGCGGCCTCCCGACTGGTGGAAAAAGGACACGGGGGGAAGCTTGTTGCCGTGCAGCAATCGTTCGAAGGACCCTTTTCCGGCCGAGCGCTGCTGATCTTTCCGCAGGCGCACAGTCTGGAGCTCGTGCGGTCGATCGTCGGCGACGACCAAGCACTGGAGGACGTCATCGATCTCGAGCAGGAGGCTCTTGCCGAGACCGGCAATATCATCCTCAACGCGTGCCTGGCCACGATCGCCAATGTATTGGGTCGGACCATGCGGATGTCGCTTCCCTCGGTCGTGCTTGGAACCGGACCGGACCTGTTTGAAATTCATGCGCCGGCGGTCGACGGCAACCTGGCGATGTTCCTCTACATCGACTTCGCCATCAAGGACCGCGACATCCACGGCTTCATCGCCTTGCTCATGGACCTGCCGTCGATGACGGCGCTCAAGGACATCGTCGACGACTATATCGGTGGAATCGGGCGGCATGATGCTGGCAACGTTGCGTGACGTGTCTGGACCGGAGCTGAGCCTCGCCTTCGATGCGCTGGACGTGGGCGTCATCCTGCTCGACGCGCGCAGCCGCATCGTCGGCTGGAACGAGTGGATGGCCCGCGCGTCCGGCCTTGCCGGGGAGTCGGTACACGGGAAGATGCTCGGCGAGGTGTTTCCTGATCTGCGGGGCAGCCGGCTGGCGGCGGTCATCGAGGAGTCCCTCGCGGTCGGCAGCTCGAGCATCCTGAACCATTCGCTCAACAGGCTGCTGCCGCTGCGCGGTGAAGGTGGCCAGGAGCTCTTGCACAACATCGTCGTCCGGCCCATCGTGTCCGCCGGGTCCAATCATTGCCTGCTCCAGATCAACGACGTCACCGTCGCGGTGACCAGGGAGCGGGTCCTGCGCGAGCGACAGAACGCGCGCTATCACGCCATCGTCGATTCGGCGCCGGACGCCGTCATCACCGTCAGCCTCGACCGCACCATCCAGTGGCAGAACGGCGCCGCCGAGCACGTCTTCGGCTACGCCCCGTCCGAGCTGCTGGGCCGCCGGATCGATGTTCTGCTGGATCAGCCGGCGAGCCTCGCTGCCGCCTTCGCCGGCGGCGTCGAGGATCACGCCA
>Ga0181526_10005019_pt1 | contig 10104 bp, 5 predicted proteins | sample PEATcosm2014_Bin_35_FD_119750 | JGI IMG/M metagenome (GOLD analysis project Ga0181526, IMG submission 119750) | Peatland microbial communities from MTU Mesocosm Facility, Houghton, MI, USA - PEATcosm2014_Bin06_30_metaG | ecosystem: Environmental > Terrestrial > Soil > Wetlands > Peat | place...
CTTTGTTGAGGAACACGACGAGCGCCGGCACGCCGACCTGGCGGGCGAGCAGGATGTGCTCGCGGGTCTGCGGCATCGGACCGTCGGCCGCACTGACGACCAGGATCGCGCCGTCCATCTGGGCAGCGCCGGTGATCATGTTCTTCACATAGTCGGCGTGGCCCGGGCAATCGACATGCGCGTAGTGGCGCTTCTCGGTCTCATACTCGACATGCGCGGTCGCAATGGTGATGCCGCGCGCCTTCTCTTCCGGCGCCTTGTCGATCTGGTCGTAAGCCGTGTAGGTCGCCCCACCGGTTTCCGCCAACACCTTGGTGATCGCCGCCGTCAACGACGTCTTGCCGTGATCGACGTGCCCGATCGTGCCGATATTGCAATGCGGCTTGTTACGGTTGAATTTTTCCTTGGCCATATGACTCTCCGTTCCGGCTCTTGCTCTAATCCCTGTGAATCTTCGTCAGGCGAACTTGGCCTGAACCTCTTCGGCGATGGCTTTCGGCACTTCTGCGTAGTGGTCGAATTGCATCGTGAAATTTGCGCGCCCTTGGGACATCGAGCGCAGATTGTTGACGTAGGAGAACATGTTGGCGAGCGGCACCATCGCCGAGATGACGTTGGCGTTGCCGCGCATGTCCTGGCCCTGAATCTGGCCGCGCCGCGAATTCAGATCGCCGATGACCGAACCGGTATAGTCCTCCGGGGTCACCACCTCGACCTTCATGATCGGCTCGAGCAGAACCGGGCCGCCCTTCTGCAGCGCTTCGCGCATCGCCGTGCGGGCGCAGATCTCGAACGCCATCGCCGACGAATCGACGTCATGCGAGGCGCCGTCGACGAGCGCCACTTTGAGATCAACGACCGGGAAGCCGGCGAGCACGCCGGAACCGAGCGAACCCTCGAGACCTTTTTCGACGGCGGGAAAGAACTCCCGCGGCACCGATCCGCCGACGATCTCGTTCTCGAACACAAAGCCTGCGCCGGGCGCGCCCGGTTCGGCGACGATCTTGATGCGCGCAAACTGGCCGTGACCGCCGGTCTGCTTCTTATGGGTGTAGTCGACGGTGGCCTGGCGGGTGATCTTCTCGCGATAGGCGACCTGCGGCGCGCCGATATTGGCATCGACCTTATAGGTGCGCTTGAGAATGTCGACCTTGATGTCGAGATGCAGTTCGCCCATGCCGCGAATGATGGTCTGGCCGGACTCCTGGTCGGTATGGACCCGGAAGGACGGGTCTTCGGCGACCAGTTTGGCCAGCGCCACGCCGAGCTTTTCCTGGTCGGCCTTCGACTTCGGCTCAATCGCGATCTCGATAACCGGATCGGGGAATTCCATCTTTTCGAGGATGACCGGCTTCTGCGCATCGCACAGCGTGTCGCCGGTGCGCACTTCTTTCAAGCCGGCCAGCGCCACGATGTCGCCGGCGAAAGCTTCCTTGATGTCTTCGCGGTTGTTGGCATGCATCAACAGCATGCGGCCGACGCGCTCTTTGCGATCCTTGGTCGAATTGATGACGCCGGTACCGCTTTCCAGCGTGCCCGAATAGATGCGGCAGAAGGTGATGGTGCCGACGAACGGGTCGTCCATGATCTTGAACGCCAAGAGCGCCATCGGCTCGCTGTCGGACGGCAGGCGCTCGATCTCGTTGCCTTTCATGTCGACGCCCTTGATCGGCGGCACGTCGAGCGGCGACGGCAGGTAATCGACCACGGCGTCAAGCAGCGGCTGCACGCCTTTGTTCTTGAACGCCGAGCCGCACAGCACCGGAAAGAACGCACCCGAAATGGTGGCCTTGCGGATCAGGCGTTTCAGCGTCGCCTCGTCGGGCTCCTTGCCCTCGAGGTAGGCGGTCATGGCGTCGTCGTCGAGTTCGACGGCGGCTTCGATCAGCTTCTCGCGGTATTCCTTGGCCTGATCGAGCATGTCGGCCGGGATTTCGATGTCGTGATATTTGGCGCCGAGGGTTTCCTCGTCCCACACCACGCCGACCATGCGGACCAGATCGATGATGCCCTTGAATTGGTTCTCGGCGCCGATTGGCAGTTGGATCGCCACCGGCTTGGCGCCCAAGCGGTCGACGATGTCCTTGAGGCACTGGAAGAAGTCGGCGCCGGTCTTGTCCATCTTGTTGCAGAAGACGATGCGCGGAACTTTGTAGCGGTCGCCTTGCCGCCATACCGTCTCGGTCTGCGGTTCGACACCCTGGTTGGAGTCGAGCACGCATACCGCGCCGTCGAGGACGCGCAGCGAGCGTTCCACCTCGATGGTGAAATCGACGTGGCCGGGGGTGTCGATGATGTTGAGCCGCTTGCCGTTCCACTGCGCGGTGGTCGCGGCCGACGTGATGGTGATGCCGCGTTCCTGCTCCTGCTCCATCCAATCCATGGTCGCGGCGCCTTCATGCACCTCGCCAATCTTGTGGCTCTTGCCGGTGTAATAGAGGACGCGCTCGGTGGTCGTGGTCTTGCCGGCATCGATGTGCGCCATGATGCCGAAATTGCGGTAGTCCTCGATCGGATTAGTGCGGGGCATGGGGATGATCCTTCGCTGTCGCCGGGTCTACCAGCGATAGTGCGAGAACGCGCGGTTGGCCTCGGCCATCCGGTGCGTGTCTTCGCGCTTTTTTACGGCGTTCCCCCTGTTATTGGACGCATCGAGCAGCTCCGCCGAGAGCCGCTCGGTCATTGTTTTCTCGTTCCGCTCGCGCGCCGCCGAAATGATCCAGCGGATGCCGAGCGCCTGGCGCCGCGAGGTACGCACTTCGACCGGCACCTGATAGGTAGCGCCGCCGACGCGGCGCGAACGCACTTCGATCGACGGCATCACATTGTCGAGCGCCTGCTGGAACACGGTGACGGGGCTCTGCCGGGTCTTGCCCTCAATCATGTCGAGCGCGCCGTAGACGATGTTTTCGGCTACCGACTTCTTGCCGGCATGCATCACCGAGTTCATGAATTTGGTGACCACGACGTTCCCGAATTTCGGGTCCGGCAGGATTTCGCGTTTATCGGCCCTGTGGCGGCGAGACATCTCGTTCTTCCTTCGACTTACTTCGGCCGTTTGGCGCCGTATTTGGAGCGCCGCTGCTTGCGGTTTTTGACGCCCTGCGTGTCGAGCACGCCGCGCAGGATGTGATAGCGAACGCCCGGCAGATCCTTGACGCGTCCGCCGCGGATCATCACCACCGAATGTTCCTGCAGGTTATGGCCTTCGCCCGGGATGTAACCGATGACTTCGAAGCCGTTGGTCAGCCGCACCTTGGCGACCTTGCGCAGCGCCGAGTTCGGCTTCTTCGGCGTCGTCGTATAGACGCGCGTGCAGACGCCGCGCTTTTGCGGGCTCTGCTGCAAGGCCGGCACCTTCTTTTTCGCGTGCTGCGTAACCCGCGGCTTGCGAATGAGCTGGTTGATCGTCGGCATTCTTGACTTCGCTCCAAAGGCGGGGCTCGCGCCCCTGTTGCAGTCCAAAAACCATTCCCGCCCGTTTGCCGCACCGCGGCTCGCACCACGGGCCGGCATGGGAATGCATCCACGCAAACCAAATCGCGCCATCCGCTTCCCGGGCGGAAGGGCGCTTGGTCTTTGCAGAGGACCATGCCGTCAGGCGCGGTCGTGCACCGATAATCTGACTTTCCGTAGTCAGAGGCAGCGTTTGAGCTTCCTTCGTCGAGGCGTCACGCCGCGTCCGACGAGCCGTGAAAGCCAGTCAAAAACTGACCACTTTCAATAGCTTATACAGGGGACCCGGGCAGGCCGTTCCGACGGGCGAAGCTCACCGCCTGCCGTAAAGTGCGCGGTATGTATCGGCCGCACCGCTGTAAGTCAAGCCGATATGGGCACAAAAGCACGATGGCGCAAGCACATCTGCATCATTTCGGCCGCTTCGGTCAGCCCGGCTCCATGCCCTTGGCCCGAATGAGGCGCTTTGCCTCCGGCCCGGCCATGAACGCCACGAAATCGCGCGCCGCCGCAGCGTCATGCGGGCTCGCAGACAGGCCGGCCGCATAGATAATGACGTTCTGCAATTCGGCCGGCAACGGGCCGACCAGGTCGGCGCCCGGCACCGGCAGGATAGCGACGATCTGCTGGAGACCGAGTTCGGCGTCGCCTGCGGCCACGAGTTCGGCCACTGGCCTACTCGTCAGCTTCGATTTCGACCGCATTTCCTCGGCAATACCGAGGCGCTTGAGCAGTTCGGCGATATAGGCGCCGCTCGGCCCATCGCTATAGGCAACCGAGCGCGCCTCAAGCAGCGCGTGCTTCAAGGCTTCGACGGTGGCGATATCGGGTTTGGGCGCGCCGGTGCGCACGGCTAGTCCGACGGTCGAACGCGTCACATCGGCAATGCCGGCGGCGATCTTGCCGTGCCGTGCCAGTTCTTCGAGTTCGGGGCGCGGCAGAAGCGCGAGATCGAAGACCGCGCCGGCTTCGATCTCTTTCTGCAATACCGAGGTAAGGCGGAATTCGATTTCGACCGTGACGCCGCGCGCCGCTTCGAACAGCGGCGCGACGTCGACCATCAGCGTGCGCAGCGCACCGCCGCTGAGGATTTTGATTGTTTTAGAAGCTGACATCGCTGCTTCTTACCTTACGATGTTTCCCGAGCGCAGCGCTGCGCGAAGTGATCTGCTGCAGACCCGGGATCGTTAAACACGCTGAGTTTGGAACGATCCCGGGTCGGCGGCGCAACGCTGCGCGCTGTACCGCGCCCGGGAAACGTTAGGAATAAAAAGGGCCGCCCACCGGGCGGCCCTTCGATTTCAATGCAGCCGCGGGGATTACTCCGCTGCCGGCAGCGCCGCGGGTTCCACCGCGGCTTCGGCCTTGACCGCAGCTTCCTTCTCGCGCTCGGCGAGAATGAGCGCGTCGCGCTTGATGGCGACTTCGCGGATCTTGTTCATCATCGCGCCGGTACCGGCCGGTATCAGGCGGCCGACGATGACGTTCTCCTTCAAGCCGTCGAGCGTATCGTGCTTGCCGTTGACGGCGGCTTCCGTGAGCACGCGGGTCGTCTCCTGGAACGACGCTGCCGAGATGAACGAGCGCGTCTGCAGCGACGCCTTGGTGATACCGAGCAGCACCGGATGCGCCACCGCAGGCTTTTTGCCTTCGGTCGCGAACTTGGCATTGACCTCATCGAACTCGATGCGGTCGACCTGCTCGCCTTGGATCAGGTCGGTCTCGCCGGAATCGTCGATCTCGACCTTCTGCAGCATCTGCCGCACGATCACTTCGATGTGCTTGTCATTGATCGCGACGCCCTGCAGCCGGTAGACGTCCTGGATCTCGTTGACGAGGTAGCCGGCAAGCTCCTCGACGCCTTTGATCGCCAGTATGTCGTGCGGCGCCGGGTTGCCTTCGACGATGTAGTCGCCCTTTTCGATGGCGTCGCCGTCCTGCAGGTGGATGTGCTTGCCTTTGGCAACGAGGTATTCCCTCGCCTCCTCGGCCTTGTCGGTCGGCTCGATGGTGATCCGACGCTTGTTCTTGTAGTCGCGGCCGAAGCGGACGGTGCCGGAGATCTCCGCGATGACTGCGGACTCCTTCGGCCGCCGGGCCTCGAACAATTCCGCGACCCGCGGCAGACCGCCGGTGATGTCGCGGGTCTTAGCGCTTTCCGTAGGGATACGCGCGATGACGTCGGCTGCCCTCACCCGTGAGCCGGGGTCGACCGAGATAACGGCATCGACCGCCAGCATATAGCGGGCGTCGCCGCCACGGCTCAGTTTGAGGATATTGCCGTCCTTGTCCTTGATCACCAGCGCCGGACGCAGGTCCTGCTGGCCGCGGGCGGAGCCCGAACGCCAGTCGATAACCACGCGTTTAGCGATACCGGTCGATTCGTCGAGCGTCTCCGTCAACGACTGACCGTCGACAAGATCCTCGTAGCCGACGATGCCTTCGAGTTCGGTCAAGATCGGCCGCGTATAGGGATCCCACTCGGCGATGCGCTCGCCGCGTTTGACGTGCTGACCGTCTTCGACCTTGAGCCGCGCGCCGTATTGGATGCGGTGCACGGCCCGTTCGGTGCCGTCCGGATCGACCACGGCAACGATGAGGTTGCGCGCCATCGCAATCAAATCGCCATCCGAATTGCGGGTCGCGTTCAAGTTCTTGATCTTGACCGTGCCCTCGAAGTTCGACTCGATGAACGACTGTTCCGAAATCTGCGCCGCGCCGCCGATGTGGAACGTCCGCATCGTCAGCTGTGTGCCGGGCTCGCCAATCGATTGCGCCGCGATGACGCCGACCGCTTCGCCCATATTGACCGGAGTGCCGCGGGCGAGATCGCGCCCGTAGCAGGCGCCGCAAACACCGGTGACGGTCTCGCAGGTGAGCACGGAGCGGATCTTGAGCTCCTGCACGCCGGCATTGACCAGTTTCTCGACATGCTGCTCTTCGAGCAGCGTGGCGTTAGGCACCAGAACTTGCGTGCCCGACGGGTCGCGCACGTCCTCGGCCGTGGTGCGGCCGAGAATGCGGCTTGCCAGCGAGGCCACGACCGTGCCGGCGTCGATGATGGCGCGCACCTTGATGCCGCGGGTCGTACCGCAGTCATAATCGGTGATGATGCAGTCCTGCGCCACGTCGACGAGACGACGGGTGAGATAGCCCGAATTGGCGGTCTTCAGCGCGGTGTCGGCGAGACCCTTGCGCGCGCCGTGCGTCGAGTTGAAGTACTCGAGCACCGACAGCCCTTCCTTGAAGTTCGAAATGATCGGGCTCTCGATGATTTCGCCGGACGGCTTCGCCATCAAGCCGCGCATGCCGGCAAGCTGACGCATCTGCGCCGGCGAACCGCGGGCGCCGGAATGCGCCATCATGTAGATCGAGTTGACCTGAGCCTCCTGGCCCTTCTCGGCCGCCGGCCGGGAGGTGGAGATCTCCTTCATCATCGCTTCGGCGATTTCTTCGGTGCACTTCGACCAGGCGTCGACGACCTTGTTGTATTTCTCGCCTTGGGTGATGAGGCCGTCGTTGTATTGCTGCTCGAACTCCTTCACGAGGTCGCGCGTCCGCTCGACGCTCGCCTTCTTGGAGCGCGGCACGACCATGTCGTCCTTGCCGAAGGAAATGCCGGCCTTGAAGGCGTGATGGAAGCCCAGCGCCATGACGCGATCGCAGAAGATCACCGTCTCCTTCTGACCGCAGTGGCGATAGACGTTGTCGATCATGCCGGAGATTTCACGCTTCGTCATAAGCTTGTTGACGAGGTCGAACGGCGTTTTGGCGAGCTTCGGCAGCACCGAGCCGAGAATGACCCGGCCCGGCGTCGTGTCGTACCAGCGCGTCACCGGCTTGCCGTCGGCGCCGATGCCCTGCCAGCGATACTTGATCCGCGAGTGCAGGCTGACGGCTTTCTCGTGCAGAGCAAGTTCGATCTCCGCCAGGTCGCCGTATAGTTTCAGTTTCTCGCCTGCCACCGCGTCGCGAATGATCGAAAGATAGTACAGGCCGAGCACGATATCCTGCGACGGCACGATGATCGGCGCGCCGTTGGCGGGATGCAGGATGTTGTTGGTCGACATCATCAAGACGCGCGCTTCGAGCTGCGCCTCGAGCGACAGCGGCACGTGAACCGCCATCTGATCGCCGTCGAAGTCGGCATTGAAGGCCGCGCAGACCAAGGGATGCAGTTGGATCGCCTTGCCCTCGATCAGCACCGGCTCGAAGGCCTGAATGCCGAGGCGATGCAGCGTCGGCGCGCGGTTGAGCAGGATCGGATGCTCGCGAATGACCTCGTCGAGGATATCCCAAACCTCGGGCTTCTCCTTCTCGACAAGCTTTTTGGCCTGCTTCACCGTGGTCGACAGACCCTTGGCGTCGAGCCGCGAATAGATGAACGGCTTGAACAGTTCGAGCGCCATCTTCTTCGGCAGCCCGCATTGATGCAGCTTGAGCTCGGGGCCGACCACGATCACCGAGCGGCCGGAATAATCGACGCGCTTGCCGAGCAGGTTCTGGCGGAACCGGCCCTGCTTGCCCTTGAGCATGTCGGCGAGCGACTTCAGCGGACGCTTGTTGGCGCCGGTAATGACGCGGCCGCGACGGCCGTTGTCGAACAAGGCATCGACCGCTTCTTGCAGCATCCGCTTCTCGTTGCGGATGATGATGTCGGGCGCGCGCAATTCGATCAGCCGCTTCAGCCGGTTGTTGCGGTTGATGACGCGGCGATAGAGGTCGTTGAGGTCGGAGGTGGCGAAACGGCCGCCGTCGAGCGGCACCAGCGGCCGCAGATCGGGCGGGATCACCGGCACGTGGGTCAGGATCATCCATTCCGGCTTGTTGCTGGACTGGGTGAAGGCCTCGATCAGCTTGAGCCGCTTGGCGAGCTTCTTCGGCTTAAGCTCGGAGGTCGATTCGATGATCTCCTGGCGCAGATCGGCCGCCATCTTCTCAAGATCGAGGGCTTTCAGCATTTCCCGGATCGCTTCGGCGCCGATCATGGCGGTGAAGCTGTCGGCGCCGAACTCGTCCTGCGCCTTGACGTAATCGTCCTCGGACAGAAGCTGACGGTCCTTGAGCGGGGTGAGGCCCGGCTCGAGCACGACGTAATATTCAAAATAGAGGATGCGTTCGAGATCCTTCAGCGTCATATCGAGCAGAAGGCCGATCCGGCTCGGCAGCGACTTCAAGAACCAGATATGCGCGACCGGGGCTGCCAGTTCGATATGACCCATGCGCTCGCGGCGCACCCGCGACAGCGTCACCTCGACCGAGCACTTCTCGCAGATGATGCCCTTGTACTTCATCCGCTTGTACTTGCCACACAGGCACTCGTAATCCTTGATCGGCCCGAAAATGCGCGCGCAGAACAGACCGTCGCGCTCGGGCTTGAAGGTGCGGTAGTTGATGGTCTCCGGCTTTTTGATCTCGCCGTAGGACCAGGACAGAATCTTATCCGGGCTCGCAATCGAAATCCGGATCTGGTCGAAGACCTGAGCCGGCACTTGCGGGCTGAACAGATTCATAAGCTCTTGGTTCATCGTCTTCTCCGCTTGCCGACCAGGTCGGCCGCTATGTCAGTAAGCCGTGTCACTATCGATGCCGTAGAGCATGCGCGGGAACATAGGGCACTCAGACGGCGCTTCGCGCCTTATGCCCGCGCATGACGTGTCGTGTTACTCGGCGGCCTCCGGCAGGCCTTCGCCGCGCTGTTGCTTCGAGTTGTAGAGGTCGACGTTCAGCCCGAGCGAGCGCATTTCTTTGACCAGCACGTTGAACGATTCCGGGATGCCGGACTCGAACGCGTCGTCGCCGCGCACGATCGACTCGTAGACCTTGGTGCGTCCGGCGACGTCGTCGGACTTCACCGTCAGCATCTCCTGCAGCGTGTAGGCGGCGCCATAGGCTTCGAGCGCCCACACTTCCATTTCGCCGAAACGCTGACCGCCGAACTGCGCCTTGCCGCCGAGCGGCTGCTGGGTGACGAGGCTGTAGGGACCGATCGAACGGGCATGGATCTTGTCGTCGACAAGATGATGCAGCTTCAGCATGTAGATGTAGCCGACCGTAACCTTGCGATCGAAAGTATCGCCGGTGCGCCCGTCATAGAGCGACACCTGCCCGGAATGATCGAGGCCGGCGAGATCGAGCATGTGCTCGATGTCGGCTTCCTTGGCGCCGTCGAACACCGGCGTCGCAATCGGCACGCCATGGCGCAGATTGCTGCCGAGCTCCATGAGGCCCTTGTCGTCGAGCGACTTGATCGTCTCTTCCTCGCCATAGACCTTTTTCAGGAGCTCCTTGAGCGGCTTGGAATCCTTCTTGCCGCCGCTGTTATAGAGGTCGACGGCGTGGCCGATTTTCAACCCGAGGCCGGCGCAAGCCCAGCCCAGATGGGTCTCCAGGATCTGGCCGACATTCATGCGGCTCGGCACGCCGAGCGGATTGAGCACGACGTCGACCGGGGTGCCGTCGGCGAGGAACGGCATGTCCTCGGACGGCACGATCTTCGACACCACGCCTTTATTGCCGTGGCGGCCGGCCATCTTGTCGCCGGGCTGGATCTTGCGCTTCACGGCGACGAAGACCTTGACCATCTTCATGACGCCGGGCGGCAATTCGTCGCCGCGCTGCAGCTTCTCGACCTTGTCGAGGAAGCGC